>Ga0209526_10001714_pt1 | contig 14726 bp, 10 predicted proteins | sample JacPinW_OM2H0_M1_FD_188566 | JGI IMG/M metagenome (GOLD analysis project Ga0209526, IMG submission 188566) | Forest soil microbial communities from Algoma, Ontario, Canada - Jack Pine, Ontario site 1_JW_OM2H0_M1 (SPAdes) (version 2) | ecosystem: Environmental > Terrestrial > Soil > Boreal... | reverse complement strand
GGTCGACCGTTGGATGGCGGACGTCCTGGCCTTGCACGATGTAGATGACGTCCTCGGCGATATTCGTGGCGTGATCGCCGATGCGCTCGAGGTTTTTTGCCACCAGGATCAACTCGAAGGCGGGAAACACCACGCTCGAATCACCCATCATGTAGGTGAGCAACTCGCGGAAAATCTGGTCGCGGTAGTGGTCCACCTGGTCGTCTTTGGCGAGGACTTTTTGCGCCAGATCGACATCGCGGCGCACCACCGCGTTGAGCGCGTCGCGGACCATCTCTTCGGCAACTTCGCTCATGCGCGGCAGGTCCACATAGGGTTTCACGCGCGGGTGGCGCAGGATGCGCACGGAAGCCTGGGCGATATTGACAGCCTGGTCGCCGATACGCTCGAGGTCGTTGTTGATGCGCGAAACGGCCAGCACCAAGCGGAGGTCGGCGGCCATCAACTGGTGCAACGCCAGGAGCTGCACGACGCGATCGTCGATTTCAAGCTGTAATTCGTTAATGGCGTCTTCTTCGTCGAGGACCCGCTTGGCGAGTTGCTCATCGGAATCCAACACGGAATGCACGGCTTGGTGAACGGCGCGCTCGGCCAGGCTGCCCATCCACAACAGTCGCTCTTTGAGCTCGTTGAGATCTTTTTCGAAATGGCGTTCCATGAAGTGTTCCCCTCGGCGCCCTCGACTGCGCAGCCCTACCTCGTAAAGACCCGGACGTCGCCCGGCCTCATCCGAAGCGTCCGGTGATGTACGCCTCTGTCCGTGGATCGCTCGGCGTCGTAAACAGATGCGGGGTCGGGCTGAATTCGATGAGCTGGCCAGTGAGTAGGAAGGCCGTGAAGTCGCTGACGCGCGCGGCCTGCTGCATATTGTGCGTGACGATGGCGATGGTGCAGAGATCTTTCAACTGCACGAGGAGCTCTTCGATTTTCGCGGTGCTGATGGGATCGAGCGCGGAACAGGGCTCGTCGAGCAAAAGCACTTCCGGCTCGACGGCCAGAGCGCGCGCGATGCAAAGACGCTGTTGCTGCCCACCGGAGAGCTCGTAGGCGGACTTATGCAGATGATCCTTGACCTCATCCCACAGCGCGGCATGGCGCAGGCTCTTTTCGACGGCGTCGGGCAGAGGAAGCTTCGAGCCGTTGATGCGCAGACCGTACGCGACGTTGTCGAATATCGACTTCGGGAAGGGATTGGGCCGCTGGAAAACCATTCCCACGCGACGCCGCAGCAGGGTGACGTCTTGCGCCAGGATATTCTGGCCGTCGAGCAGGATTTCACCCTCGAGACGCGTATTGCGCACGGTCTCATGCATGCGATTCATGGTTCGCAGCAGCGTGGATTTGCCGCAGCCGGACGGTCCGATCAGGGCGGTAACCTTGCTCGCGGCAACGCCCAAGCTGATGTCGAAAAGCGTCTGCTTGGGGCCGTAATAAAAATTCAACTTGGTGACGTTCATGCGCATGGGCAGGGCCGCGGCGGTTTCGCGATTCGCCGACCCAGCGGGTGTTATGTTTACGGACACTGCCGGCCTCACAGAAGCGTGCATGTTTAAGTCCTTGGAACCGCGATACCACGGGCCAGAATCGCGCGTGCCACGATGTTGATGATCAAAATCAGACCGAGCAGGACGAGCCCGGCGGCCCAGGCCTGACGATGCCAATCTTCGTACGGGGCGATGGCATAAGTAAAGATCATGACCGGGAGGGAGGCCGTCGGCTGATTCCAGCCCGGGCTCCAGAAGCGATTGCCGAAGGCGGTGAAAAGAAGAGGCGCGGTTTCACCGGCCACACGGGCGAAGGCCAGCAGGACGGCGGTGAGAATGCCTCGGTAGGCGGCCGGCACGATGACCGTCGCGATGGTTTTCCACTTGCTGGCGCCGAGGGCCATGGCGCCTTCGCGGAGCGGGGGCGGCACGGCGAGAAGAAATTCCTCGGTGCTGCGCAGGGTGATGGGAATCATCATCAACCCGAGCGCAAACCCGCCGGCCAGGGTGGAGAAATGCTTAAAGGGCAGCACCACCAGGCTGTAAGCGAAAATCCCGATGACGATCGACGGTACGCCATTGAGCAGATCCGCGGCATAGCGCACCACGAAGGCAACCGTGCTGCCGCTGAACTCGGCAAGGTAGATCGCGCCAAAGAACCCGATGGGAACACCGATCAGCGAAGCCAGCAAGAGCAGCTTGGCGCTCCCGACGATGGCGTTGGCCATGCCGCCACCGGACTCACCGACCGGGGTCGGCAGCTTGGTGAAGAAGTTCCAACTGATGGAGGTGCCTCCGTGGTAGAGGAGATAACCCAGAATGAAAAAGAGCACCGCTACGGCGACGACGGCGCACACGCCGGTCATCGTGAGCATGAAGCCGCTCACAAACTTGCGCCAGCGCAGGCGGCCGCTCATGCGCGACCCATTTCGCTGCCGCGCTGCGAAGTGGCGACGATCAGCAGCCGGGCCAGACCGTTGAGGATAAACGTCAATAGAAACAGCACCAAGCCCAGTTCAATCAGCGATTGCAGGTACAGATCGCCGGTGGCCTCGGTAAACTGGTTGGCGATCACGGAAGCGATCGAATCGCCGGGCGAGAACAGCGAAGCACTGATCGTCGGGGTGTTGCCGATGACCATGGTTACCGCCATGGTCTCACCGAGAGAGCGCGCCAGTGCGAGAAAAATGGAGCCCATGATGCCCGTGCGGGCAAAAGGCACCACGACTTTCCAGGTGGATTCCCAGCGCGTCGAGCCCAGCGCCAAGGCGGCCTCGCGCTGATCGCGCGGGACGGACAGCAAAACTTCGCGCGAAACGGAAATGATGTAAGGAATCACCATGATGGCGAGGACGATGCCGGCGGTCAGAAAGCCCAAGCCATACGCGGGTCCGGTAAAGAGGGGAAGGAAGCCCAGGGAGTTCTTCAGCGCCGGTTGAATGTACTCCCTCATGAGCGGGACCACAATGAAAACGCCCAGTAGACCGTAGATGACGCTGGGCACCGCGGCCAGCAAGTCGATGAAGAATTCCAGAGTGTCGGAAACCCGGGCAGGAGCCAGTTCGGCAAGAAAAATGGCCGCGCCGATGCCCAGGGGAACCGCGAGGAACAGCGCTACGCCGGCGGTCACCAGCGTGCCGTAGATAAACGGCAGAGCACCGAATTGATCGAAAATAGGATCCCAAACCCGGGTGACGAAAAAGTTGAACCCGAACTTGTGGCGCGGAAGAGCGGAGCCCTGCCACAGCTCGAAAACGAGCAAGAGAGTAACCAGCACCACCGAGGCCGCGAACAAGAAGGTAATGAGCCGCGCGATTTCATCGCCTTCGCGCAAGCGGCTCAGAAGCGAGCGCGAGCCCGGGATCGGGCTCGCGTTGGGAACAGTAGTCGTGCTAGCCATGGCTCCGGTACGACGCTATTTGATGTTGTCGATCGCCTTGACTTCTTTGGCGACCACTTCCTTCGGAAGTTTGGCGTAGGACAGTTGTTCCGCATAGCTCTGCCCATCCGCCATCATCCACTTCAGAAAGCCCTTGGTGGCATCGCGCTTGCCGGCCTCAGAGAATTTTTCCGGAACAAGCAGCCAGGTGAAACTAGAGATCGGATACGCCGCCTTGCCCGGAGCATTGGTGATCGAGACGCGAAAATCTTCCGGCATGGTCTTGACCGAGCTCGCGGCAGCCGCGCTTACGCCGGCGAGGTCGGCTTTCACGAAATTGCCCGCCGCGTTCTTGACCGATCCGTAGGTGATGTTGTTCTGCGCGGCGTAGATCAGCTCGACATAGCCGACGGCGTTGGGGGTCTGCTTGATCAAGCCGGTCACGCCTTCATTTCCTTTGCCGCCGAGTCCCACGGGCCAATTGATCGAGGTGCCCTTTCCGACTTTGTTCTTCCAGTCGTCGCTGACTTTGGAAAGATAGTCGGTCCAAATGTAGGTTGTGCCGCTGCCGTCGGAGCGGTGCACGACCACAATGTCGTTCGCGGGCAAGCTTACACCCTTGTTCGCACCGGCGATCACCGGATCATTCCATTTCGTCACCCGGCCGAGGAAAATTCCAGCAAGGGCGTCGGGAGTAAAATTCAGGGCGGCGGTGACGCCGGGAATGTTGTAGGTGGGGACCGCCGCGCCGAGGACCGTGGGAAAATGCAGAATGCTAAAACCGTGCTTATCTTGGAAGGTCTTAATCTGTTCTTCGTTCATCGGGCCGTCGGAAGCGCCGAAATCGACGGTGCCCTCGGTCACCTGCTTGATGCCCGCCCCCGAACCGACGGACTGGTAATTAATTTGGATATCGCCATGGAGCTTATGGTATTCATCAAACCATTTGGAGTAGATGGGATACGGGAAGGTGGCTCCGGCACCATTGATCAGGAGCGCGCCCTGGGCGCCAAGCGCTACGGCCAGGAAAAGACCGGCCGCGAGCAGTCCTGCGATTTTCTTCATACGTTTTTTTCTCCGTTGGCTATCTTGACCTAGGCTTACAGCGCAGTGTGCCTGTTCTGTGTTACAGCATTGTTACAATTGATTCAGCATCTCTTGAAGCATGCCGGCGTTGCCCCTAAGCGGTTTGCCTGCAACAACTCCTCGATTCCGGTGCAACGCAGTGGCCCGCTGGCATGCAAAAGGGCAGTTCCCCGCGGGGAACTGCCCTTTTTGCGTGACGACGGGACCGGATCGCTACCCCGACCAAACCTCTAGGGCATCTAGGGGATGTAGTAGCGGAAAGAGGTCCATACCATGTTGTCGACGGCCTTCGGTGAAACACCCACTGCCGTGGGCACGTTGTTGTTACCAGACCAGCCGCTCTTGGTAAAGTAGGAGTACTGGATGCCCCAGCGGAAGCCACCCTTCGGACCCTGATAGAACTTGTGCCAGAACCCGATGGTGCCCTCGGTAATGAGGCGGATGTCGCCCGCGCAGGTGCCACCAGCGTTCGGGGTGAACGAGCTGGTGGGAGTCTTCTCGAGGCTGCATTGACTGTTGTTGGCAAACGGCGACCCGTATCCGCCGATTTGGTTGAGTTTTATCGACGTTGCCGACGTCGCCGGAATGGCCGGGGTCGTGGCCGTGGCCGGGATCGCCGGCGTATTGGTCACCGCCACGGTGGTGTAGCCGACGTAGGCCGCGCGCCAAGCGTACTCGGAGCCCAGATCGAAGTAGATATCCAGCTTGGGACTTGGATGGAACTCCACGGTAGCCAGTCCGTGCATGGTGCGAATCAAAGCCTCCGTGCCGTCCGGACGGATGGTCAAATCCGCCAACTGCGCCGAACCATAACGGCCGATGCCGTCACCGCCGACGGCGCTCAAGCCGAAGTCGAGCTTCTTTCTAAACAAGGGGACCCGCAGGTTGGCGCCCATGCCGCCACCCGTGCGCGTGTCGTTGAAGGCGCCGGTAGCGCTCGGTGCGGTGGTTCCGTCCGAGCAAGCCACCACGGTCGGAGTCGCCGGCGTCGGCAGGTTCCCGGCGGTCGTGCCGACCGCCGCGCACGGATAGATCCGGTTGCGGAAGGTGCTGATGATGCCGAACAGTTCGTAGTGACCCCATCCCGGATCAGCGGCCGCCTTAAGAATGATATCCGGCGCCTTATTCGGCGTGTAGCCGGTGGGATCGAACGCGTTAAACAGGCCGCCGCTCGCTCCTGGAATATTGAGGAAGAAGTTCTGAGAGACGGTCGCCACCCCGACAGCGGTTGTATCCGTACGGGTCGTGAATCCGCGGCCGCCGAGGGTCGCCTGCGGGGCTTCTATGGCGACGGCCAGGACAAACTTTCCGCCGAAGTCCTTGGCTACGCGAAAGCCGTACTGGCGGGCCCAACTGAAGCCGACGTTATATTGAGAGTCAATCGTCAGCGGCGGTAATTCCGTGCGATTCTCAACGCCTTTGCGGGTCTCGGTCACCAGGCTCCACATCTGCCCGCCGGTCGCGCTAAAGCCGTGCGCCGCCACCTGCCCCCAAACTTGCCGCTGGCGGAACACGTAGCTGTTGCTTTGGCGATTATTGGAGCTGACGCCCGCGCCGAGGAAGTCCCCCTCGTAATAGCCGGTTAACTTCGCATCGCCGATCTTGCCCTCGGCAAGCAGTGAGCCGCGACTCTGCCGGCCGGTAAAGTTATTCTCGGAAACCTTCGACAGCGAATTCCCCGGGTAGGGAATACCCGTGAACGGAGTATTGATGTCGCCGCCCACAGCCCGCGTGCGGGAAACCGTTTCCGCCGCAATGAAACCTCCCGGCGTGAGCGTGATGCCCTTGAAGCGAATGCTGGCGGGCCCGCTCTCGTCCGACTTCTGGGCTTCGGCCTGCTCGGTAGCCACGGTGGTTTTGAGGACCTCGTTGCTGGCTTTCAGGTCCCTGACGGTGGTGTTGAGAGAAGCTGCCGTGCTCTTCACCTCCGCGGTCGTGCTGGCGGCCTCGGCAGCCTTGGTGCTGGCTTCGGTCGCGCGCACGCTGGCAGCAGCGGCCGCTTCCCGCGCGTCGTCGATCTGGCGATCGCGCTTGGCGAGTTCTTCCTTCAACAACTGGAGTTGCTCCTGCTGAGACTGCAAAGTCTGGCGAAGCTCTTCGAGTTCCGCGGCAAAACTCGCGTCCGTTTTCTCCGCCTTCTTGGCCGCCTTCGGTCTGGCCGGCCGGGCAGACTTCGCAGGTTGCGGATCGGCGTCTTTCGGCGCATCGGCGAGCGCGGTACCGGAAACGAGGAATAGCGACAGTGTCAGTGCTGCAAGTTTTTTCATTGCCTCTCTCTTTAGTGCAAAATTCGAACGGTTGCCGGTGAGTATGCGAACGAACCACCCCGGGGCAGAAGGTAACGGGCGCGTCTTACGGTGGCGTCAACCAAATGTGAATATCCTGTAACAAAGACCTCTGGCACACCGCATGTGGTTGATTGGGTTGAAGTTACTGCAGGCGTCACACTTTCAACAACAGTTGGTTCAGGATGGCGAGAAAACAGGCCGGAGCGGGTTCACCTGGAATGGCCCATCCCCTCTGAAATCCCGTAGAACCTTCACCACCTGGCCTACCTCTGCCGCCGGGAGGGAGCCTTACCTCGGCGCGGCCATCGTATATGCGAGCACGATTTGCGTCAAGCGATACTGGTAGCTCGCATCCGTGTCGGCGATCTCCGCCTCGGTCTTTGCCAGCTCGGCCTGGCTGAACTCCACAATCGAGCTGAGACCCAGGTTGTACCGCGACTGCGCCAGATCGAGGGCCAGATTGGCTTGGTCGCGAAGTTGCTGAGTGACGGACAAGCGCTGGTAGGCGCGGTTGGTGTCTTGCCAGGAAGTTCGAACGTCACGCGCAATATTGTTCCGCAGCTCGGACAATTTCTGACCAGCAACTTCGGTCTGGAGGTCGGCGGTCTTGGCGCGGGCGTTGTAGAGAAATCCGTTGAAGACGGGAATGTTGATGTTGACACCGACCGCGCCGTACCAATTGGGAATTTGCACGTCGCGAACCGGCGCGATGCCCACCACGCCCAGCGCGCTGACGGTCGGCTTCCACAGGTCGTGCTCGGCGCTGCTGTTTTTCTTTGCAGCAGCAAGCTGGTACTGCAGAGCGGCGGCCTCCGGGCGCTGCTCGAGCGCCTGAAAAATGAGAGGCTCGGCGTCGGGAGCCGGAGGGGTGAGCGGGCCGGTCGGTTCCGCCAGCTGGAAGTTCTGCTGATCGGCGTAGCCGAGAATTGCCGACAGCGCGGCGAGCGACGATTGGTAGTTGTTTTGCGCTTCCAGAAGCAGCAGCTGGGCGCGCGAGAGATCCACTTCGGTGAAGCTGAGGTCCAGATCGGACCTGAGCTTTGCCTTGGTTAGCGCCTGTACTTTGTCGACCAGCGTCTGGCGAGCATCGACGGTCTGCTGCGCGACTTTGACGAGTTCTCTGGTCTCGAGCGAATTGTAAAACGCCTGGTCGACACCCAGGGTGACGTCCGCGGTGGTGGCCCGGGCGTTGCGATCCTCCGCTTGGGCCTCTAATTCCGAGCTCGACAGCAGGTTCGTGGTGCGCCCGAAGTCGGTGACCAACTGGCTGACCGTGGCGCCTGCGGCGGCCCGCGGGAACAGAACGGGGTTGTTGAGACCCCCGGCGGCAAGCCGGCTGCCCGCTCGGGAATCGACGCCGGTAAGACTAAGAAAGGCCGTGGGCAGAAGTGCCGAACGCGTCTCCCGGACGTATTGCTGTGCTTGCAAGGCGCGCAGCCTGCCGATGGTGATTCGTGGATTGTTCCGGAGAGCGATGGCTTCGGCTTCGGGCAGCGTCAAAGAAGTGCCCGTGGGCGAGGGCTGTTCTGGCGTGGCCGCCGGAGTTGCCGGATGGTTCTGCGCCTCGGCGCCTAACGGGCAGCAGGCCGCAGCAACCACAACGAGGAGCGCGAGCAAGGGGCGCGTCACGAGCGCACCTGCGGAAGATCCCGTTCTTCCCTACGGTGCACCATGAGGTAGGCGGCGGGCACGAGATAGACGGTGACCCCGACGGAAACCAGCAGTCCTCCGATAATGGCGCGCGCCAGGGGTGCGTACTGTTCGCTGCCCGCCTCGGTGCCGAGCGCCATGGGAATCAAGCCGAGAACGGTGGCGAGCGAAGTCATCAGGATGGGCCGGAGGCGCAAACGAGAAGCGACCGAGACGGCTTGCTGCAAAGGTTTCCCCTCGTGGCGCAGGTGGCGGGCGAACTCCACGATCAAGATGCTGTTCGACACCACGATGCCCACCATCATGACCAGTCCCATCAAGGACATCACGTTCAGCGTGGTTCCCGTGGCCAGCAGAAACAGGAGCACGCCCGCGAGTCCCGGGGGGATCGCCAGCAGGATGATGAAGGGGTCCTCCCAGGACGCGAACTGCGCGACCAGAACGAGATAGACCAGCACGACGGATAGAAGCAGGCCGACGCCGAAGCTTTTAAAGGACGCGCGCATGCCCTCGACCGATCCCCGCAGGTTGACGCGCACCCCTTCCGGCAGCTTGGTCTTCTCGATGATCTTTTCCATCTGGCTGGTGATGCGACCGAGGTCTTCCTTCTTCGGGGATACATAGACGTCGATGACCCGGAACAACTGGTAGTGATCGACCTCGGTCGGCGAAGGAATGGTCTTTACCTTCACGACCGTGTCCAGAAAGGTAGGTTGGCTGGCTCGCGCGCCGCGCAAAGGAATCTGCTTGAGATCGCTGATGGTTTTGACCGCGGTCTCCGGATACTGCACGGTGAGTAAGTACGGATTGCCGCTCTTCGGGTCGATCCAGTAATTCGGCGCGATCATGGCGTTGGAAGTGAGCGCGGTGATGACGTTGTCGACGATTTCTTTCTGCGACAGACCCAACAACCCGGCTTTTTCCCGGTCCACGTCGAGTTCCAGCGCGGGATAGTCGATGTCTTGAGGGATCAGGACGTCGCTCACGCTGGCTAATCCGCGGACCGATCCGGCGATTTTCGTCGCCGTCGCATACACCTGGTTGAGATCGTTGCCGCTGACCTGCACGTCGATGGGGGCAGGCAGGCCCAGGTTGATCACCGCGTCCACCAGGCCTCCGGACTGGAAGTACGCGCTGAGCTGCGGCAATTTCTGGCCCAATTGCGTGCGGACGCGCCGCATATACTCATAGCTGCCCACCTTGTGGCCTTCCTTCAGGCTGACTTCGACAAACGCCGTGTGCGGCGCGGAGTTCGGAGTATAGATCGCGGAAAAATCCGTGGTGATACCGATGTTGGAAACGATGATCTGCAGCTCGTCCGGCGGCACCACTTGGTGGATGATGTCCTCGACCTGCTTCACATAGTCCTCGGTGTACTCCACCCGTGTGCCGGAAGGCGCCTTCAGGTTGATCACGAATTGACCGGGATCGGTGCGGGGAAAGAACGATACGCCCAGAAACGGATACAGCGAGAAGCACAGCAGGGAGACTCCCACGAGCCCAACCAGCGTCGCGACCGGTTTCAACAGCGCGGTGCGCAACGTGCGATCGTACTTGCCGAGCATTTTCTCGAAATAGAAATTAAATCTTCCGGTGATGGCGCCTAGCCGCGCGCCGACCGACCCTTGGCCGACTTCTTCGTCGGCCTGATGCTTTTTGATCAGTTTTGCGCAAAACAGCGGCACGACCGTCATGGCCACGAAGTAGGATGCCAAGAGAGAAAGAATCACAGCTAGCGCAAGAGCGACGAACAAGAACCGGCTCACTCCATAGAGAAAGACCACCGGAAAAAAAACAATGGCGGTGGTTAGCGTAGCGGCCAGCACGGCAAGCGCGACTTCCTGCCCGCCCCTTTCCGCCGCTACCTCCGGTACCTCTCCCATTTCGAGATGCCGGAAGATGTTTTCGAGAACGATGACGGAATTGTCGATCAAGCGGGAGAACGCCAATGCCAGCCCTCCGAGCACCATGGTGTTGACCGTGCCGCCACCCGCGCCGATGGCCAGGAAAGCCGCCAGCGCGGAAAGCGGGATGGACAGGAAGACCGCGGCGGTGGCGCGCAGGCTGCCGAGAAACAGGAGAATCATCACGCCCGTCAGGACCAGCCCGATGGCCCCTTCCTCGAGCAGGTTGTGAATCGCTGTTTTCACAAACAGCGATTGGTCGAAGACCAAGCGGGTCTTGAGCTGTTCCGGAAGGTCCACCAGATGTTTTAGCGCCGCCTGGATGCCGTCAACCACGGCGATGGTGTTGGTGTCCCCGCCCTGTTTGAGTATCGGCAGATAAACCGAGGGCTGGCCGTCCACGCGCACGATGTTGGTCTGAATGGCCTGCGCGTCCACCGCTTGGCCGACGTCACCCACCAGAACAGAGGACTGTCCAAAGGCCTTCAGCGGCATACGGTTGATCTCTTTGGCGCTCGGCGCCTGACTGTTCGAATACAGGTTGTAGTCGAACGGTCCGATCTTGACGTCACCTGTCGGAATAATCAGGTTGTCCTCGTTGACCTGGCGCACCACGTCCATGGGGCTCAGTTGGTGAGCCTGGAGCTTGACCGGATCGACATACACCATGATCTGCCGATAGCGGCCACCGAACGGCTGCGGCACCGAGGCCCCGGGAACATTGGCGATTTGATTGCGAACCGTGTAGCGGCCGAGGTCCTGAAGCTGCGTTTCATTCAGACCTTGCCCTTTGAGGGTAATCAGGCAGACCGGCAAACTGGAGGCGTCGAACTTCAGCACCACCGGGGGCAGCGTGCCGGGCGGAAGGCGCCGGAGATCGGCCATAGCCAGGTTTGAAACCGTGCTGAGGTCGGCATCGGCATTGGTACCCGGCTGAAAGTAGATCTTGATCAGGCTGACGCCCGGCAGCGAACGAGATTCGATGTGATCGATGCCGCTGGCCAAGGTGAAGAAACGTTCGAAGGGATTGGTAATGTTGGTTTCGATTTGCTGCGGGGGCATGCCGGAATAAAACGTCGCGACCACCACCACGGGAATATGGATGGGCGGAAAAAGATCGACGGGCATGCGCACGAGAGTGACCGTGCCGACGATGGCGATCACCAGACAAGCCACGATGATAAGGAAAGGATACTTAATCGAAAAACCGGTCATCAGTTCTCGCTCCCTGTTTTCGCCCGGGCGCTGACTTCTTTTGGCTGGATCTTCTGCCCGTTCGGGAAGGCGTTGCGATTCCCGAGGATTACGCGCTCGCCATCGTGCAGCCCGGAGAGCACCTCAACGCCCTTTTCGTCTTCCAGGCCGAGACGCACGCGGCGCTCTTCCACGGTGTTCTCGGCGTCCACCGCCAGCACAGTGGCCTCTTCCCCATTTCGGTTCACCGCTTCGAGCGGAATCGTGAGCGCGTTCTTTTTCTCGTGCAGCGACAAAATGGTCTCCGTATACATGCCCGGCATCAGGCTGCCGTTGCGATTCTCGACGTCGATCTGGGTATCCATCGTGCGGGTTTGCAGGTCGAGCGAATCGGCAAAGCGCGAAACTTTTCCCTGGAAGTCGCGGTCGAGCGCCTGCACGCGGACCCGTACGGGCTCGCCCAGATGAATTTGCGCCGCGGTCGATTCCGGGATCGCAACTACGAGCCGCAAGATCGAGATCTGCGCCAGACGCACCACCGGTACGGCCTGGGCGCTCGAGGAAGTACCGGCGGCAACCAGCGCTCCGGTGTCCGCATAACGATTGGTGATGACGCCGGCGAAGGGTGCCACGATACGGGTATAGGCCGACAGGGCGGTGTACTGTTTCCGATTCGCTTGCGCTACTTCCAGCTGCTGCTTCGCGGCCGAGAGTTCGGCCTCCGCGCTGGCGACCTGCGCCTCGGCCCCCAGGTCTTTGGCCTCGGAGTCATCCACTTCCTGTTGCGCGACCAGACCCGTGCGGGAGTCCGCGGCCTGTTTGAGGCGGCGATAGGCGGAGTGCGCTGCCGAGTGCGTGGATTGCGCGCGTTCGAGGTCCCCTAGGGCACGGCGAATCTGTTCCTCGGCCGCGCGAACGGTGGCGACGGCGCCGGAAAGTTGCGCGGCCAGTTCTGGAACTTCGAGCTCCGCCAGCGTCTGGCCTTCCTTCACGTGGTCGCCGACGTCGACGTAGATCTTGCGGATATAGCCTGCTACCTTGGCGTGTACGTCCACATCCTGGAAAGGTTTGAATTCGCCGGCAATCGTCAGTGTGCTGTCGATCTGGCGACGCTCGGCGCGCACGACGGCAGCCGGAGCCGCGGCAGAAGCCGCCCGAGGCTGACCCGGATCGTCCGCTTCGATCGTGCGGTGTTCGAACCAGCGCCACGTCATCAGGCCGGCCGCCAGAACCACGGCGATCACCACCAGCTTTTTTTTCGTCATTTACAGTTCCTGAGCAGGTGCGCAGCCGAGCGTGGACACGGCTCCGGCATCGGACACCTGCAGAATATTTCCGGCCCAACAACGAGAGTCCCTTCCTCGAGCAAAAGGAGACGGGATCAGGACTGGAGTGGCGGAAGGTTAGAGACGCGGTGGGGGACGAAACCAGAGACTATTGCCAATCACCTGGGGTATGGCCGGGAACAAGTCGCGCGGTAGGGCGGGCAAGGCTTCTTGGTTCGCCGCGGATTGTATCCCCTCGAAAACAGTCGCGGCTCGCAAAGCGGGGATCAGCGGCTTGGCTGGTTCGACCGTGCCGCGACGCAATTCCGAACTCGCGATCGTGGCGCGATAGCTTAAAGGATGCTGGATGTTTACCGTCGGGGAGGCGCCGTATATCGTGAAGAAAGGATTGTAAAACAGGAGCGCTGCAAGGATCAGGCAAAAGGCGACGCGCCACGTTAATTCCTTACCCTTCAGCCGCAAATCGAGCTTTCGGCGCATGTTGACCTGCGTACCACCATAGACAAGGGGCGTACCGCGGTCAAGGGCCTATACCAACTCCGGGGTCTTCGATTCCGGAGGGGGGAGAAGGGGACCGGAGCCAGGGGTGCACCGGTCCCCGAGGTAGGACGGGAGTGAAGTTCAAGCGCGCTGAGTATCGCGCGCCGGGGTCACGTCTCGATGAAGGCCGTGTGAATTCTCGGTAACCTTCCCGGCGCTGGTTTCCACGTCTTCGACGGGCTCGGGACGAACCGCCAACCCGCGTCCATGGCGCACATCGAGGCCGCGAACCCAGAAAATGATGTCCTCGGCGATATTCGTAGCGTGGTCGGCGATGCGCTCCAAATGGCGGGTCGCCAGGACGAATTGCAGCCCGGGGCTCACCCGTGCGGTTTCCTCGGTCATGCTCTGGAGCAGCCTTTCGAAAATATGGTCGCGGTATTGGTCCACCACGTCGTCACTTTCAAGGACTTGCGCCGCCATCTCGACGTTGCGAAAGATCAGAGCGCCCAGGCTTTTGCTCACCATCGCGCGCACGGCCGTGGCCATGGGGGCCAGCTCTTCCGGGAGTTCCACATCCGGCATTTCGCGCAAGGAGATCACCCGCTCGGCCAAGTTGACGGCCAGGTCGCCGATGCGTTCGAGGTCATTCGTGATTTTCAGTGCGGCCACGATCAAGCGCATCTCGTCGTCCGAGAACGAGCCGCGCCGCAGCAGCCGTATGGCGTGCTCGTCGATCACAATCTCCATTTCGTTGATGCGCGGCTCGAGCAGAAATACCTCGCCAGGCAGCCCCGAGTTCCCCGCGCTATCGAGCCCAACCAGAGAGTCCAGCGCCCGGTTCATGGCGCCCTCGACGGTACGCGCCATCGAGACCAGATAGTTCACAAGCGTGTCGTAGAGTACGGTTTCGGTCAGTACTGAAGGGCTCGCCATGGTTCTCCCTCCGCGCGGATGCGCGAAACATCACACTTCCACTGGTAAGCCGGATCCTCCCACGCGAGGCATTACGGCCCGGTGACAGCCACGTAAATATGTGAAAACAGGACGTTCTAGAGAGGTTGCGGGCGACCCGCGGAGCTACGACTGCTACCTGCACCGCCCGCGGCCGGGCGCGAAGCGGCGCGCTCCGGACCGAAGACCGGGATGGAGAAATGAAACTGGGAACCCTGCCCCACCTCGCTGTCTACCCAGATGCGGCCGCCGTGCACCTCGACGAGATGCTTGGCAATGGCAAGTCCAAGCCCGGTTCCGCCCGCCTCCCTCGAACGGGCGGCATCCACGCGGTAGAAGCGTTCGAAAATGCGCGGCTGGTCGGTCTTCGGAATGCCAATACCGGTGTCCGATACGGTAAAGATCGCTTCGGCGTCGCGCGCTTCTGCGCTGAGGGTGATCTGGCCACCCGCCAGCGTGTATTGCGTCGCATTGTCGAGGAGGTTCTGCAGTATCTCCGCGAGCCGCCGGCGGAGCTCGTC
>Ga0209526_10001713_pt1 | contig 14731 bp, 10 predicted proteins | sample JacPinW_OM2H0_M1_FD_188566 | JGI IMG/M metagenome (GOLD analysis project Ga0209526, IMG submission 188566) | Forest soil microbial communities from Algoma, Ontario, Canada - Jack Pine, Ontario site 1_JW_OM2H0_M1 (SPAdes) (version 2) | ecosystem: Environmental > Terrestrial > Soil > Boreal... | reverse complement strand
CCTGGCCTTTGTGGTAGTGCACACGCTTGGGAAACACCTGGTCTTCAATGTGCACCGCGGCGGCCCCGGCTTGCTCCAAAACTTGCACCGTGCGCATGACATGAACGGCATCTCCGTAGCCCGCTCCGCCATCGACCATGATCGGAATATTCACGGCAGCAGTCATGCGTCGCGTGGCCACAGCAACTTCCTCCAGGCTGAGCAAGGGCTCGGGAACACATGAACTCGCGCCGAGTGCGTAACCGCCAATATCCAGGGCGCGAAACCCGACTCGCTCGGCAATTTTTGCGCTGAGCGGGTCATAGGCGATCGGTGCGTGGATGATTCCCGGGGCTTTCAGCATTTCTCGAAACACATCTGTCATGCTCTTCAAGATCCGCTCCTTTACTGCTTTTAAGAACTCAGCGCCGGTTTAGGCGGTAAATACTCTTTGCTCGGACTCTCCACGCTGTTGCTAGCGTCTACAAAAATCCAGACGGCTCCAGCGGTAAAACTCATCAACGCAGCGAAATCTAACGCTCTAGTCCAGCCAAATGTCGTCGCGATGTAGCCGGTGAGAACCGGCGCGATTCCTCCTGCGCTGTTGGCGCAAGTGTTCATCAAAGCGGAAAGCGAGCCGGAATGGTTTGGAGCAAGATCGATACAAGACGCCCACCAGCTCGGGGCGGCAAAATTGCTGAAGCCCGCGGCGCCCGCGAGTAGCAGAATCGCCGCCACATTATTTTCCATGCGACTCCCTAACCACAGCAGCAGCGCGGAGGTGGTCATGCCGATCCACGCGGTGCTCTGCCGTCCTCGCCTAACACCGAAACGCTGGACGGCTCGGTCCGATAACCATCCGCCAATGGGAGACAAAATTGTCATAGCGATGAAAGGTGTAGTGGCCCAAAGTCCGCCCTTAGCAATAGTGAGTCCGCGAACGCGAGTGAGGTAAATGAAAAACCAAGTGAAGTAGATGAAGGGAGTATAGCCGTGAAAGAAATAACTAATCAGCAGGCCCCACACCGAGCGATTGGAGAGAATATTTCGCCATGGAGTTTTAGTGGATGCGTGCGTCCCGCGCTCAGACCGGCGGTCCGCAGTGAGAATTTCAAGCTCCTCGGAATTTACTCTTGGGTGTTCTTCAGGGCGGTTGGTGGAAAAGAGAAACCAGGTCACGGCCACGGCAACCGCGAGAATGCCGGAAACCAGAAACGACGAGCGCCAGCCCCATCGCTGCATGGTGGCGGCAAATAGTGCCGGTGCCATCACGCCACCCGCGCCCACACCGCCAAGCAAAAGGCTGCTTCCGATTCCGCGTTCGCTTTTGGTAGTCCAGAACGCGACCATCCTATTGGCGTTTGGGTAGCTGGCAGCCTCGCCAAGGCCGGTCAAAAATCTGACGACGCCGAAGGTCCATGCCAGATTCAACGAGAGCCGCAATGCAAGGAAGGGAACTGCATTCATGGCAATGGTGAGGGTGGCCCACCAAAGAATCGCGAGGGTAAGTGTCTTTCGAGGACCAAACCGATCCGCAGCCCAGCCGGAAGGAATTTGAAACAAGGCATATCCAAAAGCGAAAGCTCCAAATATCCAACCCATGGCCTGAGTCGAAAGATGAAATTCTTCCTGTATGGATTTCCCGGCAATTCCTAGATTTAAGCGCCCAAAAGCGGTCACCACCATGATCAGAGAAAGAATGGCAAGGATTTGCCAGCGAACCGAAGTAGGCCGTGGACTGCTCAATTGAATCCCCATCCTTTTTGCTTACTTGGGCGCACGCGCGTAACTACCGGAATTTAAGTGGCTTGAATTTTCGACGATGCGCGGATGCTACTTCGCTAGAATTTTCGAGTCAATGTCGAATCGTGTCTGCCGAGAGAAACACTACGTTAAAATGAAGAATTGCCGCCCATTCTGCGCAAATAGCGCGTAGCGCGGTTTTGACTTAAACGAAAATTAATCTTCTTTTAAGTCCCCTAAAAGCGCGAATGATCTATTATTCCGGTGCCCGTTGAACATGCAAGTTCAATCCATTTCGCAATTCCAAACATCTCAATCCCGGCCCGTCATCGGCAAGCGGAGAAGCGCGCCGGGCAAAAAACTGCGTCACCGAGGTTCAGGAAACGTTTTTTTTCGTCGAGGAAACGGAGCTCGGATCTGCCAGCCGGGCCCCACGCTGTTCTTAACCGCATAGTATCAATCAGAGCCAAATTTGGTGCGCCGGAGAGCCCCATTGAATTCCTGGAACTACCTCTGTCACGGCTATTTTTGCTTTTCGGAAGTGAACTTCGATAAAGGCAAGTTTGCAGATATCGTGGCAGTATCAGGTGACCCGTTGAAAGATATCACGGAGCTCGAACGCGTGGGATTTGTAATGAAGGGCGGTCAAGTCATCCGGAACGATATTAAGTAGCCGCTGCAACTCCTGCCATGCCACGGTGTGGACCGGGTCCTATTCGCCCGGCGTAGTCTTTTCCCATCTGTGGTTAGCAAGGTTTTATGCGCATTTTATTAGTTGAAGATGAAAAAAAAATCGCCAGCTTCATTTCACGTACGCTCAGAGAAAATGCGTACGTCGTAGACATCGCTGACACTGGTGAAAAGGCCCTGGAGCTTGGTAGCGACATCACCTATGACGCCATTCTTCTCGACGTTCGATTGCCTGGAATAAGCGGGATTGAAGTTTGCCGAGAACTGCGCCAACGCGGCGTCGAAGCTCCGGTAATGATGCTCACCGCGCGAACTCTCGTAGAACATAGGGTTGAGGGTTTAGACGCCGGAGCCGATGATTATCTAACTAAACCTTTCGTCCTGGCAGAGTTTCTCGCGCGTGTTAGAGCACTGGTGCGCCGTGGCTTTCACAAAGGGAATGCCCGGCTTCGTTACGCGGACTTGGAGCTGGATCGCCACCACCGCCGCGCCACACGCCGGAAAGAAATCATTCCGTTAACCTCTAAGGAATTTGCGTTACTGGAACTTTTGTTGTTGCATGCACCTGAGCTGGTGACCCGTAGCGAGATTGTCGAACATGTCTGGGATTATCATTTCGAAAGTGAAACTAATCTCGTAGAGGTCTATATCAACCGCCTGCGCCAAAAGATCGATACGGATGGCGCCCCGAAACTCATCCATAACGTTCGCGGGATTGGATATCTTTTGGGAATGCTTGACTGACTATGTTGAAGGCGAAAACTTTACGTTTTCGCACGTTATTTTGTTTTACTCCATGATTGACGGTCCACTGGCGGGTTCCACCTGACCGTTTGGGAAGCTGAAGGATTACCTTCTGGCGGCGCTCCACTATTTTACCTTTGGGTAATGCCATCCCCTTGTTGTAGATTGATTCAAAATATTGCACCAGGGTAGCTAAATTTTTATTAATTCACAGTTAAGGCATGAAACGGACTATTGAGTTAGCCTCGCGGGCAACTAGGGGGTTCTATGTTTCCTCGTATTCGCTTGAGAATTTTTGTGTCAGTGGTAAGCGTAGCCATTGTGCTGCTCTTGACCAGTGCAGTTCCGTTACAGGCGCAGGTCGCCGGCGCCACTCTCACCGGAACGATCACTGATTCTTCCGGCGGCGAAGTTCCAAACGCTCAAGTGGTCATCAAGGATATGTCCACCGGAGTGGAGCGCACCGTCACTACCAATAAAGACGGCTTCTACATTGCCGCGAACTTGTTGCCTGCCGAATATCAAGTGACCGTTACCGCCCAGGGATTCAACACTGAAGTTAAAACTGGAATCAAACTGAACGTCGGCATGGAACAAGAGTTCAACCTTGTCCTGCAAGTCGGCACGGTAACTCATCGCGTCGAGGTCACCGCGGAAGCTCCGGCCGTGCAACTTTCGAGTTCAGACATCAGCGCCACTGTGCAGGCGACCACCGTTCGCGAACTTCCCTTGAATGGTCGCAGTTGGACGGATCTCGCTGCGTTGCAACCGGGCGTCGACACCATTCAGACGCAGCCGAGCTTTTCTTCCGGTGCGGACCGCGGCAATCGTGGCTTTGGGCAGCAACTGACCATTTCGGGTGCGCGGCCGCAGCAGAATAACTATCGTCTCGACGGCGTCAGCTTAAATGACTATGCCAACGGCGCGCCGGGTAGCGTCCTCGGCGGCAGCCTGGGTGTCGATGCGATTCAGGAATTTTCGGTGCTTACCAGTAATTATTCCGCGGAATACGGGAAAACATCAGGCGGCGTAGTTAACGCCATTACCCGCTCGGGAACGGGCGCTTTTCACGGAAGCGCGTACGAGTTCCTGCGCAACAGCGCTCTGGACGCCAGGAATTTTTTCGATGGTCCAAAAATCCCCTCCTTCAAGCGTAATCAATTCGGCGGATCCATCGGCGGTCCGATTATAAAAGAACGGACATTTTTCTTTTTCGACTACGAAGGCATTCGCCAGTCCAAAGGAATCACCGCAGTCACTACCGTTCCTACGGTAGATGCTCGCAACGGGATGATTCATGACAAAGACGGAAATCCTATGACTGTGGCCATCGATCCCAATATCCAGAAAGCTCTGGCGTTCTACCATTTGCCAAATGGACCAGTCACTGACAATCCGGACGTCGCGCAATACCGTTTTTCTGGCCAGCAGGTCGTCAATGAGAATTTCTACACCACTCGCCTGGACCATAAAATCTCGGAAAAGGACAGCGTGTCGGGAACCTATTTGTTCGACAAGACCCCTTATACCTCACCAGACGGTGTAAATGCCGTTCTTCTCACCACCAAATCATCGCGACAGATCGCGGTCCTGGAAGAAACCCATATTTTCAAGCCGGCCTTCGCCAATAGCGTTAGATTCGGCTACAACTATGAAAATGTAGACAACAATCAAGGAGCCAAAGCGCTAGTTCCGGCGGCGGCGGACACTTCTCTCGGCACTTTCCCAGGAAGAACCGCGCCGCAGATCTTCGTAGCCGGATTAACCACCTTCCTCGGCGGTGTTGGCGGCGAAGCCGCTTATTTTTATCACTGGAACACTTTCCAGCTTTACGACGATGCTTTTATTAATAAGGGCACGCACACCATCAAGTTTGGATTCGCCGCGGAGCGAATGCAGTTAAAAATTACAGCCCTTTCCGATCCAAACGGAATTTTCCATTTTAATGACTTGGCTTCATTTTATGCGAATAAACCCAATAAATTTCTGGGAGGAATTGCCAGCACCCTATCGCCCCGCAATCTTCGTCAGACCCTCGTGGGCGGTTACATCCAGGACGATTGGCGTTTTAAACCGAACCTGACTTTAAACCTGGGTTTGCGTTATGAGATGGTTACCGTGCCGACGGAAACCGCCGGCAAACTTTCAGTGCTGCGTAACCTTTCCGATGCCACGCCACATTTGGGCGATCCTTTCTTCAATAACCCCACGACGAAAAATTTCGAACCACGCATCGGTTTTGCCTGGGATCCATTTCGCAACGGAAAAATGGCCGTGCGCGGAGGGTTCGGTATATTTGACGTTCTGCCGCTGCCTTATCAATTTACCCTGCTAACCACGCTGGCTGCTCCTTTTTTCCAATACACCTCTATCAACAACCCCGGCACCGGGTCATATCCTAATAATCTCCCGCCGCTTCCGGCCAACAAGTTGCGCGCAACTTACATTGACAACAATGCAAAACGAAACTACGTAATGCAGTACAACCTCAATATTCAATACCAACTCGCGCCTAGTCTGACTTCACTGGTTGCCTATGTAGGTTCACGGGGGATACATCAACCCTATCGTCCTGATGACGCTGACATCGTGATTCCCACGCTAACCTCTGCTGGATACCTTTTCCCACAAGTAGACGTTGACGGCAATCTCATCAGTGGACCGAATGCCGGCAATCCTCCGAATCGCATCAACGAAAACTACGGTTCGGTGCGTGGCATGTTTTACGAAGGGCAGTCTTACTACAATGCCTTGGAGGCCCAGCTAGCGAAGCGCATGAGTCACGGATTCCAGGTGCAAGGTACTTACACTTGGGGTCGCAGTATCGATACCAGTTCTGCCACCGTAGCGGGAGACGCGTTTGGGAATTCCATCGCCAGCCCAAGCTTTTTCTTCGATCCCAGGGCTAGCCGCGCTCTGTCCGATTTCAACGTGTCCCAAACGCTGGTGGTCAACGGCCTATGGGAACTGCCTTCGCCGAAATCAATCACCGGGCCGGCCCGCTTTTTGACGGAAGGGTGGCAGCTGGGGATTATATTCACGGCCAGCACGGGCATACCGTTCACGCCCACATTTGGTACTGGTGGCGACCCGACTGGAACATTAAGTTCAGACGATTGGGCGTATCCGAACCGCCTTGGCGGTGCGGGTTGTCAGTCGCTGACAAATCCCGGAAACCCCAACAACTACATCAAGACGCAATGCTTCTCCGTACCGGTTGCACCGAGTCAGGCATTCTTTGATGCCAATTGCGACCCGGCCCCGCCAAGTGTCGGCAAGGCATTACTTCCTGGCGATCTCCGTTGCTTTAACTTAAAAGGCAACTCTGGTCGAAATATCGCGATTTCACCGGGTCTGAGAGAAGTTGACTTCTCGGTATTCAAAAACAACTACATCCGTAAAATTTCCGAGACCTTCAACATTCAATTCCGTGCGGAAATGTTCAACGTCTTCAATCATGCGAACTTCGCACCCCCGGTCACACCTGACAATACGGACATCTTTGATCCAACTGGGGCGCCAACTGGCATTGCCGGACTCTTGACCAGAACAACCACCACCGCGAGAGAAATTCAGTTCGCTCTGAAGGTCATCTTCTAACTGCAGCGGAGACCTCGGGTCTTGGCGCGTAGAGGCGTCTTCTGACAGCTGACAGCATCTAACGACGTTGGCGGGTGTGTGTACGCTAGTCGTGCGAGCCAAGGCGCTAAAGTCGCCCGCAGTCAATTGCGCAGCTTCGTCGGCAGCGCGGGAATCGCCCTGCGGCGGAAATGTCGGCGTTAGTCTAGGAACGCGTTTTTTCACGCAAAGCTTAGGCCCCCCGGCATTCTTGACAACCGTTTAGGACACTTTGAGACCTACGACGAGACACGTAAGCCATCGTTCTGCTACCCAGTTCACTTCACGCCCAATAGACTCGCTAACCGACGAAGCGCCTTTAGTTTTCCCAACTTCAGCGCAAAGTGCGTACAATGGCGGCACGGGGTGTGTCGTGCACATGGTAGAAACGGAAGGCAAGAGCGAGGACTGGGCGCGTTTGTGTCAGGGCGTCTCACGCGGCGATGTGGCCCGCAACTACCCGGCGACCGTGCACTGCCCAACGTGCGACGGGTGGTTGTGTGATGTCCACGCGCAGGGCGAGCAGTGGCATTTTCGTCTACGCTGCAGCGGCGGGTTGATGTGGGCGGGAGAGGCGTAGGGGCCGTCCGTATCCGCCGGTTCGTCGCTCAAGGTCCGCTCATTACTTCCAGCTCGACCGCTCTGGCTTGGTGATTGATGCCGGTCACTTTGCGGTAGAGACATCCAGCAACGGCACCTTAACAAATTCCACGGTGCAACTCCCCGAAGATATCGATATGCGGCGCAGCAACTATCTGTGCAAACTTCGATGACTGCCCAAAGCCCAGGCCGCGAGGGAAGCCTCAGGATTTCTGTGATCGTTCCCGTCCAAAATGGCCGCCTGCATCTGCCACAATGCCTGGACGCCTTGGTTCGTTCCGAGTACTCGACCTTCGAAGTGATCGTGGTCGATGACTGTTCAACGGATATCACTCCACAAATCGCCGAACGTTATAAGACGCGCTACCTTCAAACGTCTCGAGCGGTGGGCCCAGGCGGCGCGCGAAATCTCGGTTCGCAACATGCTCGCGGCGATATCCTGGTGTTTATAGACTCTGATGTGGTGGTTCCTCCGGGGTTGCTAAGTTTGCTTGCCGAGGATTTTTCACGCGATCCCGGAGTCTCGGCGGTCTTCGGTTCCTACGACGATAAGCCAGCGTGGCCAACTTTCATCGCACAGTATAAAAACCTGATGCACCACTACCTGCACCAGATTTCAAGCGAATCGCCCGTAACGTTCTGGGCCGGGTGCGGCGCCATTCGGAAGTCCGTTTTTGATGAAATAGGAGGGTTCGACGGAACGCAGTACACCGCACCTTCCATCGAGGACATAGCGCTGGGATTGAAATTGGTCCAGAGCGGACGGAGGATATTCCTCGACAAGCGCATCCAGGCTAAGCATCTAAAACGTTGGACATTCCGAAGCGTATTGCGTGCGGATATTCTTAATCGCGCTGTGCCGTGGTCCCAGTTGATTCTGAAAACTCGCCAGCTTCCTCGAGATCTCAATCTAACTTATTCTTCGCGGGTAAGTTCCCTCGCGGTTGGTCTTTTATCGATGGGATGCATTATCTTGCTCTTGGCTGTTGGCGGTTTTCTGCGAATTCCTTTGCTTCCCATTTTCGCCGCGATGGCCTTGCTGGTAATTTTGCTGGTGGCCTTGAATTTGCATACCTATCGATTTTTTCTTCAAAAGCGCGGCTGGTGGTTTACCGCGAGGGCCGTAGTATTTCACTGGTTGTATTACCTGTACAGCGGAGCAACTTTCTCCCTGTGTGCGGTAGTTTACTTCGCTGGTTTGCCGTTCGCCTCTGCGCACAAGGCGAACAAACCGGCGCCCGGGAATTCATTCAGGAAAAGGGAGTGATATATTCCACCAATGGGTGAGATAAGCTAAGGCTAGGTGCCAGTGGAATGCCAGCGCAGAAAAATCAGATGGCCCCCAGTCCACTCTTACTGGCCTTTACTCCCATACATCGCCGGGCGTTGGGAATCGCTTGCGGTGCAGTCCTGGGCGGTATCCTTTCTATCGGCACCTTGATCTTGGTAGTGCGGCGTTACCATCAGGGTTTCAGTTTGGATTTATTGGGCCAGTTTTTTTGGGGTTATTCGGTCTCCTGGCAAGGCGTGTTTATCGGTTTGCTCTGGGGAATGGCCGTAGGTTTTATTTTTGGATGGAGTCTCGCCCTCATTCGCAACGCCGCCGTGTGGATTTGGCTAACCGTGATTCGTTCACGTGCGGAGATGAATGAGTATGCAGATCTCCTGGATCATCTGTAGGAGCGCGTATGGAATCGGAAGAAGTCTTGATTCAAAAAGCGGTGGTTCTTTTGAATGCCAAGTTGCTTGGAATTGTGATTGGAATTTTTATGGGGACGGGCTTGTTTCTCGCCACTAATTTTCTGGTCTTGAAGGGCGGTCCAAACGTTGGAGCGCACTTAAGCTTGTTGTCCGTTTTTTTTCCGGGTTATCGAGTCACTTTCTTCGGCAGCATCATAGGCTTTTGTTATGCTTTCGCGGTCGGATTTATCAGCGGCGTGATTCTTGGCGCGGTGTATAACAAGTTCGCCAGGATCTGAAATATCCGAATACACTCCCACCCTTTATTCAGAACTTCTGCCCATAGGGGCCTGCTGCTTGTGGTCTATAATCTTCCACAATGCGAAAGGGAAAAGCATTAACCGGGCAACGGTTTTCCCACCGGCTTTGAGTAAAGAGCGACTTACACAGGTTTATTCAGTAACTCCATTGTTTACAGTAGGTAGTTGACGGGTCGCATTGGGCTATCGATTGCACCTGACTCTCTAACCCACTCATGGAACCTATCGCCGCGAAACCGTCTAACGTGGTCATCATCGGTGCAGGTCCAGCGGGACTGACGGCCGCCTACGAACTGTCCAAGCATGGCGTTCCAGCTACGGTGGTAGAAGCGGACAACACGGTCGGCGGTTTGTCGCGAACCATCAACTACAAGGGCTACCTGTTCGACGTGGGCGGCCATAGGTTCTTCTCAAGGTGGGATGAAATAACTCAGCTGTGGCAGGAAATCCTCGGGGCGAGTTTCCTCAAGCGACCGCGCTTATCTCGCATCTATTACCGCAAGAAATTTTTCTACTACCCTTTAAAGATGGCGAACGCGTTTTTCGGTCTGGGATTGCTTGAGGCCATACGCATCGTCTTCAGTTACCTGCTCTCTAGACTCATGTACTACCACAATGAGCAAAACCTGGAGCAGTGGGTGTCCAACCGATTTGGGAAACGGCTGTATGAAGTCTTTTTCAAAACTTACACCGAGAAAGTTTGGGGTGTCCCTTGTACCGAGATTAGCGCGGAATGGGCTGCTCAGCGAATCAAAGGACTTTCACTAACAACCGCCGTTCGAAACGCGCTGATCCAGCAGAAAACTCCGACAGTAAAAACAATGATCAATAGCTTCGACTATCCGGAGCGCGGTCCAGGACAAATGTGGGAAACGCTGGCGCAGCGGCTTCAGGGTTCCGGCTATCCTGTTTTAATGAGGCGTCCAGTAACGCGCATTGTTCATGAGGATAATCGCGTGACCTTCCTTGAGACCCAGGGCCCGAATGGTACGGAGCGCTTTTGCGGGACTGATTTCATCAGCTCCATGCCGATCCGCGATCTAATTAGTGCACTCGATCCTCCGCCACCTCCGAAAGTCCTTCATGCCGCCAACAGCCTGCGATATCGCGATTTCTTGATTGTTAGTTTGGTTGTGAATCGCAAGGAAGTGATGCCGGACAACTGGCTTTATATCCACGAGCCCGATGTGCGCGTCGGACGTATTCAGAATTTTAAGAACTGGTCGCCCTTCATGGTGCCGGATTCCAGCAAGACGTGCCTTGGGATGGAATATTTCGTTTTTGAGAACGATGAATTGTGGTCCAGCTCCGACGAAGCGTTGATCGCTTTGGCGATACGCGAAATCGTGCAACTCGGCTTAGTACGTTCTGAAGAAATCGAGGATGGCGCGGTCGTGCGCATGCTCAAGGCCTACCCAATGTATGACGGCGGGTGGGCGCAGCGGGTGGAGACGATCAGAAGCTACCTGGCCACCGCTATGCCCAACCTGCAACTCGTCGGGAGAAACGGCATGCATAAATATAATAATCAGGATCATTCCATGATGACCGCCTTGTGCGCCGCTCGGAACATCCTGGGAGCTAAGCATGATCTTTGGGCCATCAACACCGAGCCTGAATATCATGAGGAAAAACAAGATATACCTCAAAATTCAATCGCAAGGGAATTCAAGCGTCCGGCTTATGCGGAGCCTTCCGTGATTCGCAATCGACGCCGCGCCGCCCAGGCAGTGGTCTCGCCTATTTCGCGCGAAGGGATTGAGTTATAACCCACGCCGCATCTAAAAGCGTGGCTTTCGCCCCACAACTTCCCTTCGATTCACGGTTGCAGGTCAAAATATGAGTGAAAAAGATTCCCGCACGAAACCCCTCATAGGGAATGACCTTCGGCTATTGGTCAGCTGATGGGTTCTATGCCGGCTTCCGCAAACTCCTCTCGGTCCCCACGGTTCGGTCGTTTCTTCGATTTTTTCCTTCGGCCACCGGTTATTCTCTTGTTTCTCGTAACCCTGGTGATTTCTCGTGGTATCTCTCAAGGAGAGTTCTTTTTTTACTACGACGAAATGTCTCACGCCATGAACGGAGTATTTTTTCGAGATTTCCTCGTGGACTTTCCATGGCGCCACCCCATGGAATATGCCGTTCAATACTACGCAAAATATCCCGCAATCAGCTTTCCGCATTGGCCGCCCTTGTTTCATTTCATCGAAGGCCTGTTTTTCCTTGTTTTTGGTTTAGCGCCTTGGATCAGCCGCCTGGCCGTTCTGGGCTTCGCACTGATGGGTGCTTATTTCTGGTATCGCATTGCAGAAAGGCTCGGCCCGCAATACCGGGCTTTCTTGTCCGCTCTGACAATTGCGTCCGCCCCCTTTATCCTCCTCTACGAGCGCGTCACCATGCTCGAAGTCCCGTCTCTCGCGACGTGCCTGGCCACCATTTATTTTTGGCTTAAATTTCAGGAAAGCGGGCGCCGTCGCGACCTATGGGCCATCGCTGGTTTCGCGACGATAGCGTTTCTCGTTAGTCAGAAAGCTATCTTCCTCGTGGTTTTCTTCGCTTTGCATTGCCTGGTGGAGCGTTCCTATTGGCTATTGAAGCGCATGGATGTGTGGCTGGCTATGTCCATTTCGTTTTTAGCCGTCTTGCCGTGGTATGTCCTGGCATCAAACACACTCAGTCAGTTTTGGGCCCGCGCGATAGGTAATCACAAGTCTAACTACCTGACGCATCCCGCTACCTATTGGTTTTATCTACACCAGGTTTATTTGCAACTCGGACCCATCCTTCTCGGCCTCGCGTGTGTCGGCCTCGTGGTTGCGCTGCTGAAACGAACTAGCTCGCATCGATTCCTGGTCACCTGGATCTTCGCCGGGTATTTCTGCTTCACCTTCATCAGGGAAAAGGATCCGCGGCATACCATGATTTGGATTCCGCCGCTGCTTTATCTCGCGTTCGTCGCCATCGATACTGTATTAGTTCGCCGCACTTGGGCGCTGGTCGTTTCCTCAGCTCTGGCCTTCGGACTTTTGGTCAATGGCCTTAGAACCCAGCGGCCGATTGTGCAGGGGGCACGGGAAGTCGCTCATTATGTTCTTTCGCAGCCGGATTCAGACATCACCTATTACCAGGGTCGCCTTAATGGCGACTTCATTTTCTTTGTCAGAAAATTCGATCCGCAAAAAATGCGTGTCGTGGCACGGGATAAACTGATCGTGGATCGTAGTAACGTCCCGCCGTTCGGGCCTGCCGGCATGCCCACTACCGAGCAAGTCCTGAATTTTTTTAAAACTTGGGGCATCCGTTATGCTGTCATAGAAGATCCCGATCTCTTCGCGAGTTTCGGGCCCGTGCACCAAGTGTTCTACTCTCCGCAATTTGAACTCGTGCGCACCTTTCCGGTCTTCACAAACTGGCCTGATGTCTCCGTGCGCGAAATTCAGGTCTTCCGCTACCGCGGAAACCTTCAGCGAACAGCACAAAGCATTACCGTTCCCGTCGAAACCATACACAACGATTTTCATTTGACCTTATCTCAGATTGCGGGGCACCCGTGGCCAAAGTAGGGCACAATGACCTGAATCTCCGTTCATCTATTTCAAGTGCCTTTTTTGGGGGGACTGTTTGCCTTCGCGTTTCTCGACGCAGACGGTCGCACCCATGTGACCGTCAGGGACAGGAAGCAATAGTCGGTTCTCACTCTTGGTGTGGTAACTGAAGAGGCGACTGCTTAGCGATGGAGAAATCAAGTACAAGGTTGCGCGTGGGGTTCGTGGGTTGCGGCCGGGCAACGGCGAACCTGCACCTCCCTGGCTTTCGACACCTCACCGATTGGCAGGTGATCGCGGCAGCGGATAGTGACGAAGCCCGACTGAATGTGACCGCGGATCGCTTCGGTATTCCGCGCCGTTATCAGGATTATCAGCCTCTGCTCGCGGACCCTGATGTGGACGTTGTTGCGGTGTGCGTGCCCCCGCGCTTGCACGCCGAAGTTTCCCTGGCTGCCCTGGCAGCCGGTAAACATGTATTCATCGAAAAACCGCTCGCGGTATCGCTCCGCGAATGTGATCAGCTCCTCGAACAGGCTGCTCGTTCTCCGCGCAAGGTTATGGTGGGATTCAATCTCCGCTGGCATCGCCTGATTCGGCGGAGCCGCAAGATGATTCAAGACGGCGCCCTTGGAGAGCTGGAATTCATCCGCACGACATTTACCACCGGAGGAAGATTGCAAACGGGCTCCCCGGAATGGAGTTCCTGGCGGACACAGGGTGGCGGGGTGCTGTTTGATCTTGGCGTACACCATTTTGACTTGTGGCGATATCTGACGGGCGCTGAAGTGGAAGAAATTTCTGCCATGAGCCATTCGCGCGATTCGGGCGATCAGTCCGCGATCGTTACAGCCCGCATGGACAATGGTCTGCTCGTCACTTCCGTTTTTTCCGATCAGACTACCGAGAGCAACGAGCTGGAAATCTGCGGGCGCAAGGGTTCCATCCGGGTGTCCTCTTATCGGTTTGATGGTCTGGAATTCATCACTGCGCCGGGCTCCTTCGGAGGATTTCAGAGACTTCCGTCCAAACTGTTAGCGACGCTAAGAGAAATTCCGCGGGCTATGGCCCAGGTTTCCCGGGGAGGCGAATTCCACTCCACCTACGAAGCGGAGTGGCGGGCTTTTGCGCATTCAATCCGCAACGACACGGCGGTCGAATGTACGCTGGAGGACGGCCGGCGCGCCGTTCAAATTTCGCTCGCGGCATTAGCTTCGGATTCAGAATCTCGCGCCGTTAAGGTTTCGGAGTCGCCCAGCAAAAGCGCAGAGGCTCCTGCACGGCCCTCCGCAGGCGAAGTCGGCGGACTGGTACAAACCGCTAAAGGTCTTTTATCCGGAGTCAGAGAGCTTTGAACTGCGCCACTTTACCTGCGATTTCAGTGATCTTGGCCACGCCCGACTGCTATGAGACCATTCGCAAAACGATCTGTCATCTGCGGGCCCAGAGTGTAAGCAAACAATTGGAACTGATCATTATCGCGCCCTCAGCAGCTGCTCTTAACCTCGTGGAAGACGATATGAAAGACTTTTTTCGTTACCGGGTGGTGGAAGCGGGACCTATTCGATCGGTCGGCTCCGCAAACGCTCTTGGTATCCGCCATGCCAGTGCACCGGTCGTCGCATTAGCCGAAGACCATTCGTTTCCGGAGCCCGGTTGGGCGCAGGCTCTGATCGAAACTCAACGACAACCGTGGGCCGCAGTCGGGCCAGTCATTCGCAACGCCAACCCGGCGAGCAGGCTCAGTTGCGCCGACATGCTCATCGGCTATGGACCCTGGATGGATCCGGTACCTGCAGGATTTGTGGATTA
>Ga0209526_10001712_pt1 | contig 14732 bp, 12 predicted proteins | sample JacPinW_OM2H0_M1_FD_188566 | JGI IMG/M metagenome (GOLD analysis project Ga0209526, IMG submission 188566) | Forest soil microbial communities from Algoma, Ontario, Canada - Jack Pine, Ontario site 1_JW_OM2H0_M1 (SPAdes) (version 2) | ecosystem: Environmental > Terrestrial > Soil > Boreal... | reverse complement strand
CGGTTGATTTGGGAAAAAGCGTTAGTGATGGCATGATAGTCTCCATATGCGGTTGTGGTGGGTCCCGGAGATTAGAGGGTTCACCGATTCCCCCACGAACCGAATAACCCTAAAACATGATGACTTCCTCATATTCTGAACAAATATGACTATACCCTCATATTTGTCAAACGCTCAGCCTAAGCAACCACGGCAGAAAAGGGGCGAGCGCCGAGTAGCGGCATTGTTAGCTGCGGCCGCCGAAGTGTTTGCCGAAGCGGGATATCGCGCAGCGACCATGAGTGCCATTGCCGAGAAGGCGGGCGCACCAATCGGCTCGCTCTACCAATTCTTTCCGAGTAAGGAAGCGATCGCGGATGGTTTGCTCTCCCGTTATCTCAGCGAAATATCCGCGCGATGGGAAGAATTCGATGCACGACTGCCGAAGATGGATCTTAAAGAGTTCTCCCGCGAACTGATCCAACATCAGATCGAATTCTTTCGGGATCGCCCGGCATTTACCGAATTGGTTGATGCAACCTCACTGTTGTCACGACCCGGTCTCCGTTCGGAGGCTAGAGCTATTTTCACCCGGAACGTCCAACGCTTCTTACAAGTTTTCGCGCCGAACATACCGGTTGAGCAGCTGCGACAGATTGCCGATGTAACCGTGCAGTTGGTCAAAGCGGCAAATGCCCTGAGCAAGCATGTGTCTCGCCGGGACACCAAAGCGGTGCTGGAGGAAATGGAATTTGTGCTGAGCAGCTACCTGGAGAATCGGTTGGCGGCGTGGAGGAAGAAGGGCGGGAGGAATAGCAAAAAGCGGCTACCAAAATAGCCTGATCCCAGCCTCCGGTAGCGGCGATTGGGACTAACATCGACTTACTCAGTCGCGCACCAGCAAGCACAAAGTCTGCAAACCTACCAAGAAAGTAGTGTTTTGCGCTTGAATTGCCTACTGAAACAGTAGACATACTCCAAACCCGAGTATGTCTGGCACCGTCACCGAACCCCTGTCGCACAACGACGGAAACGTCGAAACGGGTGATCGTCTCAATGCCCACCGCATAGCGTCGGATCAAGAAGCTCTTGCGATAGCACGCGTATTGGCCCAGAACTTTGCAGCGGGAGCCGCCCAGCGGGATCGAGAGCGCATTCTCCCCCAGGCCGAGCTGAATGAATTTTCTGGGCGGGGTCTCTGGGCAATCAGCATTCCGAAAGCCTTCGGAGGAGCAGGCACGAGCCACACCACGATTGTCGAAGTCTTCCGGACGATTGCCGAAGCGGACCCTTCCATCGCCCAAATCGCTCACAATCATTTTTGCGTGATTGATGCCATTCGCCTGGATGGCTCAGAAGCGCAGAAGGCGCATTATTTTACGGAGGTGCTCAAAGGCAAGCGCTTTGGCAATGCCTTTTCGGAGGCCGGCACCAAAAACGTAATCGACTTTCAAACGAAGATTGAACCGGCCGGCAACGACTTCGTTGTAAATGGCAAGAAGTTTTATTCGACAGGAGCGCTCTTCGCAGACTACATCCCCACGGCAGCCGTTAATGCCGACAAAAACGGGCTACTAGTGATCATTCCGAGAGAAACTCCCGGGTTGACCGTGATCGATGATTGGTCCGGATTTGGACAACGGATTACTGCGAGCGGTTCGGTCGTTCTGGAGAATGTGCGTGTCAAATCGGATTGGATTGTTCCCGCCTATCGGGCTTACGACCGGCCGACGTTGACTGGTCCGCTTTCGCAAATCATTCAGGCGGCAATTGATGGCGGGATCGCTCGCTCCGCTCTCAATGAAACGGTTCGGTTTGTGCGAGAGCACTCTCGGCCATGGATTGATAGCAACGTGGAACGAGCCAGCCAAGATCCACTCACCATCTCGGAGATTGGGAACATCACGATCCGTGTTCACGCCGCAGAAGCACTGCTTACCCGCGCCGCCCGCTTGTTTGATGCTGCCGATCCTGAACCGGATGAAGAAGGTGTTGCAGAAGTTGCCGTCGCGGTGAACGAGGCCAAAGTGCTCACGACCGAAGTCGCGATTCTGGCTACCAACAAATTATTCGAGTTAGCGGGTACACAGTCGACTCTGTCCAAGCATGGGCTCGATCGCCATTGGCGAAATGCTCGGACACACACGCTGCATGACCCGGTGCGCTGGAAATATTACGGTATCGGCAACTATTTCCTGAACAACGTTCCGCCGCCGAGACATCCCTGGAACTAAGAGTGCCGCCGCTAACCGTCTATGTCCGTGGGAATTTCAAATAGCGTACCGGAATCTGCGGCTGCGGCTCGGCAGGAGCCTCGCCCTACCGAATCTTGCCTTACCGAGCCTCGCCCGACCAAGGGGAGCGCTCATCGAATTGTGTCGGACCACGAGGCAATTCAAATTGCGCAAGAGCTACGGACGAGTTTTGCGGAGAACGCTGCCCAGCGCGATCAGGAACGAATACTCCCCAGAGCGGAGATAGATTCATTTTCGGCCTCCGGTCTTTGGGGCATCACAGTTCCGCGTGTTTATGGCGGAGCCGAAGTTTCGGCGGCGACTCTGGCTGAGGTCGTTGCTCTTATCTCCGAAGGAGATACGTCAATTGGCCAGATCCCACAAAACCATTATTTCATGGTCGAAGTTGTCCGTTGGAACGGGACGGAAGATCAAAAGCGCTTCTTTTTCGAAAGAGTATTGCGCGGCGACCGCTTCGGTAACGCTTTATCGGAGCGCAAAACCAGGACGGTCGCCGAATACAGTACGCGCATTGCTCCGGCTGGAGATGGGTTTGTCCTCAATGGTGAAAAATTCTATTCTACCGGCGCCCTATTTGCCGACTGGATCGTAGTGGTCGCTAGGGATCCAGCGGATTACCTCAGAGTTGCCTTTGTACCGAAAGACAGCCCTGGCCTCGAAGTCATTGATGATTGGAGCAGCTTCGGACAGCGCACGACTGGGAGCGGCACCACCTTTTTGAAGGAAGTGTTTGTGCCGGCCGAGTTCGTAATGACCTACCAAAAATCTTTCGACGAACCGTCGCCGTTAGGACCACTCGCCCAAATCATTCACGCGGCAGTTGACCTTGGAATCGCGCGGGCGGCGATCAAAGAAACGGTTTCCTGGATCCGTACGCGGACTCGACCATGGATCGACAGCGGCCTCGATAGAGCCACTCAAGATCCCCTGACGCTGTTCCAAATTGGAGAACTGTACATCAGTTTGCATGCGGCCGAGGAGGTCCTTCGCCTGTCCGGACACGCGGTGGATTCAGTTCTGGCCGATCCGAATTTCGATAATCTCGCTGCCGCGTCGGTGGTGGTGGCTGAAGCGAAGGTCTTAACCACCGAAATCTCACTGGCTGCTACCAACAAGCTTTTCGAACTGAGTGGCACCGCTTCGACACTCGCCCGATGGAACCTCGATCGGCATTGGCGCAACGCGCGGACTCATACGCTCCACGATCCAGTTCGCTGGAAGCATTTTGCAATCGGAAATTTTGTCCTCAACCAGGTCCGGCCACCTCGAAATGGAGCAATCTAATTCCTAACGAATCCTTTATGGGCAAAGAAATTCGTCTGAACGCTTTTGATATGAATTGCGTAGGCCACCAATCTCCAGGTCTATGGAGGCACCCGAGAGATCGCTCCGCCACTTACACGGACCTGGAATATTGGAGTGAGCTGGCCCAGATCTTGGAAAAAGGAAGATTTGATGGCCTATTCATCGCCGACGTACTTGGCGTTTATGATGTTTATCATGGTACGGCTGAACATGCGATTCGGCAGGGAACGCAGATCCCTCTTAACGACCCGCTTTTGGTAGTGCCGGCGATGGCGCAAGTTACTCAGCACCTCGGTTTTGGGGTTACTTGCTCATTGACTTACGAGCATCCCTATCCGTTCGCGCGGCGCATGTCGACGCTGGACCATCTCACCAAAGGACGAGCTGGATGGAACATCGTTTCCTCCTATCTCGATAGCGCGGCTCGCAATTTTGGTCTGAAGCAACAGGTGAAGCACGATGACCGGTACGCTGTCGCCGACGAGTATATGGAAGTCTGCTACAAACTCTGGGAAACCAGCTGGGAGGATGACGCAGTAGTGCGAGACATTCAGACCGGAGTATTTACTAATCCGGAGAAGGTTCACCCGATTGAGCATGATGGAGAGTACTTCCAGGTCCCCGGTTACCATCTCTCTGAGCCTTCTCCGCAAAGGACCCCGGTTCTTTATCAAGCCGGAGCATCTCGACGCGGAAAAGACTTCGCGGCCAGGCACGCGGAGTGCGTCTTTGTCGCAGCCCCGACCAAGACGATTCTGAAAAACTATGTCAGCGATATCCGACGGCGCGCGGCGAGTTTCGGCCGTGATCCGGCCAAGCTGCTGTTCTTTAATCTCTTCACCGTTATCGTCGCTCCGACCGAAGTGGAAGCAAAACGCAAACATGAAGATTACCGGCGGTATGTGAGCTATGATGGTGCGCTCGCCTTGGTATCGGGTTGGACCGGCATTGATTTCGGTCAATACCTGAGGGATCAACGCCTGGAGTACATTGAGAACGACGCGGTCCAATCTGCAACCGAATCACTTACGATTTCGGATCCGACCAAGATCTGGACCGTTGAAGAAGTTGCCAATTGGGTTGGGATTGGCGGATTGGGTCCCGTGGTGGTCGGATCGACGGAGCAGGTCGCGGACGCGCTGGAAGAATGGGTCGAAGAAACCGATGTCGATGGCTTCAATCTTGCCTATGCAGTGACTCACGAGTCGTTCCGCGATTTTGCTGACCTGGTCGTGCCCGAGCTGCAAAAACGCGGAAGATACAAGAAAAAATATCAGCCAGGAACGCTGCGCGAAAAGCTGTTTAACAATGGTCCCAAGCTGCCCGAAGAACATCCGGGCGGAACTATCCGAAAGCAAGCGTTCGACCAAGCCGTGGCATCGACGGGTCTCCGCTATTAACTTTCAATGTGTAAATAGGCGAAATCTGTGACCAAAATTTTCAAGTCTGTGATTCCAATTGTGTTGGTGGCGATCTGGCCGGCGGTTGCGGCCAACGCTGAGAACGACCAACTCTCGGCGGTTCGTATCGGTTACCAAAAATATGGCACGCTCAACGTTGTCAAAGCAGAGGGCGGTTTTGAGAAATCGTTGACCGACAAAGGAGTGAAGGTTACCTGGATCCTTTTCACGGCTGGCCCGCAGTTGATGGAAGCATTGAACGCTGGCAGTATTGACTTTGGTAACGCTGGTGAAGCACCCCCGGTTTTTGCCCAGGTGGCAGGCGTCAATTTTGTCTATTTCGGGAACCAACCTCCCTACCCCCAAGGAGAAGCTGTGCTCGTAAGAAAAGATTCTCCGATCAAGAGCATTCAAGATCTTCGTGGCAAACGTATCGCTCTAAACAAGGGATCCAACGTGCATTTTTTCTTGGTGAAAATCTTAGAAAAGAACGGATTGAAACTCGATGATATCACTCCCACTTATTTGCCTCCTGCCGACGCATGGGCCGCTTTCGAGGGTGGCAGCGTGGATGCATGGGCTATCTGGGACCCGTTCCTAACCGCGGCTATCGCAAAAACTGGGGCAAAAGTCCTACAGGACGGCGAGAATGTCATCGCTAACCGCGAATTCTTCCTGGCCGACCGAAGTTTTGCGCAGGCTCATCAAGACGTTTTGCTCTCGCTCCGCGAAGCGATTGATCGGTGCGCCAGATGGACAAAAACCAAGCCGGACGAAATCGTTCACTATCTTGCGCCTCAACTAGGCATGAGCGAAGAAGTCATCAATACCGTGGTCCGGCGCCAATCGTGGGGATTCCAACCGATCAGCGATCAAGTTACTTCCGACCAGCAAGCCATCGCCGACACCTTCTTTTCGCTTAAATTGATTCCTAAACCGGTCCACGTTGCCGACGTTGTCCTCCGTATTCCTGAGGTGGCTATTACCGAACGTACTCAATGAATCTTCTTTGGTTTATTCCTACCTTTGGCGATGGTCGCTACCTTGGCTCGGTCCGGGGTGCGCGGGAAACCAGCTATGCTTATCTCCGCCAGATCGCTGAGGCGGTTGATTCACTCGGATATTATGGCGCCTTGCTCCCGACCGGGCGTACTTGCGATGACTCTTGGATCGTGGCTGCAGCGTTGATTCCGGCGACGCAGAGGATGCGTTTCCTGGTTGCGGTCAGACCGGGCCTGATGACGCCTACGATTACGGCGCGAATGGTAGCAACGTTTGATCAAATCTCGAATGGCCGGTTGTTGATCAATGTAGTCGCGGGCGGTGATCCGGTTGAACTGGCCGGCGATGGTCTACATCTCAAACACGATCAGCGATACGAGTTAACTGGCGAGTTTCTTCATATTTTTCGACGCGTGCTCAACGGAGAATCAGTCGACTTTGCCGGGAATTATCTGCAGGTTCAGGATGCCAAACTCTTTCGGCCCGGCATTCAAAAACCTTACCCGGAACTCTGGTTCGGAGGCTCGTCTCCGATTGGCCAGCAGATTGCCGCTCAACATGTCGATGTCTATCTCACCTGGGGAGAACCGCCGGCCGATGTCGCGGCGAAAATCGATGCAGTCAGAAAAGCGGCTTCATCCTTCGGAAGATCGCTCCGCTTCGGCCTGAGAGTTCACATCATAGTGCGCGACACCGAAAAGCAGGCGTGGGCGGCTGCCGACGAACTTTTGCGCTACGTTTCTGACGAAAGTATTGCCGCCGCACAGAAGACATTTGCGCGTTTTGATTCCGAAGGCCAAAAGAGGATGGCTCAACTCCATGGTGGTCAGCGCGATCGGCTGGAGATCAGTCCGAATCTTTGGGCTGGGGTCGGGTTGGTTCGTGGCGGAGCCGGTACGGCGCTGGTCGGAGATCCGGAAACAGTCGCGGCAAGACTGAAAGAGTACGCCGCTCTCGGAATAGATACTTTCATCCTTTCGGGATACCCTCATCTAGAGGAAGCATACCGGGTTGCCGAGCTCCTCTTCCCGCTCCTCCCGGTCGACCTGCCGAAATCAACAGCCGCCGCCTATGTCGGCCCGTTTGGAGATTTGCAGCCGGCGAAGTAGGTGACGGCGTTTGGGCGTAACGCCCTCACGCCGTCACCCCACACGTCATTACGCGGACCCGCCTTACCTCCCCGCCCCTGTGGTCAGGCCTCTGACCAGCCACTTTTGGGCAAAAATCGCCGTGAGATAAATCGGCAAGACGCCGATAAGGGAAGCAACTGCCATTTGTCCGAAGTCGACCAGCCGTTCACCTTGGAAAAGGGCAATCCCGATAGGCAGGGTGCGCGTCGCATTCCCAGTGAAGAAAAAAGCGAAGAGAAACTCATTGTAATTCAGGATTACGCAAATCAGACCAGTCGAGACGATACCTGGCAGCATCAACGGAACGACGATTTGGCCTAGAGTTCGAAACACGCTGGCACCATCGATTGTCGCTGCTTCTTCGATCTCCTCCGGGATTCGCTCAATGAATCCGGTCAACAGCCAGAGCGCCACAGGGATATTCAAAAGACCATAGCAAATGATCAGCCCCGGCAGGGTATGGATTAAGCCTGACCATTTGGCGAGAAAGAAAAGCGGGATAAGCGGAACCATCGGCGGTGCGATGTAGCTGCCGAGTACTAGGCCAGACAAAAGACGACCGATCTTGATACGCGAGAGCGCATAGACCGCCGGGATAGTAATCACTAACGTTATCAGGCTGCCAGAGATCGCGGCGACCGCGCTGTTGCCGATATAGAGGGCTAACGGGATATTTTGAAAAATGTTAACCCAATTTCTCAGCGTCGGTTTCGTCGGGAGAAACAAACCTTCTAAGACTTGATCCGGCGTCTTGAGGCTCAAAGCCAAAAGATAAATAATCGGCAATAAAACCACCGATAATATCACGATCATCAGCGCTGCTCGAACGAGTGGCGAAACTGTCTCTGCCCAGCGTATTTGCCACCACTTGCGCCGTTTTTCGCTGGCGGCACTTTCATAAGCAGAAGCGAGTGCAACATCCCTGGAACTCATAGGCTAGCGGTCCGCTGAATTCGCCGGTGCCACCAGGTTACCGGTAGCGTGATCAGGGTAACAATGAGACAAAGCAGAAGCGTCTGTGCCGAAGCCATTCCAAGATTGAAGTCCTGAAAGAGCGTCTTCCAGATTTTGTACGACGAGAGACTGGTTTCGACACCGGGACCACCTGATGTCAGCACATAGACTAGATCGAAGGTCTTGAACGACAGGATTAATTTTAACAGGTAGATTGCGATGAGTGCGGGCGCCAGCCAAGGGAGTTGCACGGCAAAGAGAATTTTCAGATAACCTGCTCCGTCAATCCGAGCCGCTTCCTCTAATTCTGCGGGTACCGTTTGGAGAGCTGCGTAAACAAGAATGACAATAAATGGCGTCCACTGCCAGGTATCCGCTGCCGCAATTGACAGAATCGCCCAAGGCATCTCACCCAGGAACGAGGAAGGCGTGTGTAACCACGCGAACTGGCAAAGCGTCCGGCTGACAAATCCTCCAGTCGGATGCAACATGACCTTCCAGGCGACCCCAACCATTACCGGCGGGCTCATCAAGGGAAGCAACAGCAGTGTTCTCCAAAGAGTTCGAAAACGCATTTTCGCGTTCAGTAGTACCGCGATCGCAATCCCTACAGTCAACTGCACCAAGCTGGTTGGAATCGCAAAGAGTGCTGTTCGCATCAGCGACCAAGCAAAATCGCTTTGCAAGGCAGACACAAAATTATTGAGGCCAACCCACGAGATAAACGGCTTCCCCATTGTGCTCTTTGAAATCGAAGTCAGCACAAGGTAAGCGGCAGGATAGACCGCAAAAAAAAGCACGGCAAAAATCAGCGGGAGCAACAGCAAGGCTCCGACCCGTCGCCGGTTAGGAGAAACGCAATGAGCGGCGGATTTGAAAGAGGTTTTGGCAAAAGATTTCATCGATTTTAGAAGACCGGCGTGCCGAATGGGTCCGGACGGGAGAACTCCGCTATTGTCCCGGCAACACGCACACCGACCGAGTCACCCCTGCAGAATTTGGACCCAATCCGAATTGATTTGCCTGATCGCGAGTTCCGGGCTTTGGCGATCCGCCAGCATGCGATTCAGCTTTTCGGAAAGGCTGCGCATCATCTTCGGGCTCTCCGGAATCGTTGGCCAGGCCAGCGCTCCACTCAGCGCAGCGTTAGCTGCTTTCTGCACCTTGGGAGCAAAACGCTTGTATTCTTCCGCGTTAAGAGTCGTCAGCCGCGTCGGATCAATGCCCGAATTGGAGGTGGTGAGCAGCTCGAGCGCAGTCTGGTATCCGGTTGCCCACTTCACAAATTCCCAGGCCAACTCCTTGTTCTTAGTCGCAGTAGAAAGCCCGAGCCCAAATCCTGCGTTCAAGGACGCCCGCGGTTGGTCTCCTTTTTTCTCAACCGGCAGTTGTACGACATCCCACTGGCCAATGACCTTTGATTTTTGGGCATCTTGAGCGTAGACACCGAGGTCGGTCCAGCATTCGATAAAGGCACCCTTCCCGTTGAGGAAGGAAGGTACAGCTTGTTCAAACGCGGTCTCAACCGGAGTCGGCAGCGCGTAGGGAGCGACATCGAGTAAGGCTTTGGCCGCCTTGAAAGCAGCATCGCTTTCCAGGTTTGGAGTGCCATCTGGCTTTAAGAACTCCCCGCCGAAACCGGCGAGTCGATTCGCGAAAGTCGAGCCGATGATCACCGGAATCGCCGCTCCCATTATAATGGCGCCGTAAACACCGTTCTGTTTTTCCGCTTCGGTAATCTTTTTCGCGGCGATGAGATATTCATCCCAGGTCGTCGGCGCTTTGACTCCGTGTTTATCGAGCAACGTGGTATTATAAAAGAGCACGTGCGTATCGCCGTCGTAAGGCAATCCCCAACGCTTACCTCGGTAAAGGGTGTACGGATCGTAAATGGAGCGAATATAATCGGACGTCTTAATCGTTGCTTCGTCCTTGATGATCAGATCGGTGACATCCTGTAGAACGTTGTTCTCAACCAAAGAACCAATCGAAGCATACCAGTATTCGACGACGTCAAACTGATTCGCTCCTGACTGAACGTCGAGGGTCGCTTGCGCTTCAATCGCATCATACGGCACAATTGTGACGTTCAGCTTTGCGCCGGTCAGCTCTGCAAAATTCTTGCGGAGTACTTCTCCAGAAATCTTGTGAGGCTGGATCAGCACGAGATTTAAACTTTGCCCGGCATAGGCGCCGGCAAGCGCTTTTTTCGAGAGCAGCAACTGACCAGTGAGGGTCAGGAGCAGAGCGGATTTCGTGGTGTTAGCCAGGAATACGCGTCGCGTAAAAACGTTTTCAAGTGATTCTTTATCAACGGATTCTGAATTCATGAAGTGTTTCGAGGGTTGGCTTCGGGCAGGAACCAAACACGCGAAATACTATTTCTATATCGATTAATAGGATTTAACCTCAGTTGCGCAAGCAAAAAGGTGGAAAAATCTGGGAGAGTAACCAACCCGGCGTGTCGGCGTATTGGCGTAGCAAAGTCAGAGCGAGGCTATCTTGAATCACGCCTTCGGCGCTCTCTCAAGCCCATAGGCCGATACGCCGATAGGCCCAAGCGCCGCCACGCCGATACGCCCCTTCACGCCCCCACCCGCCTCCCCGGATGGGTCTCCGGCAGGTACGGACCTTGGCCGAACAACTTCTCTCGCAACGGCCCCGGCCGATAGTCCCGCTTGTAAACGCCGCGGCGCTGCAACTCAGGAACCAGCAGATCGATAATATTTTCGTAGGTCTCTGGCATCACTGCATAGGTTAGATTGAACCCATCGACATCGGTTTCTTCTACCCACTGTTCGAGCTGATCCGCCGCCTGTTGCGGGGATCCAACCACCACCGGCCCGCGTCCGCCAAGACCGACGAACTCAGCAATCTCCCGGATCTTCCAACGCCGGTTTGGTTCGGCTACAGTAAACGATTCAAGCGCGGACTGACCCGCATCGGTTTTGGTCGGGCGTAACTCCTCCTCCAGATCATACGCGCTCAGATCGACACCAGTCCATCCGGACATCAAGGCCAGGGCGCCTTCGTGATCGATGTATGATCGATATTCATTGAGCTTCTCCAACGCTGCCCTTTCGGTAGGCGCTACGATGATCGTAAACATGGCAAAAACGAGGATCTGTCCGCGCCCGAATTCAGCCGCCCGTTGCCGCAAGTCCTGTACATTCTTTCTAATGATGCTCGCGGATGGACCTGACACGAAAACACATTCGGCGTGTCTGGCCGCGAAGTCCTTTCCTCGACGCGACGCGCCGGCCTGATACAGGACCGGGGTCCGCTGCGGAGATGGTTCACTCAGATTAAAGCCAGGTACCTTGAAATACCTGCCCGAATGATTGATGCCATGGACCTTCGCAGGATCAGCGAACAATCCGCTCTTGCGATCTCGCCTGACCGCGTCACGCTCCCAACTCTGTTCCCAAAGTTTATAGCAGACTTCCATGTATTCCTCGGCCAACTCGTATCGGTCATCATGCTTGCTTTGTTGATCGAATCCGAAATTGCGGGCGGCACTATCGAGATATCCGGAAACAATGTTCCAGGCGAATCGACCTTTGGTTAGATGATCCAACGTCGAAACTCTCCGCGCGAATGGGTACGGATGCTCATAGGTAAGCGCACAAGTTACCCCGAATCCCAGATGCTCGGTAACGGTCGCCATTCCTGACACCAGCAGGAGTGGGTCGTTCACCGGAATCTGGATCCCGCTGTGAATCGCCGCGTCGGCGCTGCCTTGGTAGACGTCATATGGGCCGAGGACATCGGCAAGAAACAGACCGTCAAATTTGCCGTGCTCCAGCAGGCGAGCCAAGTCAGTCCAATAATTCAGGTCGATATACCGATCCGAACGATCTCGCGGATGACGCCACAGTCCAGGCGCCTGATGTCCGACACAATTCATCGCAAAAGCGTTGAATCGGATTTCTTTCCTCATAGCCAGGCATGTCGGGGCGGCGGAATTTCGTTCAGATAGAAATTCCCAATTGCATGATACTTCCAGCGAACCGGATCATGCAGGGTGTGAACCCGCGCATTCCGCCAATGGCGGTCCAAATGATACTTCTCCAGAGTAGATTGAGTTCCGGCCAACTCGAACAGCTTGTTCGTTGCCAGAATGGCAATATCAGTTGCAGCGATCTTTGCCTCGGCTACCGCGAGTGCAGCCGCGGTCACAGTCGGTTCGTCCAGCGCGACGGCGGCTCGATCAACCTTCAGCGCAGCTCTTTCCATGAGCGCTTCGGCAGCGTGTAGCTGATAGTGCAGCTCCCCGACTTGGTAGACGGTAAGCGGATCCTCGCTAGCGCGCTCCACTTTCGCATCAATCCAAGGTCGCGATCGAGTTTTGACAATTTGAACCGTTTCATTAATCGCCGCACGGGCAATCCCGACATCAATCGCGACATGAATGATTTGGGAAAACGGGCCGCGGGTGGTCGGCTTTCGATAGGCCTCATAGGAAGGCAAGATCTGGTCCTGGTTAACCCGAACATCCTTAAGAATGACTGTGCCGCTCGCCGTGGTTCGCTGGCCAAAGCTCGACCAATCGTCGATCACGGTCAGCCCTTCGCTTCGGCGGCTGACGATCGCTACCACTCTGTTTCCATCCGAGTCGGTCACGCGAACCGGAACCCAATCGGCAAAAAGAGCACCGGTCGAATAGAATTTCTCTCCAGTGAGACGATAACCATCTCCGTCCGACACGAGTTTTGTCTGGTTTTCTAAAACGGTCTTGCCGGAACGCTCAACCGCTGCGTTTCCCAGGCGATCTCCCTTGAGAATGCGATCGAAGAAAAATGCTTTCTGCGCCTCTGTACCTACCAATCGAATCTCTTCGACGTTGGCATAGTGATTTTGCGGAATTTGACCGACAGAAGCATCTGCTTCGGAAATGATCGCGACCACCTCAGTAAAGGTCGCAGTAGATACACCGGCACCTCCATATTCTTTCGGCACAGTGATCCCCCAGAGGCCGCTTTGCGAAAACCATTCAATCTCTTCGAATGGTAGCCGCCGTTCTTTGTCTCGGGCCGCAGAATCGGGCCGAATCTGTTCGGCAATGCGCCGAGCAGCTTCCAGTGCTTCCTGGTCGCTTTTGATTCGATGCGCTTCCGCCATATCAAGTTTGCGTTTTGAATTCGTACATCGCGCGGCCTCTCACCACAAGCCATTCAGACTTAAACAGAAATCAGTAACGCAGCATCGATTCCAGCGGCAACACCTGACCCGTGATTTTCTGGACAATGTTCAAGCTGGAGCCGGGAGTAGCCTGCGACAGCGCAATGGAGCTCGAGAATCCACTCGAAAAAATCATCCAACCCGAATAAGCGCCACCGACCAGCCAACCAAAGTCAATCCGGATTCGCTTGGCGATTTCGCGCGTAAGCAAGCCAGCTACGACCAGACCAAATCCCCAATTCAAGAAGGAGGCGATGAACACCGTAACAATTGTCACAACGATCGCACGCCGCGGCGTGGAACCGAACGACGCGATCCAACGCAAGAGCGATCGAACCGGCCGAGAGGTCGAAAGCGCATACCCCGCTACGAGAATCAGCAACACCTGGAACGCGAAAGCCAAAATGCTGAACAAGCCGGTGTACCATCCGGAAAGGATAGTTGACAGTGATCCTTTCGGGGCGAGCACAGCCGCCAGAAGTCCGGTCAGAATCGTTAACCCGACGGCCAAGATGTAAGGGTCGGGCGTGTAGCGCTCGAATAGCTGAACAAAAAGAGAGGTCAGCCGTTGCAGTGGCGACGGGGGAGTGGATGCCAGGGGAACAGCTTTCCCGGAACCTATGTCTACTGACATAGTAGGCTTTAGAACAGAACCACACATTGATCAATACCCGAATTTCCTATGGGAAATAGCTTTGGATCAGAGAAACACTATCCGCCGCCCGCTTGGGACTGGGTCTCACTTCTCAGAAACTTAAGCGGGGAACCGGGGAATTAGGCTGGGACCACTGTAATATCGGTGTTAGTTTCCGCCGGTGACTCTGCCGTCGGGATTGCACCACAAGACTCACCCTGATGAAAAGTTCCTTTCCCTCAACAGATGGCGCAGCCAAGTGAGGTGCTCTCCAGGAACAAGCCAAAGAGGGATCGTGCTACGGATGTCGCAATCTCCGCGGTAGGTGGTCCGGCAGCTGCCCATGCGCGTCAACTTAAGGCTAAGTAGCATTCGGAGAGGACCTCGTCCCGGCCTGTCCGCCGTAGCCCGAAGGGCGAAGGAGGAAGGGACCATTTGATAGTGGCCCACTACGAAGTGCTGGATCGTGTTTTTCCAAAAGCGACCCGTCCCGCCAGGGATGATCGATCGGCCACTTGCGCTCGCGAGGCCGTAGGCGAGCCAGGGACTAAGGGTTCGATCGTCCCTCTTCGGGACGGAGCTATCTTTAACGCTTTTTCCCACCACTTCGTAGTGGGCTACTTTCAAATGTCCCTCCGGGACTGATTCTCTCGCCTCGGCGGGGCGGTGCGACCTGATCGCAACCTTTTATGTTGACGCGTATGGGCAGCTGCCGGACCGCTACCGGTTGCACCAGACGCCGAACGCAAAACGCCGAACGTTGTATGCTCCTGTCCCCTCCAACCAGCCCCGCTATTTAACGTACTTATTACCGATGGTAAGCCGGTTAAAATCCCATGCAGAACGAGGTCCCCAGCATTCTTTGCCAATACCCGGAAATAGCCAAACGACT
>Ga0209526_10001711_pt1 | contig 14735 bp, 13 predicted proteins | sample JacPinW_OM2H0_M1_FD_188566 | JGI IMG/M metagenome (GOLD analysis project Ga0209526, IMG submission 188566) | Forest soil microbial communities from Algoma, Ontario, Canada - Jack Pine, Ontario site 1_JW_OM2H0_M1 (SPAdes) (version 2) | ecosystem: Environmental > Terrestrial > Soil > Boreal... | reverse complement strand
AATATAGCGCGTGGCGGAGTTGGAGTCAAGTCCGGCATACTCGCCAAAAACACGGTGGAGGGGCTCAGAGTGGTGCCGGCATCTTGCCTGGCGCGGGCGTGGCCTAGCTAGCGGTGTGGCGGACGCCACAGCTGCCGGATTCATGGCGCGGAGCCCTCGGCGGAAGTTTCGGCATAAGCCGCGACCTGTCGCCGAACTCCAGCGCGTAGTTCGGCCCCATCGCAGCCTCCTCAGCGCGAATCCGCACGCTCAGCAACGCCGCGTTGCCGATCGAGAACACCAGCGCCGTAAGCCAGCATCCGTGGATCAGCGGAACGCAGGCGACCTCGACGATCACCGCGAGGTAGTTGGGATGGCGCATGAAGCGGTACGGCCCGCGGCTCACGGGCGGAAGTCCGGGGAACACGATGATGCGCGTGTTCCAGCGCCAGCCGAGACTCGCGATGGACCAGTAGCGCAGCGCCTGCGCCCCGAGCGCGCCACCCAGCGCCATCCATCCGAGCACCCCCGGAAACGGGCGCTTGAGCACGATCGCCTCAGCCGCGGCCGAAAGCAGGAAGAGCGCATGGAATGCGGCCATCACCGGGTAATGGCCCCGCCCGTGCTCGACCGCGCCCATCGCGAGCGCTCGGCGTGCGTTGCGCGCCGCCAGCGCAAGATGGAACACCCGCTCGGCGGCGAGCGCCGCCAGAAAAGCCAGGTACGCGTCGAGCGAAATCACCATCGCAGCAGCGCCAACTCGGCGCAGAATCCCGGACCCATCGCGAGCATCAGCCCATAATCGCCAGGGCGCGCCGCGTGCGCGTCGAGCAGATCGCGCAGCACGAACAGCACCGAGGCCGAAGACAGATTCCCAGTCGCGGCGAGCAGCCGCCACGAACGATCCAGCGCGCCGGACGGGAGATCGAGCGCCGCAGCGATCGCATCGAGCACCCGGTTGCCGCCGGTATGCGCGATCCAATGACTAATCGCGGAGCGCGCAAGACCGCACTCGGCAAGCATCGTATTGACGTCGCCGCCCAGGTGCTCGCGGACCAGTTCGGGAATCGCGGGCGACAGCACTATCTTGAGCCCGCTGTCCACCACGTCCCATCCCATCATCCGCTCGCTCTCAGGATAGAAGACCGAACGCGTAGCGATGACGCGCGGCATGATGCCCGCGCCGCCGTTCGCCAGCCGCGCGCCGCCCAGCACCACCGCCGCGGCGCCGTCGCCGAAGAGCGCCGAGGCGATGATGTTGGCAACCGAGTCGTCGGTGCGCTGCAAAGTGAGCGAGCATAGTTCGGCCGACACGACCATTGCGACCTGGCCGGGAAATCCGCGCAGCACGTCGGCGGCGCGCCCGACCGCAGCCACTCCGGCTGCGCATCCCAATCCGAAGATCGGCGTGCGCCGCACGTCCGAACGCATCCCGAGCCGGTTGACGATTCGCGCGTCCAGGCTTGGTGTGGCGATTCCAGTGCCAGTGACGAAGAAAAAATGGTCGACGTCGACCGCCGACATCCCGGCCGCCGCAAGCGCGCTCTGGGCCGCCACGGCACCCAACTCCGGCGCAACGCGCGTCCACGCGGCGTTGGTCTTGGCGAACGAGTCGAGCGCCGGATACTCGCTCACCGGCAGCGCCAGGTAACGCCGATCGATTCGCACCGAGCGCTGGATCTGCTCGAATGTCGAACGCCAGCGCCGCGACTGATCGTACTTTTCACCCCACAAACCCTTGAGCAGAGCGGCCAGCGATTGCTGCTCGACCACATTGGGGGGCAGCGCGGTGGCGGCGGCCAAAATCACCGGCGCGGCAGCAAAGGCCGCAGACAACGCAGCGGACGATGGCGCCTCGACGGCCGATGCGCCGTTAAACATCTCGAGATTCATCATCATACCTTCTATTCTACTTCAACAATGGAACCGCCGCCGCCGGGGCCATGTGCCGTAGAGAACAAACGACGAAGTTCCGCAGGGAAAAGCGCAGCGCAGCTATTGCGCCGGCTTGGGGCGGGAATCGCGATGGCGCCGATGTTCCTTGTACAAGGGTGCCATTCCGCGCGGTCGCGTGCGATAGCGGCGATGCATCCACAGGAACTGCTCAGGATGGCGCCTTACCATGTCCTCGACTGCGCACAGGAAGCGCCGGGTGTTCTCTTTGATGTCGGCCTCAGCATCGGCGCTTTCCTGAAGCGGGATGAGGTCCCGGATGACCATGCGATGGCTGCGGTTGTCTGGCTCGCGCACCATGAAAACCGGAACGACTACCGCCTGCGACTTCTCGACCAGTCGCGCGAGCGTACGCGAAGTCGCAGCCGGCTCGCCGAAAAACGGGACGAACACCGCCTCGCCGCGCTTGGCGTTCTGATCGAACGGAACGCCGACCAGTTGGCCGTCGCCCAGCGCCTTGAGCATAACGCGCGCGGCCGAACGCTTGCGCAAGACATCGACGCCGGCGCGTTGGCGCACCCAGGTCATCAGCGCGTCGCCGGCCACGAAGCGCTGCGTGTGATGCACGAGGGCTATTTGATAACCGTGCATCGCGTGGGCTGTCGCCATCAGCTCGAAATTACCGAAGTGCGCGCTGAGCACGACGATGCCACGTCCCGGGTAGTCGCGCTTGATCTCGTCCCAGTAGTGAAAGCGGTCGTACGCCACGCGCCGGATGAGCCGGCGATGAAAAAAGCCGGCCAGGCGGACGTACTCGGCGCCGCTGCGGCCCAGATTCAGGTACGAAGCGCGCAGGATGCGCCGGCGTTCGCGCTCGCTGCGGTCGGGAAACGCGATCGCCAGATTGACCATCCCGATCGCCACATGGCGGCGGTCAAGGATGTAGCCGAGATAACCGCCGAGGACCCCGAGCGGATACAAAATAAAGTCAGGCAACAGGCTGAAAGCGTGCAACGCGGCGCGCATTAATTGGAACAGTATCCAGTCGCTACGGCCGAGCTTGAGTCCGGCAAGCGGTCGGCGTTCTCGCGCGACGGCACAGGCGGACGAGGTAGCGACCGCGTCGCCAATCGTGTCGCCGGCACTGATTGTGCCATTAATACCCGCCGGCGTGGTGGTGGGAGCGGTTTGCGCGTTGTTCATCGTGGCGCGGGCGAGGCCTCGTGTCACAGGCTCTGCCGTTCGCGCTTGGGGGCCTTGGCAATCACGACCAGGCCGGAGTCGGTAACGTGGAAGCGCTGCCTGTCGCGTTCGAGATTATAACCAATCTCGTCGCCTTCGGGGACGTAGACATTTTTGTCGATGATCGCGCGGCGCACGCGGGCATGACGACCGATCTCGCAATAGTCCATCAGGACCGAGTCCTCGACCGTACTCCAGGAGTGCACGAAGACCGAGCGGCCGAGCACCGAGTTGCGCACCATCCCGCCCGATACGATGCAACCCTCCGAGATGACGGAGTGCAGCGCCTCGCCGCGCCGCCCGTTCTCGTCGAAGACGAACTTGGCTGGCGGCTGGTCATAGTAAGCCGTGCGCAGTGGCCAGCGCTGGTTGTAGAGATTCAGATGGGGTCGCGCATCGCGCAGATCCATGTTGGCCTCGTAGTAAGCCTCGATCGTGCCGACATCGCGCCAGTAACTCAGGTTAACCTCGGAGTCGCCCTGAATCCGGTTGGTCATGAAGTTATAGGCGTAGACCGGGACGCGTTCAATCAGGCGCGGGATGAGATCGCGGCCGAAGTCGTGGCGGCTCGACGCGATCGTCGAGTCCTCCATCAGCGCCTTCCGCAGCACCTCGGGATCGAAAACGTAGTTGCCCATCGAGGCGAGGCACTGTCCCGGAGCGCCCGGCATCGGATGCGCCGTGGCCGGCTTCTCTTCGAAGCCGGAGATACGGAGCCCCGAGTCAACCTCGACGATGCCGAACTGGTTTGACTCCTCGACGTGGACCGGGATGGTGGCGACGGTTACCGCCGCCTTGCGCTCGAGGTGGAACTCGATCATCTGCTGCACGTCCATCCGGTAGATATGGTCGGCGCCAAAGACCGCCACGAGGTCGGGGCTGTTGTCGTCAAGTAGATTGAGGTTCTGGAAGATAGCGTCGGCGGTGCCCTGGTACCAACTCTCGCCCATCCGCATCTGGGCCGGGACCGGGGTGACGAACTGGTCGGTTAATATTCCGCCGAACTGCCATCCGTCCTTGAGATGTTCGATAAGCGACTGCGAGCGCCATTGAACTAGCACGTAAATCGCATAAATCCGTGAATTGACGAGGTTGGAAAGGACGAAATCGATGATCCGGTACTTACCGCCGAAGGGCACCGCCGGCTTGGCGCGGTCGCGGGTCAGCGGATGCAGCCTGCTGCCCAATCCTCCAGCCATCACCATCGCAAGCGTCCTCATCGGCCTCCCAACCCAAGGTTAGTCATTCCGTCGTCCGGCCGTCATCGTAGGCCGTCGCGAGGTCTAGTGTAAGTAGCATCGCAAGACGGAAAACGCTTGAAAATCGACTCATCCCGGCATGATCCTGGTCATTTTGCATAAGAAGATGGCTTTTCCGCCAACCAACTTTCCTAAACGCTCAAACGTCCGTTGCCCGCTCATTTGTTCTTTCCCCACATACATGTTACAGGACGGTTAAGTTGGGGTCCCGTCAGTTGTTGTGCTATCTGACTGTCTGCATTTGGGGGTTTGTAACCTGGGTGAAGGCGACAGAAGCAGCCACAGAATCTCGTCACCATTTCTCGCCCGCGCAAAACGTAACCCCTACGTGATTGCGAGCTAGGGTCAGCCTTTGAGCGCCCATCGAAGCGTATTTTCAAAGGAGTAAAAAATGGACACCGCAAGATCCTCACGAGCCAACCGAAGTTATCGGCCGGGCGCAATGATCGCTGTCTTCGTCGCGACATTTCTATGGGGCGCGGCGGCATGTCTTTGGAGCGGAGTGGCCAACGCCCAAAAGGCGGAAAAGGTGTACACGCGTGCCGATTACACTGACTGGCTGAACAAGTACGCCAATGCCAAACCGGACTTCAAAGTGGGCGACGTGCTGACCGCCAAGGACATCGAGAGGATGCGGCCGTTCGTGATTCCAGGTTATCTGGACTACTTGAAGTTTCCCGAATTCAGAATGCCCATCGTGGGCCCGATCGATCACACGCCGCATGGGAAGTTTCTGGAATGCACCGAGAAATACCAGGCGCAGGTCAGGCTCAAACCCGACGGCACAATGGAGAACTACCGCTGCGGACAGCCGTTCAACAATGCCGAGCTCAAGGTGGGCGACTCTGCGTCGGGGATTAAGGCAGGCTGGAACTGGAATCAGAAATGGATGTCGTACGGGCTCGCGCAATCCAATGTGATATGGATTTGGGTCCGCTTCGACGGCTCGCCGAGCCATACACCGCCGACGATGATGGCCCCGGGAAACTTTATGTTGCTAGCGCCGCCGGAAGGCTGGACGCTGCCTACCGATTTTTCTCCCTACTACCGCGGGGGTGGGACTTTCCAGCGCACACTGCAGAGCAATTACGAGCACCTGGTTCTGAGTAATCTGGCGAATCTTGACGGCGGCAATCTGCCCGGCGCCAACGGGGTGGAATGGAAAGAGATCACGGGGTTTTATTCGCCCTTCGATATCCGTGGCACGGAATTCATCATTTATCGCTACACCGATCCTTTTAGGAATGACGACGCCTGGGCCTACGTTCCGACCCTGCGGCGCGTGCGGAGGGTCTCGGTCGAAACCAAGTACGATTCGCTATTGGGCACCGACCACACGCTGGACGACTTCTACGGCTACGCGGGCCGGACTCTGGAGACCGGCTGGAAGTTCCTGGGTTGGAAAGACGTTCTGTGCGTGGGCGATCCGAAGCAGATGTACAATCATTTGTACGGGCCCAATGGCATAATCCCCGACGAACAATGGGAACTGCGCAAGCTCATCGTGCTGGAGCGCAGTCCCAAGAACCCGCGCCATCCGTACAGCAGCGCGATCATGTTTATCGACCCACAGATCTGGTACGACCCCTTCCACGTCGCCTTCGACCGTTCCGGAAAGCTATGGAAGATATTTCAGTGGCAGTGGAAGTGGTCGGAGACGATCCCGCCGCCGTGGGATAAGTACAACAAGGGCGTCAACACGGTTACCTGGCAGGCCGTCAACGACATCGACGTGCAGAACAACCGGGGCACCATCATAAACGCCTTTGGCGACGGCTTCCCCGACGTCAGCTCCGACCTCTCAATGTATCAGAAACGCTTCGACATCAATCAGCTGGAGCAGGTGCATCGATAGAGATCGCCTATGAAATTCGGGGTGATGTATGACTTCCGCAATCCGCGCGGTGCCTGGTGGAAGCCGTATCCCAGGCTACTGCGGGAATTGCTCGATCAAATTGTTGCGCTCGAAGGCATGGGCTACGACAACGTCTGGGTCACCGAGCATCACTTTGTCGACGACGATTACAATCCCTCAGTAATGACCGCCATGGCGGCGATCGCCGCGCGCACCGAGCGAATCAGGATTGGCTCGTTCGTGATGCTGATGCCGTTTCAGAACCCGCTTCGAATCGCCGAGGACGGGGCCTGCGTTGACAACTGGTCCAACGGACGCCTGGATCTCGGGGTTGGACAAGGCTATCGGATCGACGAATTCTCCGGATTCTGCATGCCCAGACCTGAACGGACGGCCCGCATGGCTGAGGGCATTCAACTGGTGGACCGGCTGTGGACGGAGGAGAGGGTCACCTTCGAGGGCAGGTTCAGCCGGGTCAAAAACGTTACCATTAGCCCAAGGCCGGTGCAGAAGCCGCGGCCGCCTATCTGGATTGGCGCGCGAGCGGAGAAGGCAGTGCGGCGGGCTGCGGAGCGTGGCTACAATCTGATGGCAACCATCGGACCCGATCCGGCGATCCCATACCGCGCGGCGCTCAAGCAATTCGGGCGCAACCCCGCCGATTATTCGATCGCGCAGCTGCGCATGGCATACGTGGCGAAGAGCTCCAGTCAGGCTTGGGACAACACCCAGGAACATATCCATTACATGATGCAGCACTACGCCAAGTGGCTGGGCGGCGAGGCTAAAGACGCGCCGGGTGACGAAAACGTGTGGGACCTGACCGACGCTCGTGAGCTGCGCAATTCCAAGTATGCCGAGGGGCTGCTGATCGGAACGCCCGAGGAATGCGCGCGAAAGCTGGAGAAGTTCGGCAAGGAATATGCCTGCACTCACTTCGTCATCGCGAGTCATTTCCCGGGTATGGATCCGAAAAAATCAACCCAATCGCTCGAGCTTTTCGCCAAGGAGATTATGCCGCACTTCCGCTAAGACGAACGCCAGGCGCACCTTTCGCTTGGTCACCGAGTCTCGTCACTTGATCCCCTTTTCGAGGTTGGAAACGACGAAATCGATGATCCGGCGCTTACCCCGAAGGGGCCACCGCCGGCATGGCGTGGTCGTGAGTCACCGGGTGTGGCTTGCCCCTCAGCCCTCCAGCCATCACCATCGCGAGCGTCCTCATCGCATTTCACAACAAATTGAGCGCACATCTTTTGTGCCGCCATTTTTCACGCCAATAACATTGAGTTGATCAATCCGTCATCCGGCAGTCATGTAGGCCGCCACGCGGTCTAGTATAAGTAACATCGCAAAACGGAAAACGCTCGAAAATGAACCGTCCCGGGTCTGAGATACTGGATCATTTTGCCGGTAATTAGGGCCAGTTGTTATGCAAAAGGTCCATATTGCGAAGGTTTTATGGATCTCCGTTTCACGGTATTCCGCGTACTAAAAGGCTGATTTATAAACGGATTCCAATCGAATCAGGCTTCCGAGCGAGCGCGGCATATCACTTGCTTGAAACCTTCGTGAGCTACTGACGTCTAATCCAACGGCACGCGCGATAGACCTATAGACGTAGAAAGGAGATGGCGCTATGCAGACCGCAATGAGCACCGCAACCAAGAGCACTGAGCGGCCCGGCATCGTTTATCGAACCATATGCCAGAATCCGGGATGCGGAGCCACGTTTGATTTGCGAATAACCCCCGATAACGCAAGCCTGCTGAGCGGCACGATGGCATGCCCGCGATGCCGGAGGCACGGCGGCATGCTTAAGCCGCAGGGTCGGCAGGGCAACAAGTTGTTCGCGGCCAAGCTGGTTTTCCGGGCGACCGGAGTCCCCTCCCGCGCTGACGACGAAGAGCCGCTATTCGGTGAGGATCAACCCTATTAACCGGTCCGCAGCCGATCGAATCTCCTATTAAATCGGCTGCCGATCGTCTAAGCTGACCGCTACCGCTTCGCATCCATTACCCCGTAAAGCAGGCGCGCCGCCCGTATGTTCGGACGGCGCGCCTGCGGCTTCCAATTTCCGGATCTCTAAGACAGCGAGCCTTCAAACCCCAGCCAGCGGTTCGAGCGTCACCCCCTGGAGCGACTGGATGCTCGGGCGCTCCAGCATCCGCTTTATCCAGGCGTCAACGTTGGGCCGGTTGGTGCTCGCATCAAGGCCCAGTTCGCCCAACACCAGCAGGCGCGGCGCGAAGCCAATGTCGGCGACCGAAAAGTCGCCGGCGAGAAACTGCTGACCGGTGAGCTCGTGATTGACGTAGTCAAGCGCCCTCTCGATCAATCGATGCAGCCGCTGGACGCGAGCTTGGTCGCGGTCGGGCTCTGGTCGCGCCATCTCGGCCATGAGCTGTCCGACTTGCAGGGTGAATGAGGTGTCAGCGAAATCCTCGAACAGCCGCGCCCGTGCACGCAGTGCGCTCGACCCAATCGTCGGCAACACCGGGGGCTCCGGATACTCGTCTTCGAGGTATTCGATGATCACCGTTGAGTCGTAAACGGTGGTGTCTTCGTCGACCAGTACCGGTACTCGCGCGAACGGGTTGAGGCGCACGAATTCCGGACGCCGCTGGTCGCTTTGGGCGAGGTCGATCTGGATGAGCTCGTAGGTGAGACTCTTTTCCGCCAGAACGATCCGCACTTTTTGGCCGAATGGACAGGGCAGGAAGTCGTAAAGTTTCATCATACCCGGATGGCCCTATAACGCCGCCACTGTGAGCTTCAGGCCAGCTTCAACCTCCGGGTCGAGCCTCACCGGAACGGTAAACTCGCCGAGCTGTTTGATAGGCTCAGCCAACATTATCTTTCGCCGCTCAATATCGAACCCGCGCTCGCGCAGCGCCCGTTCGATATCAATATTGGTTACCGATCCGAACAACTTGCCCTCTTCGCCGGCATTGGCGCTGATCGTGAGCGCCAGTCCTTCGAGCCGCTGCTTGAGCTTGAGCGCCAACCCCTTGTTCGCTTCGCGTCGCAGCATCGCAAGGCCCTTCTGATGCTCGAAGGCGCGCAGATTCTTGGGATTGGCCTCGACGGCGAGCCGGCGCGGAAGCAGGTAGTTGCGTGCGTATCCGGCACGGACTTTGACCACGTCACCGGGGCGGCCCAGGCTGGGCACGTCTTCACTTAGAATTACTTGCACGTTCATAGGCTTGATCGCCGAAAATTCGTCCGACGCTTAGAAAAAATCGCCAAAGCTGCCTGCCTCCTGGCTCGGTGGTTTGAGCCGCCGAAAATCCACCCAGAGATCGAAAATTCCGGCCGCGCATACCAGGGCCGCCAGCACCGGCTGAATTATTGTAACAAAATAGATGAGCCCCCGTACCCACGGCGGGATATTCAGGGCCTTAAAATAAAAGGCCATGATCGCGAGCCCCTGGCAAAAGTACACCGCCGCCACACATACGAACGCATCCATGGCCGCCACCGCCAGCGCGGGCACCGGAACAAACATCCCAAATCCGGCCGCCAGGAGCACCCAAATGAGCCACTCCGGCGTCGACCATCGAGCGAGATCGCCAAACAGCGGATAATTTAGCCGCTGCCGGCCGCCCAGCCGCCAAAACGCCGCCAGATTGAGCAGCGCGCCGAAGCCCGCGCACATTGCGACTAGCGCCGGGCACAGCCGCAGCATCATATCCAGCAGCCCGGCCTCGGCCTCGTGAGCCATGCCAGTCTCTATCCCGAGAACCTTATAAAAGTCGTGCCCACGCGCCATTCCCGATGCCAGCGCGTCGTGGACGCCCTTGGCTAATGCCTCGACCGAACCGGCCATAGCGAAAGCCGCGATCACGCCGGTCGCCAGCACTACCATCGCGGTCACCAGCACGATGGTCTCGAAGGGTTTGCGCCGCGCGAGCATGTCGCACATCACCGCCGCGGCAAGTCCAAAGGTCACAACGTAGCCGAGCGCTGCGACCCATCCGCCGAGCGCCATGACCGCCGCGCCAGCCACCGCGATGGCCGCTGCGGCACGCCATCGCGCCCCTGGAAATCCCACCGCGAAGACAAGGACCGGCGCCGGCGCGAATAGCGAGGCGATGGCCCCCACCAGCGGCACCACCGCAGCAGCGAGATAAAGCGCCGCCGACAGGAACGCCGCGCGAATCCCGCCGATCAGCAGCCTAACGATTGCACCACCGCGTTTCATCGCCCGCTCGTCACCCCAGTGTGGAAAAGGGCAATAGCGCGATGACCCGCGCGCGCTTTATCGCGACCGCGAGCTGGCGCTGATGGCGCGCGCAGTTGCCCGAGGTGCGGCTGGGTACGATCTTGCCGCCCTCGGTGATGAAATTCTGCAATGTGCGCACGTCCTTATAATCGACCTTGAGCGATTTGTCGGCGCAGAACCGGCACACCTTGCGCCGGCCTCCACCGGGCCGCCGCCGCATCCCGCCCCGCTCTCCGCCACGGCCTTCTCCGCCGGGGCGCTCGGAGTCGGACCGCGACCCGCCGGGGCGCGGTCCGCGGCCATGCTCGAAGCCCTGCCCTGTCCTTTCTTCGTCCGCCATCTTGAGTCCTGTCGAATCCTGTCAGTATCAATGACCTGGTGACGTTCGCACCGCCCCGGCCATTGCCATCAAGCTTATTTGGGCCGCCGCGCCAACCTCATCTGTCGGTGCTGGGCGGGATCTCGTCTATCGCGCTGGCCACTACTTCGACGCCGCCTAAAACGATCCCGGACCTCGCGCGCTTTTGTACGGGGCGAAGCGCTCCGCTAACCCTCACTGTGGCACCAGCCACAAGGCGCGCGCCAAGCTCGCGCGCTCCCTCGCCCGCCATCACGACTTCCAGTCTCAACGACTCACGGCCCTCGCCGCAGTCAACTTCTATCCTTACCACCGGCATCCCGGTCGGCGTGGTCCGTACCTCGGGCGCGCAGGCCACAGTGCCGGTCAGCTCAACCCTGTTTCGGCTCATCCGAGGGATTTGTAGCCTCGGTCGTTTCGCCGGAACGGGCGCCGTGCGCATCGGGTTCCGCCGCCGACGCCTGGGCAAGAGCCTGCGCAGCTACCTCGGCCTCACCCGCCGCTTCCTCATCCTCGGGGGCGGGATGCGCGAGCGCGGCCGGAGCGGCTGGATGCGCCGCGGCCGGCGGATGTTCCGACGCCGCGGCGGCCGCGGCCATACGTGCCTCGGCGGCGGCCTTGGCTTCCGCCGCGCGATGGAGCCGGGCCTCGATTTCGGCGCGCACCTTGGCGGTATCGACCTCGGAATCGACCAGCACGGAGAGGTAACGCAGCACGCTATCGGAGAGTTTGAGGTTGCGCTCGACCTCGTTCATAACGGGGCCGGTGGCGGCATAATCGAGGCGAACGTAGTAACCCCGTCGTTCGTTGCGGATTCGGTAGGCAAGCTCGCGAAAGCCCCACTCGTCAGTCTCGAGCATTTCGCCACCGCCGGTCGCGACAAGGCCTTCGAAGCGCTTGATGCTGTCCTTGACCTGGACTTCGCCTAGATCGGAGCGAAGGATGAAAATGGTTTCGTAACGCCGCACGCGGCAGTCAGCCTCCTTATGGATTCCAGCCCCCGCGAGGGAGCAAGGAGCGAAAGGCTACACTAACATTCGGCGATCTCGCCCTTCAAGGTGTCCGGTCTTATTTTTGCTTGGAATTTACCGCCGCACTATCGATTGTGATCTCGGAGCGAAGTTCCCGCGCTCCATCCCATAGGGAGGGGCCGCGGGTCAGTTTTCTTCCCGGAAGCAGCTCCGTTCGGGGCCGCACTGGCGAGCGTCACATGGCAAGCCGTCGGGGCCGACCGGCCGCTGTGTAAGCAGGCATCTGTAGCACGCTGTCGAGCTGTCCGGGTCAATCATGCGAACGCCATCGGGCGAGCGGAAGTAGCCGTTCTTGGTGCGCAGGTAGAGGCAAAAATGAAGTGCCGTGCCGGCCACGTTAGATATCCTCGACCTGGCCCGCGCGCAGCACCGCGCGCCGCACAAGGGCGCGGGCGATCGCGACCTTGTAGGCGTTATGGGGCAGCGGGCGCGCATTCTTGAGCGCAGCTTCGGCCGCGCTCGAGGCGTGAGCGCGATCCAGCACGGCGCCGCTGAGCGCCTGCTCGGCCTCGCGCGAGCGCCACGGTATCGGCGCCACGGCGCCGAGCACCACGTTCGCCTGGTGAATCTTTTTCGAGCCCGGATCGATTGCGAGCATCGCGGCGACGCTCGCCAGCGGCCAATCGAAGCTTTGTTTCTCGCGCACCTCGAGATAAGCGCTGCGTGCCGACGCTGCAGGCGCCGGCACGGTCACCTCGACGACGATCTCGCCGGGCTGCAGGACGTTCTCACGCATCGCGTCGACACTCGGCAGCGCGAAGAACTGCTCAAGAACCACCTTGCGTTCGCCGCCGGGACCGGAAAGCCGGACGCTCGCACCAAAGGCGATCAGCGCCGGTCCGAGATTGGAAGGATGCACGATGAACGACGGGCCGCCGCCGAGGATTGCATGGTAGCGATTAAGCCCGTTAACCGCGTAGCAGGTCCGGCCTCCCTTCTTGAGGCATACGATGTCGGGATTGCGAAAGTACCAGCATCGCGGCCGCTGGAGCAGGTTGCCGCCGACCGTCCCCAGATTGCGAATCTGCGGCGTCGCCGCCTCGCCAGCCGCCTCGGCGACCGCCGCGAAACGTGTGCGCACCGCAGGATGCGCCGCGACGTCGCTGAGCCGCGCGAGCGCACCCAGGCGCAATCCGCCGTCGGGCGTCTCTCCTATACCCTGGAGTTCCTTGAGCCCGTTCAGATCGACCAGTGTGCGCGGCGCGACGATCTCCTGTTTGAGCAGGTCGAGCGTATCGACCCCGCCGGCCAGCGCCATATGCTCCGGCTGCGCCAGGAGGCGAACCGCAGAGGGCAAATCGGCGGGCGTTACAATCTCGAAGCGGTTCATGGAATTTTGGCCAGCGCCATAACTTTGCGTCAGACCTTGCCTTTGCGTCAGACCTTACCCAGCGCCGCCAGCACGCGGTCTGGCGTGATCGGCAGGTCGCGCACAGGTACGCCAATCGCGTCGTACACCGCGCATCCGATCGCCGCCGTCGAGCAGACGTGAGCCGCCTCGCCCAGTCCGATCACGCCGGTGTTGGTGACGCCGTTGGCGACCTCAACAAAGGTCACATCGATGTCGGGCGTATCGAGCGCCCCTGGCAGCTTGTAATCGTCCATCGTCGGATTGACCATCAGCCCGGTCTGCGGATCCAGCCGCCGGTCTTCGAACAGCGCGAATCCCACGCCCATGATCACGCCGCCGTTGACCTGGCTGCGCGCCGTCAGCGGATCGATAATCAGCCCGGCGTCGTGCACGGCGACGACTTTGAGTACGTGCACTACGCCGGTTTCGATATCAACCTCGACCTCGGCGAACTGGCATCCGGCCTGGTCGTAGCGAAAGCCCTCATAGTTCGGCACGCGCTCGCCCTCGGCCGAGATGGAATCGCCGGGGATACGCCGGCAGACCTCGGATATCGCGAGCTTGCGCGAGGGCTCGAAGCGGACGCGAATCGTGGCGTCGCGCGCCTCGAGGTCGCCCGGCTCGGCACCGAGCATCGGCGCCGCGATACGAAAAAGCTTCTGCTTGAGATGCGCGACAGCCTGGCGGATGGCCGGCGAGTCGGAGGGGCAGGTGCTGCTACCGCCGGAGGGGACCGAGAATGGAAAGCGCGTGTCACCGATCTGCGCGGTCACCGCGCTCAGCGGTACGCCGAGTTCCTCTGCCGCGACCATCGCGAGCACCGTGCGCGTCCCGGTGCCGATGTCCTGGGTGCCGACGCGCACCTCGAAGCGGCCGTCGCGCCGCGCCACCGCAATCGCTTCTGGCCCGGAGCTGCCGAGGCTATGCCATGCGCCAGCCGCGACTGCGATTCCGCGCCTCAGGTGTGCGGATGGCTTGGGCGAAGATTCGGAAGCCGCGCTCTTTTCTGCCCATCCGAAGCGCCGCGCACCCAGCTCGAACTCAGCGGCGCGCACCGGATGGTTGTTGTTGCGCCGGCGAAACTCCAGCCGATCAAGTTTGAGCTTGCGCGCCAGCTCGTCCATCGCGAGCTCCAGCGCGAACAATCCCTGCGGCCATCCCGGCGCCCGCATCGGCGACGACGGCCCGGCGTTGATGTAGACGTCGCGCTCCTCGATGCGCAGATTGGCGCAGGGGTAGATCGCACGATACGGCCCCGAGGTTCCTGCGCCGCCGCCAATTCCGCCGCTGCCATGAGCGACCAGCTCGATTGCCACCAGCTTGCCGTTCCCGTTCGCTCCGAGCTTGACCCGCTGCGAGGAACTGGGCCGGTTGCCGGTGGCGACATGCTCGGCAGCCCGCGGCAGCATCAGCTTGACCGGCGTGCCGGTCATGCGGGCGAGCCGCGCATAGGCGCTGGCGGCGGAGATCTGGTCGTTGGCGGTCACGTTGGCGCCGACCTGGAACACGCCGCCACCGGTGGTGGTCGTCGCCGCGGATCCC
>Ga0209526_10001710_pt1 | contig 14738 bp, 11 predicted proteins | sample JacPinW_OM2H0_M1_FD_188566 | JGI IMG/M metagenome (GOLD analysis project Ga0209526, IMG submission 188566) | Forest soil microbial communities from Algoma, Ontario, Canada - Jack Pine, Ontario site 1_JW_OM2H0_M1 (SPAdes) (version 2) | ecosystem: Environmental > Terrestrial > Soil > Boreal... | reverse complement strand
AGGAATCGGATCGCCGACAGCGGGCACAAACTCGGCCCGGGCACTGTCGGTTTTCATATCCTTAATGATCTCTTTAATCACGTGGCGCTGCTCAAGAGTAAGATTGAGCTTGTGAGAAGTCGTGACCGGTTCCTGCGGCGCAGGCGTTTGCGCATGACTTACCGTGCCAAGGCAGGACAACATCAATGCGACAGCGGCGGCGACTGATAACTTTCGCATTTCATCCTCCGGCAGCATGCCTTTGAGAAAGGGCTTGGTTGAAAACCATTGCGGGTGCGTCACGGTTCCGCGTAAGCGGGATTAAGGCAAAGGCGAGGCTACGAGGTTGGGAGAGTTCCGTTGATCGCGTCGGGCATGTGGACGCGGGATTTCACTCACTTGCCGGTCCAGGTCTTGAAATCGTCGTCGGAAACTGTCGGAAGCTTCTTTACGAAGGCGACAATGCTCCAGAGCTCCTGGCCCGGGACGTCGATTGCACCAAAACTCGGCATCCCAGTCATGTTGATGCCGTTCTTGACAACCCAGAACAACTGCTGCGGCGTCCGATCGGGGGCCAGTTCCTTGAGATCGGGAGGCTCCGGGCGCAAACCTTCTGCGAACCTTGCCCAGTCTACCCCCGGACCGCCGTGACAATTGGCACAGCCGCGGGTGGCATAAGCACGCGCACCCGCCTGCACGATCGCCGGATCCTCGAGCGAAACCGTGGGACTGTCACTCGCGTGGCGCGCAATGGAAGCCGCGCGAATATGACCCAGCGCCCAGCTGACGACAGCAGGATCGCCGGCCGTTCCTGCGACACTATAGAATCCGCCAAAGAAGAATACCGCCGCGGCAATCACGGCAAGGACGGCAAGGAGCCCAATGCAAGCAAGCACTCTGATCATGAGACGCTCTCCGGAGATCGGACTGATGTTACCGCGAACCAGGGAAAAGAAACCAGAATCCGTCTTGTGCAGTGGCCGCAAGAGATGCTTTCATCTCGTGCAACGTTTCGCATGATCACGCAGAGGTCGCAATGGCAAAGGCTTACTGGGTTGCCTGCTATCGTTCCATCTCCAATCCCGACGCATTGGCGGAATATGCGAAGCTCGCGGCTCCCGCTATTTCCGCTGCGGGCGGCCGTTTCTTGGCGCGCGGCAACGCCGTGAAAGCCTACGAGGGCGGCATCGCCCAGCGAGTCGTCATCATCGAATTCGACAGCGTCGAGCATGCGGTTGCCGCCCACGACAGTGCAGGATATCAGGCCGCCCTAAAAGTCCTGGGCAATGCGGTGGATCGCGATCTGCGCATTGTCGAAGGTGTGGTCTAGCGACGGTACAATGAGAGAGAATGTCAAGCGCGTATTCTACGTGCGCTACGTCGCCCACCCCTGTTATATCGATATCATTGCGCAACGGCCGGAAATCCGGCTCGACAAGCTCGAGAACGATACCAGCGATGAGGCCGCCAAACCCATCATGGCGGCAGCGCATGCCTATCAGATCGGCTCAGCCCGCGACGTGCTGCCGCTGCGGTTTCATGTAGAGCGCGACCTGCTCGCGCGCATGCCGAATCTGCTGGTGGTCTCCACCAACGGCGCCGGCTTTGACACGGTCAATGTGAAGCATTGCACAGCCGCAGGCGTGCTGGTCGTCAACCAGAGCGGAGGCAATGCGGAAGCTGTCGCCACCCATGTGCTCGCCATGCTGCTGATGCTCTCGAAGCAGATCATTCAAAGCAACCACGCCTTGCGCCGGGGGACGTTGAACGACCGGTCGCTGTTCATGGGCAACGATGTGCGCGGCCGCACCATTGGGATCGTCGGCATCGGCAATGTGGGGCGGCGCGTGGCGCAACTGTGCCGCGGTCTTTTTGACATGCAGGTGATCGCCTGCGATCCCTATCTCGACGCCGAAACGATCGCCGAGCGGGGAGCCGCCAAGGTAACACTCGACGAACTTTTGCAGCGTTCCGATTTCGTCTCCATCAACTGCCCGCTGGACGAGACCACCCGCAGCATGATCGGCGCGCGCGAATTCGCGCTGATGCAGCCGCACGCCTATTTCATCACCACGGCGCGCGGCTTCATTCATGACGAACGCGCGCTCACGCAGGTCTTGCGGGAGAAGAAAATCGCGGGCGCCGGCCTTGACGTGTGGGACAAGGAGCCGCCGCCCTCCGATCATCCTCTCCTGCAACTAGACAATGTGATTGCGAGCCCGCATACGGCGGGGATGACGCGCGAGACGCGCGCCAATATGGGCCGCATCGCGGCCGAACAGCTCGTGATGACGCTCGACGGCAAGCGGCCGCCCCGGGTTGTCAACCCGGAGGTGTGGCCGGCCTACGCCGAACGGTTTGAGCAGATCCTCGGCTTCCGCCCGCAGGGATAACCAAGCGCATCATCCCGCCGCCGCGCTGGAGTGTGAGCGTTGCCGGCATCTCGCATTTCCATGTACAAATTGATGGGATCGAGATCGAATCCGTTCGGCCGGGCAGGCGCTCCGACTTCGACGAACACCCGCGCGAAGTATTCGGGTGCCTGGAGCGGCTCGACCCTTGGCCCGCCTTCGGCGACCACGTCGGACAGATCGCGGACACCCTCGCTGCCGTCTGTAAATCGCAGCCATAAGCGCGGCAAAATCGGGCTTCAATGCATAGCGTGGATTGCCGGAGGTCGTCGGCAAGTCTTCTCGTCGAACTACGGCGCCTATCGCGACTAGGCCGCGCAAAGTCTCGTCGCGGATCGGCTCGCGCGTGTTATCCGCATACCACCGCGTTCCGGAGACGCGGAAGTTTCTCCTTAACACACCTTCCGCGTAGCTCTCCCGTTCTACCTTGTCGGACTTTGAGGCTTGTTCATCGGTCATTCGATAGACATGGACCGGCCCCAGGTACCGGCCAGAACCATCGATCGCCCCTATATAGAGGGCGGCGAAAACAGTGCTGACCGCAAGCTCACGCACACAGTAGGTGCGATTAGGAGTTCCCTCAGGAAAGATAATTGGCAGCCGTTCAAGTACCTGTTCGCGGGTCACAAACGGCGGAAGTGCAGCCATCGATTAGATGGGTTTGCTGTAAAGCTGAATGCAAGCAGCTTCTATTCGATCTCGTAAGGCACCCTCGCGAACAAGTCGAGTGAGCAACGTCATATCTTCGGGCGCGGGAAGCGGCAGAGCTTCCAACTCGTAGGCTGACACCGCCACGCTTCCAGACACGCAGCGGAAAGCCTGATCGGCCGCAGTGCTATTGAGAAACGCTGCCAAGACCTTGGTAGGGATTGCCGGAGCCTTCGTTGTCGGACGGATCATATTCAGATGGTTCTCGATGACGACAGCACCATGTCGAAGAACGAAGGTCGCCGGGAGAGAGGCTGCTACCAGTCGGCGAGCCTGTTCCTTCGCTGTCGTTCGCTGAACCAGCACGCACAAGTTGTTTGTAATCAACCAGTCGTCACCTCTGCGCACTTCGAAGTAAGGAGCATGATTTTTTTTGTTCGCTCGCCAGATAAACCGGCCGTCAAACGTAACGGACTCCGCCCAAACAAGGGGAAAGCGCTTTGCGCCTGGCCTGCTTGCGAGCTGATCTTTATGACGGTTCCAGACAAGCGGTCCCGTGCTAACCGTGTATCCCCAATCGGCAAGACGGTGCCGCATATTAGTCAACCGAGCCACCAGAGCGGCTTGGCTCGGGCGGCGCGGCAGCAACCAAGGCTGCGATGGATCAGGCGGGAGTTGAATAGCTCCGGTGGTTCTGATGTTCAGTCCTTCACCGTTGGATGGACTAATTTCGTGCACCGTCACACACCCAGCTGGAGCGGAACGCACGTAAGTGGCGAGCAAAGCCTCCTGCAAAACGTCCTCAAAGATACCCCTGCGGGCTGCTATGAAATCAATCGTTGCCGGCGGAGCCTCACAGGCGAGTAAAGCGCGCAAGTTTTTGAAATACTCTCCAGCAAGAAAGCTCGTCGGCGTGACAAAGGCAATGATTGCACCCTGCTTGGCTTGCCTCAGCGCAACATCGGTGAAGAGGCCGTATAGGTTCGCGTGCCCATAAAGACTGCGTTGGTAGAGCAGGCGGATTGCCGAATCGAGTCGTGTCCGTCTATATGGAGGATTCCCGATCACGAGGTCGAATTGGTCGCCTGACAAACTGTTCCGGAGACTATCGCAAACAGTCACGACGACGGGGAGGCGTTTTCCGGCCTCGCGCGCAATCGGCAACAGCACTGCATCGAGCGTAACCTGAGAAAGCCACGCCCCGAAAGGATCAAGCTCGTACCCGTGTAAACGAGTACCAATATTTTCGACTAGTATCCGAGGGCTACAGTCCCGCAATTCCTGAATAATGCGATGCGCTATAGGTGCGAGGAATGCACCGCCGCCGCATGCAGGATCGAGAACACGTGCGGACCTCCAATCGACACCGATGGCGCTCGCTTGATCGATTAGCCTCCTGACCAACGCGGGCGGGGTATAATAGATGCCATGAATGCCACGATGCTCCTTCGGCAGCAGACTCGTATAGGCGAGACCAATCTGGTAGGCCGCGAGGCCTGTGTCGAGGCACGCCAGAGCTTTACCCCTTTCCTCGGCCGAACTCGAATCCCACGCCGTCAGTTCAGAAAGTACGAGGTCCGAAAATAATTCCCTGAGAGCCTGCGGCCGATGATTTCCATTAGTGAGCGCCGTCCACCAAGCCGATGCCATGCGATAAGCAAATGCGCGAGCAAAGGCGATCTCGTCTATTGCTGAGCGGTTGGTGACCGGGATTTGGTCAGGCGATAACAAGAGCTGAGTTGCTGGGGAGGCATTCGCTCCTGCCTTTCTCTGACCAGCCCCTCGCATTTCCCTAATTCCTTTCGGCGGAAATTTAGCTTGCCGCCCGAAATGCTTCGGGCGAAACGCCATAGGAACATAAAGGGAACAGAGTTACAAGTAGGGAGGAGGCTTTTATCCCGTGATCTCCCGGGCCGCCTCAGTTGTCAAGAAAGCTCCGCAGCTTCCTCGACCGAGACGGATGCTTGAGCTTGCGCAGCGCTTTAGCCTCGATCTGGCGAATGCGCTCGCGCGTAACTGAGAACTGCTGGCCCACCTCCTCCAAGGTGTGGTCGGTGTTCATGCCAATGCCGAAGCGCATCCGTAACACCCGCTCCTCGCGCGGCGTCAGAGAGGCAAGCACGCGCGTCGTCGTTTCGCGCAGATTCGACTGGATCGCGGCATCGATCGGCAGGATCGCATTCTTGTCCTCGATAAAATCGCCGAGATGGGAATCCTCCTCGTCCCCGATGGGCGTTTCCAGCGAAAGCGGCTCCTTCGCGATCTTGAGAACCTTGCGCACCTTTTCGAGCGGCATGCCCAGTTTCTCGGCCAACTCCTCGGGCGTGGGCTCCCTGCCGATCTCGTTTAGCATTTGCCGCGAGGTGCGAACGATCTTGTTGATCGTCTCAATCATGTGGACGGGGATGCGGATGGTCCGCGCCTGATCGGCGATGGAACGCGTGATGGCTTGCCGGATCCACCAGGTCGCATAGGTTGAAAACTTGTAACCGCGGCGGTATTCGAACTTATCGACGGCCTTCATCAGACCGATATTGCCCTCCTGGATCAGATCCAGGAACTGCAGTCCGCGATTAGTATATTTTTTCGCGATCGAGATGACCAAACGCAAATTGGCCTCGACCATCTCCTTCTTGGCCTGGCGCGCTTCCCGCTCGCCCTTTTGCACCATGTGGACGATCTTGCGGAATTCGCCGATCTCGAGACCGGTCTCACCGGCCAGCACCTGAATGTCGTGACGATACTGTCTGATCTTGTCCTTGTCCTTGGCGACGAAATTCTTCCAGCCGCGCGCCGAAAGCTTGGAAACGCGGTTGAGCCAGCGCGGGTCGAGCTCGGAGCCCTGATAGTTTTTCAGAAAGTCTTCACGCGCCACCCCGTGGCTCTCGGAAAGCCGCATGAGGCGGCCCTCGTAACTCACGAGACGCTTGTTGATGTCATAGAGCTGCTCGACGAGTGAATCGATGCGGGTCTGATTCAACCGCAACGATTTCACCTCGGCGATAATCTCGTCCTTGAGCTTCTTGTAGCGACGTTCTTGCGCGGGCGAGAGGCTGGTGTTCCTGAGCTTGAACTCAATGTCCTGATCCTGCAGTCGGCGCAGCCGCTTGTACGCGTCCGCAACCTTGTCGAACGTCTCGAGAACCTTCGGTTTGAGCTCGGCCTCGATTGCTGCAAGCGAAAGCGAATTCTCCATATCCTCTTCGTCAAATTCCGCCTCGCCCGGTACGACTTCCGCTGCCTCGCCTTCCTCCGGCCCGATAGGCGCGGCCTTGAACGGGGTGGCAGCAGGCGGGGCAGCGGGCGGGGCCGGCATCTGGGCCAGCACACCTGCGGCCGAGGCAGATAAGGCCGCGGGCTGCTCGCCATTGGAGCCGACCGGCGGCGGAGCGGGCATGGCCTTGGCGTCCGGCCCGGCATACGTCGCCTCGAGATCAATAATGTCCCGCAGAAAGACCTTTCCCTCATTAAGCTCATCGCGCCAAATGATGATCGCCTGGAAAGTGAGCGGGCTCTCGCACAGGCCGGCAATCATTGCCTCGCGGCCGGCCTCGATGCGCTTTGCGATCGCGATTTCCCCCTCGCGCGACAGGAGCTCGACTGATCCCATCTCGCGCAGGTACATGCGCACGGGGTCATCAGTGCGCTCGGCAGGTTCCTTCGCCTCGGGTTTGACCGGCAGGGCGCGCTGAACCTCGACGAGCTCGCCGCCGTCGGGCTCCGCCTCCTCCTCCGGTTCCTCCCGCTCGCCTTCGTCCTCGGTTGTCTCCTCCGTCTCGACCACATTGACGCCCATCTCGCTGAACATCGCGAGGACGTCTTCGATTTGCTCGGAATTGACCTCCTCCGAAGGCAATACCGAGTTGATCTGGTCGTGGGTCACATATCCCCGCTTTTTGGCGGTTCTGATGAGCTTTTTTACGGCCGCATCGCTTAAATCAAGCAGCGGCAGGGGAGTGTCCGGGCTGTCGGCAACATCCTTTTCCGGGATGTCGTCCTTTTCTTTTTCCTTGGATGCTGCCTTCGCCTTTATCGCCATGCATGTCTCTCCCGAACGCCCTTCCAAATGTCACGCCCAACAAACCGCCCCCTACCCTATGTAGAGAGACTCGACTTCGGCCGCCCTTGCTCGAATGAGCGCCGATTCGCCCTCGCGGAGTGTCAACCCGGCCAATTAAGCCCCGATTAACCCTCCCGCGAGAGGAACACAATTGGTGATGGCCCTTACAACAAGAGTTTCTGTCCCCTATCCATCAGAGTGAGCGCGTCGGGCGCCCCGACGAGGTCCCAAAGCCTTCAATGAGCGCCTCGGTGCCATCGAGCACAGCCTGCCGGGCCTTTACGTCCTGCAACCACGAATAGTTCGCCTCCGTCGGCTCTCGCCCGAACGCGTTTTCGGCTTCCCGGAGTTCCTTAGGTAGCGAATGCCACTGCCGATGCAAGGCAACGAGCTGGTTCCACGTTGTCAGTACGTCCTCGGGTGCGGCTCCCGGTTGTGCTCCCCACACGGAGGCCGTTGTAATCGTCCTCGCAAGACGCCCCGAAACTTCGGCCAAGCCTCTGCGAGCAAGCTCGCTTAGCATGCTCTCGGCGTCCGACACACTGCCGTGGGCAAAAATATCAATGATGGCGGCCTTGGCCTTCGCAGCATCGGAATGGCGCAGATCGATGCCGGCGAGCTCTTCCAGGTGATCATGCAGCAGCCAGGGGTGGTTGATCACGGCCTGGAGAATGAGGGCTTCGCGGGGGGGAATGGTGGCACGGTGGCCGCGGTGAATGGGACTCGCCGCGAGCTGCGCACTCGCCACTACATACGGTTCGTCAACGGCGGCCCTGACGTGGGCGGCAGGCGCATATCGGTTGCGAGAAACACGCTGCGTGCGTGTCCATGGCGCGGCGCCGCGCGGCGACCTGCCCCGACCAAGGGTCGATCGCGTGCTTCGGCGTGCCCCAATCTCAAACATGCGATGCAGCCGCTCCCCGAATTCGCTACGGTAGTATTTCCGCACGGATTCATCGCCAATCGACGCAATCACTTGCGCAAGCCGCGCCTCAAACGCGGCACGTCGCTCAGGCGTGTCAAATGCGCCCGCCTCGGCCTCCCGCATCCACAGGAGCTCCGCGAGCGGACGTGCCGTCTCGATGACGTCCTTGACAGCGTCACGTCCCCCTGCCCGTAGCAGGTCGTCAGGATCCTGGCCCTGGGGCAAGCTCGCGAATTTCAGACTCTTTCCCGGCTTGAGCAAGGGCAGCGCCAGATCGATCGCACGGAACGCGGCCCGGCGCCCGGCCTCATCGCCATCAAAGCAAAGCGTCGGCTCGTCAGCCATTTTCCACAGCAGGATCAGCTGGTCGGTCGTCAGCGCCGTCCCGAGAGGCGCGACCGCGGCCTCGTAGCCGGCCTGCACCATGGCAATCACGTCAACATAGCCTTCGACTGCAATCAGAGGCTCACCCTTATGCGCGGCAAGCCGAGCGGCAGCGATGTTGTAGAGGGTTGCGCCTTTATGGAAGAGAGCCGTCTCGGGGGAGTTGAGGTATTTCGCCGGCGCGTCGCTTTCCAACGCTCGACCGCCGAAGGCAATGACCCGATTGCGCAGGTCGGTAATGGGGAACATTACGCGATCACGGAAGCGATCATAAGGAAGCGGGATGTCCTCCCCGGCCACCAGCAATCCCGCCTGGATCATGTCGTCGTTTGACACCCCCTCCTTGCCGAGATGCTCCTTGAGCGCGAACCGCGCCGGCGGCGCATAGCCGAGGCGAAATCGAAGCTGCGTCGCGGGATCGATGCCGCGGTCGGCCAGATAGCCGCGCGCTTTGGCGCCGGCGCGCGAAGCGAGGGTGGCTTCGAAGAATTTGGCGGCCATTTCGAGCACATCGTTGAGTGTCCTGCGGCGCTCTTCCTGGGCAACTTCTTCGCGGGAGAGTTTTGGCAGCGGCAGACCAGCCTGCTCTGCCAGCTTTTCCACGGCCTCCGGAAAGGACAGACCCTCCGTGAGCATGACAAAATCAAAAATGTTGCCATTCTTCCCGGCGGAAAAATCAAACCACATGGACTTCTGGTCATTGACGAAAAACGAGGGCGTCTTTTCCTTGTTGAAAGGCGAAAGCCCGCGCCACTCGCTGCCGGATTTCTTGAGCTGTACACGCCGTCCCACGACTTCCGACACCGGGAGCCGGGCGCGCAGCTCGTCCAGGAATTGGGGGGAAAAACGCATGGCTGATTCGCAATGCTAGCGGCGGCGGATGAGGAATATAGGGAGGAAAAGGGTTCTTGGCACATTGCGCGCGCATGCTCCCGATATCCACATGCGGCTCGGCATGGGCCCCCATCAGGGCCCTATACAGCTTGCCGTGATGAAACCACCGCGGCTGAGCAAAAGGCTGGGTCTCGGAGCAATGGTGCCCGTAGGCAAAGCCTGACACCGGCAGAGAGGCAAGACGACGTCCCCAATGGTGCAAAGAGCTGCTTCAATCGATCGCGTCGCTTGTATTCCTCGACGCCTTTGTACCGGTGAGCGGCGACAGCATGGCCAGCACGGCCTCTCAGCCAGTGCGCGAGACGATTACCAAACTGTTGCCTTTGGGTGAGATGAGCATCAAACCGATGCCGGCCATGGTGTTCCGGGTCAACGATAAGGATCGAGCCTGGGTCGATGCAATGTGGACACCGCGTCCGCTGGCGACATTCACAACCGCAATCACCTTCACCGGGGCGCGCGACCGCATCGGCAAAAAGACCTACATTCGCGCCAAAAGCTACCCGAGCATACCTGTCGACGGCTGCTGCGAGAAATTCAGAGCGGAACCCGGTCGGCAAGCTTATGAGCTGCCCCGCGGCCATGACGTGATGATTGACATGCCGCAACGGCTTGCAGAGATCCTGATTGAAGTATCATGAGCCTGCAAGCGCCTCTTTGACCACTGGACCGGCCCTGCTGAAATCCATCTTGCCGGCATAGCTTTGCTTGAGGGCAGCCATGACCTTGCCCATGTCCTTGACGCCGCTTGCACCCAGCCTGTTTATCGTCTCTGCAATGGCTGCTAGCGTCTCAGCCTCGGACAGCTGTTTTGGCAGATATGCGCCGATAATCTCGATCTCGCTGCGCTCCTTGTCCGCGAGCTCTTTGCGACCACCCTTCTCGTAGATTTCAACCGATTCGCGCCGCTGTTTGATCATCTTCTGCAGAAGATCGAGGACTTCATCCTCTTTCAACGGCGCCCGGCCCCGCATCTCGGCCTCGATTTCCGCATTATTTATCGCAGCATTGATGAGGCGCAGCGTCGATACCCGGCGCTCGTCCCTCGCTTTCATGGCAGTTTTCAATGCGCTGTTGATCTCCTCGCGGAGCACGGCTATCCCCTGGCAATTGCACTGATCGACACTCGATCAAAACCTCGTTCGAGCGACATGTCGCAATCTATGTCTTCGATGCACGACAGACAACCCGAGCCTGCGGATCGAGACGACGCCTGGGCCGAGCCGACTCCAACGGCCGTCCTGGTGCTTGCCGATGGAACGGTGTTTGAGGGCTTCGGATTCGGCGCGAGCGGCCATGCGGCAGGGGAGGTGTGCTTCAATACCGCGATGACGGGATATGAGGAAATCCTGACAGACCCGTCCTATGCCGGCCAGATCATTGCCTTCACGTTCCCTCACATCGGCAATGTGGGCACGAACGAGGAGGACATAGAGACTGTGAACATGGCGGCAACGCCGGGCGCCCGCGGGGTCGTTCTCAACGCGCCAATTACGGCGCCGTCGAATTATCGCGCGACGCGTCACCTCAATGATTGGCTAAAGGCGCGGGGAGTGATCGGGCTCGGCGGCCTCGATACGCGGGCGCTGACCACCCGCATTCGCGTTCACGGGATGCCGAACGCAGTAATCGCGCACGAGCCGTCGGGCCGTTTTGATCTCGATGCGCTCAAAAAAGAGGCGCGCGAATGGCCAGGCCTCGTCGGCATGGACCTTGTGCCGATGGTCACGTCAGCCCAGCGTTTCAGCTGGGACCAGACGCCGTGGCAATGGGGCAAGGGCTATGGCCGTCAGGACAATCCGAGATTTCATGTCGTAGCGATCGATTACGGCATTAAGCGCAATATCTTGCGACAGCTTGCAGCCAACAGATGCAAGGTAACAGTTGTGCCTGCGCAGATGTCGGCCGATGACATCATGGCGCTCAAACCGGACGGTGTGTTCCTCTCAAACGGCCCGGGAGATCCGGCCGCGACCGGGGAATATGCCGTGCCTGTGATCCGCACTATCATCGATGCGGCTATTCCCGTCTTCGGCATCTGTCTCGGCCATCAGATGCTGGGGATCGCCGTCGGCGCTCGAACCGTCAAGATGCACCAGGGCCACCATGGCGCCAACCATCCCGTCAAAGACCTGCTCACCGGAAAGGTTGAGATCACTTCCATGAATCACGGTTTCTCTGTCGACCGCGCCACACTGCCGACAGACGTCATTGAGACGCATGTATCACTGTTTGACGGATCGAATTGCGGATTGGCGCTCAAGCACAGGCCCGTATTCTCGGTTCAATATCATCCGGAGGCATCGCCGGGGCCACGCGACAGCCATTATCTGTTCACTCGCTTCGTCGAGATGATGGAAAAATCCCGCCCTTAATGAGCCCTGCGTGACCATCCGGGGGAAGCTCGCTGAACTGCAATGGGCGAGGCGGCGAGGCCTCACTTATGGCCAACGCGGAATGGAATGATGGGCGAATGGATCGCCTTTTGGGATTCCGAGCATTCGATCTACGTCAATGCCCGGCATCGCGACATCCACTACCGCACTATCGCAACCCACGTGTCGAAGCATGTCCCGCAAGACGCGGAGGTCCTCGACTACGGCTGCGGCGAAGCCCTGCACGCCAACCTGATAACGCCCCCTGCGCGGCGTCTCGTGCTGTGTGAAGCAGCCCTGAAGGTGCGCGGTGCGCTTGCATCGCGGCTTCACGGCCATGACGCAATTGAAGTAAGGTCGCCAGAGGAGATCGCCGCTTTTGAGCCGGCCACGTTTGACGTGGTGGTGATGCATTCAGTTGCACAATATCTCACGGCCAAAGAAGCTGATGTGCTGCTTGCGCTGTTCCACAGGCTGCTGCGGCGAGAGGGTCTTCTCATCCTGGGCGACATCATCCCGCCGCATGTCTCTGCGGCAACGGACGCCATGGCCCTTCTGAAGTTCGCAGCAACGAGCGGATTCTTCGGTGCCGCTCTCATAGGATTGGTGCGCACGGCCGCCTCGGATTACTGGCGCCTGCGCTCGCGCCTGGGTCTCACGCGTTATAGTGAGCGCGCCATGGTCGAAAAGCTCGGCGTGGCGGGCTTCCTGGGCGAGCGCGCTCCCGCAAACATCGGCCACAATCCGGCCCGCATGACGTTTCTCGCGCACCGAAAGTAGGGTTGAAACCGTCGTAACAGGGGTTTCGCGGCGGCTGATTCTGGTCTAAACCGCGCGAGGCTGAGACAGCCCGTTCGCCCTCGGCGCCACCCCCATACCTGAACCCATGCCAAAGCGGACCGATATCGGCTCGATCCTCATCATCGGCGCTGGTCCCATTGTCATCGGGCAGGCCTGCGAGTTCGACTATTCGGGCACCCAGGCTTGCAAGGCCCTCAAAGCCGAGGGTTATCGGATTGTGCTGGTCAATTCGAACCCGGCAACGATCATGACCGATCCCGGCGTTGCAGACGCCACCTATGTCGAGCCAATCACGCCTGAGATCGTTGCTAAAATCATCGAGAAGGAGCGCCCGGACGCGCTGCTCCCGACCATGGGAGGACAGACGGCGCTGAACACGGCATTGTCGCTCAACAAAATGGGCGTGCTCAATCGCTTCAACGTCAAGATGATTGGAGCCACGGCCCACGCCATCGACAAGGCGGAAGACCGCAAGCTGTTTCGCGAGGCGATGCAGCGCCTCGGGCTCGAAACGCCGCGCTCGAAGCAGGTGAAGACGCTAATCCAGGCACTCGAAGTCCTCGACGAAATCGGACTGCCGGCCATCATTCGGCCCTCCTTCACGCTGGGCGGCACCGGCGGCGGCGTTGCTTACAACAAAAGTGAATTCATCGACATCGTCGAACGCGGCATCGATGCCTCTCCGACCAGCGAAGTATTGATCGAGGAATCCGTACTCGGTTGGAAGGAGTTCGAGATGGAGGTGGTGCGCGACCGTAAAGACAATTGCATCATCGTCTGCTCAATCGAAAACCTTGACCCCATGGGTGTGCACACCGGTGATTCGATCACGATTGCACCGGCGCTCACGCTCACGGACAAGGAATATCAGATCATGCGGGATGCCTCCATTGCGGTGCTGCGCGAGATCGGAGTCGAGACCGGGGGCTCGAACGTCCAGTTTGCCGTGAACCCACAGGACGGACGACTTGTCATCATCGAGATGAATCCGCGCGTGTCGCGCTCCTCAGCCCTTGCCTCCAAAGCAACCGGATTTCCCATTGCGAAGGTCGCAGCCAAGCTCGCCGTCGGCTACACACTCGACGAGGTGGCAAATGAGATCACGGGCGGAGCAATGCCCGCCTCGTTCGAGCCGACTATCGACTATGTCGTAACGAAAATCCCGCGCTTTGCGTTCGAAAAATTTCCCGGCGCGGAGCCGGTGTTGACCACCTCGATGAAGTCGGTTGGAGAGGCCATGGCCATCGGCCGCACTTTTCAGGAGAGTCTGCAGAAGGCGCTGCGTTCGCTGGAGAACGGCTTCACCGGGCTCGACGAGATCGCGATCGAAGGCATCGGGCAGGGCGACGACAAGAACGCGGTGCGCGCGGCGCTCGGCACGCCGACCCCGGAACGGCTGCTCAAAGTGGCACAGGCCATGCGGCTTGGTTTTTCCGATCAGGACATTCACAGCTCGTGCAAAATCGACCCCTGGTTTCTGGCCCAGGTCCGCGAACTCGTCGAGGCGGAGGCGCAGATACGCGGCAAGGGATTGCCGGGGAGCGCGGGGGCATTGAGGCGCCTCAAGGGCATGGGCTTTTCCGACGCGCGTCTGGCCAAGCTCGCAGGGCTTTCTGAGGACGCCGTCAGGGAGCGGCGCCACGCCCTTGGCGTGCGCCCCGTGTTCAAGCGGATCGATACCTGCGCGGCCGAGTTCGCGTCACCGACAGCCTACATGTACTCCACCTATGCGCCGGCCTTCGGTGCCGTACCCGCTTGTGAAGCCGCCCCCTCCGATCGCAAGAAGGTTGTGATCCTGGGCGGGGGACCTAACCGGATCGGACAAGGAATCGAGTTCGACTATTGCTGCTGCCATGCCTCCTTTGCGCTCAGGGACGGCGGTTATGAGACCATCATGATCAACTGCAATCCCGAAACGGTCTCGACCGACTACGACACCTCCGATCGACTGTATTTCGAGCCGCTTACGGCCGAGGACGTGCTCGAGATCATCGACGTCGAGCGCTCGCGCGGACATTTGCACGGGGTGATCGTCCAGTTCGGCGGCCAGACGCCGCTCAAACTCGCGCATCCGTTGGAGAAGGCCGAAGTTCCGATCCTCGGCACCTCTCCCGAAGCAATCGACCTTGCCGAAGATCGCGACCGGTTCAAACAATTGCTGGACCGGCTCAATCTGCGCCAGGCCATGAGCGGCATTGCACGCAGTCCGGAGGAAGCGCGCTCAATCGCGGAGGCGGTTGGTTACCCGGTGGTGATACGGC
>Ga0209526_10001709_pt1 | contig 14740 bp, 14 predicted proteins | sample JacPinW_OM2H0_M1_FD_188566 | JGI IMG/M metagenome (GOLD analysis project Ga0209526, IMG submission 188566) | Forest soil microbial communities from Algoma, Ontario, Canada - Jack Pine, Ontario site 1_JW_OM2H0_M1 (SPAdes) (version 2) | ecosystem: Environmental > Terrestrial > Soil > Boreal... | reverse complement strand
GTCGATCCGTCCGAGCCGATGTCGCCGTCGAGGGCGCGATTGTTGAGCACGTCGTCGGTATGCCACTGCGCTGCCAGCCGCAGCTGCGGGTTGATCTTCACGTCATTGGTACAGCCGGCCTGGTGCTGGACGGTGTAGACGTTGGCGACAACTCCGTCGTTGAGCCGCTTGTTGTCGGCATTGGCGGCGGGCATGCCCGCGACCGCCGCGCCGACCAGCGTGACAACGGGCAGCGCGGATAAACCGCGGCGTGCCAGATCGCTGACTGTCACGCCAGGGATATTACGCGACCTCGTCGGGGACCGGCTGCTGCGCTGCGAGATTCTCCAATGCGGCCTCGGAAACCAGCTCCGGGGTCGGCGCGCGTTCCGTGCGGTCCCACCACACGTCGGGCTGCCGCATCACCCAGCCGTTGAGCGCTTCCAGCTCGGCGGCCAGCGAGATCAGCAGCGGCTCGCTGTTGGCCGGGCCCATCAGCTGAACGCCGATGGGCAGCCCGCCGTAAGTGAACCCGGCAGGCACACTGATCGACGGCCAGCCCAGCAGGTTCCAGGGCCAGGTCACCGGGCACGCGCGGATCATCGCGCGGTCGGTCGACAGCCCGCCGCGGTGGTCAAAGTTGTGCACTCTTGGCGGCGGCTGCGCGGTCGTCGGCGCCAGCACGACGTCAACGAGGTTGAAGATCCATCCGATCCGGCGCTGCAATTCCGCTTCGCGAGCGCGGGCCTTGCGCAGTGTGTTCTGCGACAGCAGCCAACCGGTCCGCGCATTGGCCACCGTGCGTTTGTCCAGCGTTACATTCGGGCCGAGGCGATCCACCCAATCGACCAGTCCCGATGTCGACCGGGACAGGAAGTTCCATGACATCCGCAGGTTGTAGTTCGGGTCGGCCGCCACGATGGTGTGCCCGAGCTCCTCGAGCTGGCCCGCGACGGTCTGCATCGCCGCAAGGATCTCGGGGTGCAGCTTGGCCCGGAACACCGTGTACGGGAACTTCGTCGACATCGCGATCTGCAGTGGGCCTGGCGCTTGTGCGACGGAATCCGACACCCGCACCGGCGGCGGCTGATGCAGGTCGCCGGGGACGTTGCCCGACGCCGCGTCCAGCACCAACGCCGCATCGGTGACGGTGCGCGCGAGTACACCGTTGACCGTGATGCCGTTGAACGCCTCGGGCAGCGGCCAGGTGGAGATCCGTCCCCGCTGCGGTTTGATGCCGACCAGATGCGTCCACGCTGCGGGGACGCGCACACTGCCGGCACCATCCGATCCGATGGCCGCGGCCACCAACCCGGCCGCCACGGCCGCGGCGCTGCCGCCCGACGACCCGCCAGGCGTGTGTTCGCTCGACCAGGGGTTGCGGGTGTGGCCGAACGCCGGGCCGCTGGTGAACGGCCATTGACCCAACTCGCAGGTGTTCGTCTTGCCGACGATGACCGCTCCCGCGGCCCGCAGCCGGCGCACCACCTCGGCGTCCTGGTGGGCCTCGCGGATGTTCCCGTCGGCGCCGAACCGGGTGGGTACGCCAGCGACGTCGACGTCGTCTTTGACCGCGATCGGGATGCCGAGCAACGGAAGTTGTTCGCCCGCCGCGCGTTTGCGGTCCGCCTTGGCCGCGTCTGCCACCGCCTGCTCGGTCAACACCACGCGGAACGCGTTGAGCGTCGACTGGCTCGCATTGATGGCATCGAGAGATCGCCGTACCAGTTCGGCGGACGTTACGGTGCCGGCGGCGAGCTGGTAAAGCTGGTTGGTGATCGTGAGAAATCGGGCGGGGTTTCCAGAAGACTTGACCATCACTTACGAGAATATCGGCGCTGCGCGCCGGTTTCTGTCAGTTTGCGGTGCGAGACTGTAACGATGCGGCTGTACCGGGACCGAGCGGTGGTGCTGCGCCAGCACAAGCTCGGCGAGGCCGACCGGATCGTCACCATGCTCACCCGTGACCACGGGTTGGTGCGTGCGGTGGCCAAGGGTGTGCGGCGCACCCGGAGCAAGTTCGGGGCGCGGCTGGAGCCGTTCGCGCACATCGACGTTCAGCTGCACCCCGGCCGAAACCTCGACATCGTCACCCAGGTGCAGGCCATCGACGCGTTCGCCACCGACATCGTCAACGACTACGGCCGCTACACCTGCGCGTGCGCCGTGCTGGAAACCGCGGAGCGGCTGGCGGGGGAGGAGCGGGCCCCGGTGCCCGCGTTGCACCGGCTCACCGTGGCCGCGCTGCGGGCGGTGGCCGACGGCGGCAGGCCCCGCGAACTCGTGCTCGACGCTTACTTGTTGCGCGCCATGGGAATCGCGGGCTGGGCGCCGGCGCTGACCGAATGCGCCCGCTGCTCCACGCCGGGTCCGCACCGGGCGTTCCACGTCGCGGCCGGGGGCAGCGTGTGCGTGCACTGCCGCCCGTCCGGGTCGGTGACCCCGCCGCAGGGCGTGCTGGACCTGATGGTCGCGCTCCACGACGGCGACTGGGAGCAGGCGCAGGCGTCGCCGCAGTCGTACCGCAGCCAGGCCAGCGGGCTGATCGCCGCGCACCTGCAGTGGCATCTGGAACGTCAGCTGCGGACATTGCCGCTGGTCGAACGGGCGTATCGGGTCGATCGCACGGTCGCTGACCAGCGGGTGGCGCTATTCGGGCAGGATGTGCCCCATGGCAATCAGACGGGCGAGCAAGACCCAATACCCCCAATTGCCTCCGGCGCCTGACGACTATCCGACCTTTCCCGACACATCGACGTGGCCCGTGGTGTTCCCGCAGCTGCCACCGCGCACCAACGGCAGGTTCGCCCGCCCGCCCCAGCACACCTCGAAGGCCGCAGCACCGAAGATTCCCGCCGACCAGGTACCCAGTCACGTCGCCGTCGTCATGGACGGAAATGGGCGGTGGGCCACCCAGCGGGGGCTGAACCGCACCGACGGCCACAAGATGGGCGAGGCGGTGCTCATCGACATCACCTGCGGCGCCATCGAAATCGGCATCAAGCACCTCACGGTCTACGCGTTCTCCACCGAGAACTGGAAGCGCAGCAGCGAGGAGGTGCGCTTCCTGATGGGCTTCAACAGAGAGGTGGTCCGCAGGCGTCGCGAGAGCCTCAACGATATGGGCGTGCGGATGCGCTGGGTGGGCTCACGGCCACGAATGTGGAGCAGCGTGATCAAGGAGTTCGACATCGCCGAGCAGATGACGGTCGGCAACGACGTCATCACGATCAACTACTGCGTGAACTACGGCGGCCGCACCGAGATCGTCGAGGCCGCACGCGAGCTCGCGGAGGAGGCCGCGGACGGAAAGATCAATCCGGGCCGGATCAGCGAGGCGACGTTCGCCAAGCATCTGCACCGCGCCGACATCCCCGACGTCGACCTGTTCATCCGGACATCGGGGGAGCGGCGGGCGAGTAACTTCCTGCTCTGGCAGGCGGCCTACGCCGAGTACGTCTTCCAGGACAAGCTCTGGCCGGACTACGACCGCCGCGACCTGTGGGAGGCGTGCGAGGAGTACGTGAACCGCAACCGTCGCTTCGGCAGGGTCTGATGACGTCCGGCGGGCAGGAGCGAGGCGACAAGGGGATGTCGTTGCAGGAGCGATTGGCCGCGGTCCTCGACGACATCCTGCCGATAGAGCGGGAGGACGACGGCGCGGTCACCGTGCATCACGACCAGACGTTCGCTTCGCTGCGGGTGGTGACCATCGCCGAAGGCCTCGACATGGTGTCGCTCACCCAGATCCTGGCGTGGGATCTGCCGCTGGACAGCAAGATTCGTGCGAAGGTCGCCAAGCACGCGCATGACACGCTGCTGGGCACGGTGTCGCTGGCGCAGAAGAACGTGGCGGCCAAACGCAACTCCAAGAAGACCGCGGATGTGCTGCTGCGCTACAACTTTCCCGCCGCCGGTCTGACCGACGATGCACTGCGCACGCTGATCCTCATGGTGCTGGCCACCGGCGCCGACATTCGTCGCGACCTGATCGCGGTTCCCGGCGCCTAGCACCCTGCGCCTAGCACCCGGCGCCTAGCACCCGGTCGGACCGCGCCGCGATCGCCGCCTGCTATGACGACTTGTCCGCGCAGTCGCCGCAGATGCCGAAGATCTCGATGGTGTGGCTGACGTCCGAGAAGCCGTGCTCGCTGGCCACCTCGGCGGCCCACGCCTCAACGTGACCGCCCTGGATCTCGACGGTCGAGCCGCAGGCACGGCAGACCAGATGGTGATGGTGGTGTTCGGAGCAGCGCCGGTACACCGACTCGCCGGTGTCGGTGCGCAGTGTGTCGACGAGACCGTTGGCGGCCATCGACTGCAGTGTGCGATACACCGTGGTCAGACCGATGCCTTCGCCACGGCGGCGCAGTTCGTCGTGCAACTCGTGGGCGGACGGAACTCGTCGAGGTTCTCCAGCAGCGCCGAGATCGCTGCGCGCTGCCGGGTGGCCCGCACCCCGGAGCCGCCCGGCCGGCGACCTTCCACCCCGGAGCCGCCCGGCCGGCGACCGTCCACGCCGGTAGTGCTCACTCGCCGCCCTCGCCGGCGTGGGTGATCGCGGCGACGACGATGTCGGTGAGGTGATGGTCGACCAGCTGATACATCACTTCCCGCCCCGACCGTTCGCCCGCGACAACGCCGGCCGCCTTGAGGATCCGTAGATGCTGGCTGACCAGCGGCTGCGGCACTGCCAGGGCGTCGACGAGCTCGTGCACGCAGCGCGCAGACTCACGGAGTTGCAGCACGATCGCGATCCGCACCGGTGCGGCCAGTGCCCGCAGCAGGTCCCCCGCGGTGTCGAGGACGTCGCGCGACGGCAGGTCGGGTAGCGGTGCCCCGCCATGGTCGTGCACGCCTTCCGCGACAGCCATAGTGGAAACGGTTTTCATTATGCGCCCACATTACATGCATGATCGCGCATGTCAACGCTCTCAGCGCATTCGCAGCCGGCCGCCTGCGCGCGACTCCCGGTCTCTCGTGAAACACGTTGAGCGCAGCGGGGTTTCGCGCTCGTCGCGGAAAGCCGCCTGAGGGTTTGCTGAAGATGTTCTCGAGGCCACGGATCACCCGTTTCGCGTTGCTACGGTTCTGAAGCCCGCTTGCTTCTTCGTTTCTTGAAAGGACCGCGTGATGCAGATTTCCAAGCCGCAACTTGTCGTTGCCGGAGTTCTCACCGCCGTTAGCTTCAGCTTTCTTGGCGCTGGCACCGCGTATGCGGTCCAAACGCACATGTTCAATGCCAGGGACGACCTCAACAACGCGGTCAACGAGCTGCAGCTGGCCATTCCCGACAAGGGTGGCCACCGGGTGACCGCGATCAACCTGGTCAACCAGGCGATCGACCAGGTCAATCAGGGCATCCAGTCCGGCGCGCAGTAGCCGCACGCACATAGAACCGGCCCGAGGAGCCGGTGTTTTCAGGTCTCGTGAATCCGTCGTTACGCTGTTCACCCGTGGCGTCCATCATCGACACCGTCGCTAACCTGGCCAAGCGGCGTGGATTCGTGTTCCAGGCCGGCGAGATCTATGGCGGCACGAAGTCGGCGTGGGATTACGGACCACTCGGCGTGGAACTCAAGGAGAACATAAAGCGGCAGTGGTGGCGCGCCGTCGTCACAAGTCGCGACGACGTCGTCGGCATCGACAGCTCGATCATCCTGCCCCGCGAAGTGTGGGTCGCGTCGGGGCACGTCGAGGTGTTCCACGATCCGCTGGTCGAGTCGCTCATCACGCACAAGCGTTACCGCGCAGACCATCTCATCGAGGCGTATGAAGCCAAGCACGGCCATCCGCCACCGAACGGCCTTGCCGACATCCGCGACCCCGACACCGGCGAGCCAGGCCAGTGGACCGAGCCGCGCGAATTCAACATGATGCTCAAGACCCACCTCGGGCCGATCGAAACCGAGGAGGGCCTGCACTATCTGCGGCCCGAGACCGCGCAGGGCATCTTCGTGAACTTCGCCAACGTGGTCACTACCGCGCGGCGCAAGCCGCCATTCGGGATCGGTCAGATCGGCAAGAGCTTCCGCAACGAGATCACCCCTGGCAACTTCATCTTCCGCACCCGCGAGTTCGAGCAGATGGAGATGGAGTTCTTCGTCGAGCCGGCGAGCGCCCAGGAGTGGCACCAGTATTGGATCGACACCCGGCTGCAGTGGTACGTCGACCTCGGCATCGATGCCGACAACCTGCGGCTGTTCGAACATCCCAAGGACAAGCTGTCGCACTACTCCGACCGCACGGTCGACATCGAGTACAAGTTCGGGTTCCAGGGCAATCCGTGGGGCGAACTCGAAGGCGTCGCCAACCGCACCGATTTCGACTTGTCAACGCACTCAAAACATTCCGGCGTCGACCTGTCGTTCTACGACCAGGCCACCGACACCCGCTATGTCCCATATGTGATCGAGCCGGCGGCCGGGCTGACCCGATCCTTCATGGCGTACTTGATCGACGCCTACGCGGAGGACGAGGCGCCCAACGCCAAGGGCGGCGTGGACAGACGCACGGTGTTGCGGCTGGATGCGCGGCTGGCGCCGGTCAAGGCGGCCGTGTTGCCGCTGTCGCGGCACGCCGACCTGTCACCGAAGGCGCGCGACCTCGCCGCCGAACTGCGCACGTGCTGGAACATCGAATTCGACGACGCGGGTGCCATCGGCAGGCGCTACCGCCGCCAGGACGAGATCGGCACACCGTTCTGTGTGACAGTCGACTTCGACACGCTCGAGGACCAGGCGGTGACCATCCGCGAGCGCGACGCGATGACACAGGAGCGCGTCGCGATCGACGCCGTGAGCGACTATCTGGCGGCACGGCTGAAGGGCTGCTAACCGCTCGCGGAAACGGGTGAGGGGCTAGAAGCGGCCGCCGCCGCCACCGCCCCAACCGCCCCAACCACCGCCCCAACCGCCTGCGGATCCCGAGCCGCCGAAAGAGGTCGAACTCCACCCGCCGCCGCCGCCGCCGAGGCCGCCGCCGCCCAGCCCACCGCGCAGCGCTCCGGACAGGATGTTGCCGATCACGATGCCGCCGATGACGGCACCCATGTTGGACCCGCCGGTACTGCTGGCGTACCGCCCGGTATAGCCGCGTTGCGCCGCCCGAACGTCCGCGTTGGCCATCTCCTGCGCCTGCGCCGCCAGCATGGAGGCGCCGTTGGCGTGCGCCAAGGCCTCGTTCAGGTTGACGGACTTGGTGTCCTGGGCGGCCTGAAGTTGGCGCACCGCCTCCGAGAGCCGGGTGCGAGCCTCGGGACCGATGCTGCCGCGCCGCGTGTCGATGTAGTCGGACACGCCCCGAACCCGTGCTTGCGCGGTGATCAGGGCCTGGTCGAATGCGCGGCTGAGCCGCTCGGTGGCCTCGTGTTCCTCGGCGATGCTGGCCAGCAGCCGGTCCAATTCGGCGTCGGCGTGGGTCAGCTTGGTGAACGCACCCAAAGGATCTGCGGCGCCGATGCTTTGAGCATCGGCTACGGCCTTGACCGCGGCGTCGCGGGCCGCGCCGAGCTGATCGGCGTGCTGGGTTTTGCCCTGCGCCAGCAGCGTTCCCGCCTGGTCGATGCCATTCTGGATGTCCGCGATCGACGCGGGGAGAGCAGCGACCGCGCGGTTGATGTCGGTGCCCGCATTGTCGATGGCGTCCAGCAGCGTGCGGGCCTGGCCCAGCGCCGATTCGGCCGCGTGAATCGAGTCGACAAGACCGGCCTGGCGTCCGGCCGGGCGGGCGACCAGGGTCCGGCCATTGGTGATGTTCTGGTCGGCGAAAGCCAGGCGCTGCTTCGCCGTTTCGACATTGCCGGCCGCCGACGCCAATGCCGAATCGGAGAACTGCTTGTGCAGCGCTGCCAGCGCTTGCTCCGAGGGCGCAATCCGTGCCGTCACATCGACCATCTGCTGGGTCAGCGTGTCCAGCCGCGATGGGGCGTTGATCACCAGATCTCGCAGCTGTTCGAACGCTTCGCGTTGCGTGTCCAGTTCACGGTCGGCCTTCGCCGCGGCGACCACAACCCGCGTCAGCAGGTCACGCCGCTGCTGCGGGGTCTCTGGCACGGCGTCGTCGAGGATCTGGCGCACGTTGAACGCCTGCGCCAGCGTGGTCTTGGCATTGGCGACCGCCTGGTTGAACGGTGCGGTCTGCTCGGGGCCGAATTCGTCGACCGCCAAACCCAATTCGTTGTCGCTGGTGCGCACGGCGTTGTCGACGTCGACGACGATCGACTTGGACAGGTCGTCGAGGGCGTCGATTCCTACCGCGGCCAACGCGTTCGGGTCGGCCGGATCGACGCGGCGGGCGGCCGCGAATTCCGCCTCGCGCCGCTTGCGGCGGCGCCGCCGGGTCCACAGCCACAGCAACAGGACCGCCAGAGCGAGCACCGCGAGCGCCACCAGGACCCCGAACCACGAGACATCAGTGCCCGTCGACGACGTCGTCGGGTTGAGCCCGGTGGCGGCGGCGATCGCGGCCCCGGCCCAGTCGCTCTGGCGCAGCTTGGGTTCGATTTCGTTGACCCGCAACGAGGTGACATCGAAAGCGCCGGGCGCGCTGGTGGGAGGCACAAACGCGTAGGCGTGGTCCTGTGTCGCGACCGCGAGAATCGCATCCTGGCCGCCGATATCGCTGAGGCGCCTGGTCTCTTCGGTCCAGCTGACCGCGTCCTGTCCCGAGAAAGTGTCGGCGTAGACGACCCAGAGCCGGATGTGTCGGTCGTTGTAGAGCTTGTCGACTGCCTGCTGCACATCGCTGAACTCGGACCTGCTGAGCGCACTTGCGGCGTCGTTGACATAACTGGGCAGCCGGAACGGCGGCTGACCGGCCGCGGTCGGCGCCAGGAGAACGCCGGCTGTCAGGACCGCCAGCACGAGGCCGAGCAAACGGGCGATGCGCATGGCCCACAATGTAGTACTGGCAGACTGTGCGTCGGTGGCTGTGATTGGAGATCCCTACGGCGAGTTCGACCGGCAGCGTCTGGTGGTCGAACCACGAAAGGGTGCCGCGCTGCCCGGCACCGACACCGAACACCGCACCGATTTCGCCCGCGACCGGGCCCGCGTCCTGCACAGCGCCGCCCTGCGTCGGCTGGCGGACAAGACACAGGTCGTCGGGCCACGCCAGAGCGAGACGCCGCGCACCCGGCTGACCCATTCGCTGGAGGTGGCCCAGATCGGTCGCGGCATGGCCATCGGGCTAGGTTGCGATCCCGACCTCGTCGACATGGCGGGGCTGGCCCACGACATCGGGCATCCGCCGTACGGTCACAACGGCGAACGGGCCCTCGACGAACTGGCTGCTGAGCACGGCGGCTTCGAGGGCAACGCGCAGAACTTTCGCATCCTGACCAGGCTCGAGCCCAAAGTCCTTGGCCCCCAAGACCGCAGCGCGGGATTGAACCTGACCAGGGCCGCGCTGGATGCGGTGACCAAATACCCGTGGTGGCGCGGGCCCGAGAAGCGCAAGTTCGGCTTCTACGAGGATGACGCCGCCGCGGCGGACTGGGTGCGGTCGGGAGCCCCTGGCGACAAGCCGTGCCTGGAGGCCCAGGTGATGGACTGGGCCGACGACGTCGCGTATTCCGTGCACGACGTCGAGGACGGCGTCGTCTCCGGCCGCATCGACATGCGGGTGCTCGCCGACGACGACGCGGCCGCGGTGCTCGGGCGCCTCGGCGAGTCCAGCGGGATGGGCGCCCGCCTGCGCGCCGACGATCTGGTGGCCGCCGCCGAGCGACTCTCGGCGTTGCCCGTGGTCGCCGCCGTCGGCAAGTACGACGCCACGCTGGCCGCGTCCGTCGCGCTGAAGCGGTTGACCAGCGAGCTGGTGGGCCGATTCGCGTCGGCCGCCATCGCCGCCACCCGGGAGACGGCAGGCCCAGGCCCGCTGGTTCGGTATGCGGCCGAGCTGCGGGTGCCCGAGCTGGTGCGCGCCGAGGTCGCGGTGCTCAAGATCCTGGCGCTGCAGTTCATCATGTCCGACCCGCGGCACCTGGACTTGCAGGCGCAGCAGCGCGACCGGGTCCACCGCGTTGGCCAGTGGGTGTTGGCCGGTGCACCGGCGACGCTCGACCCGATCTTCGTGCCCGCCTTCAACGACGCCGACAACGACGGCGCCCGGCTGCGGGTCGTCGTCGACCAGATCGCGTCGTTCACTGAGGGCCGGTTGGAGCGCCTCAACCCGCTTAGCCGGCCCACCGCACGCGCATAGACTGACCCGATGGCCGGCCGGATTCCTGATCGCGATATCGCGGCCATCCGCGAACGCATCCGGATCGAGGACGTGGTCGGCGATTACGTGCAGTTGCGACGCGCAGGCGCGGATTCGCTGAAGGGGCTGTGCCCGTTCCACGACGAGAAGTCGCCGTCGTTTCACGTCCGGCCCAATCACGGGCATTTTCACTGCTTCGGCTGCGGCGAGGGCGGCGATGTCTACGCGTTCGTCCAGAAGATCGAGCACGTCAGCTTCGTTGAGGCCGTCGAGCTGCTCGCCGACCGGGTCGGCTACACGGTCACGTACACGGGCGCGGCCGCGACGAATGTCCAGCGCGACCGAGGCAGCCGCAGCCGGCTGCTGGGGGCCAACGCCGCCGCGCAGGAGTTCTACGCCGCGGCCCTGCAGTCCGAGGAGGCTGCGCCGGCGCGGCAGTATCTGCTCGACCGCAACTTCGACGCGCAGGCCACCGCGCATTTCGGCTGCGGGTTTGCACCGTCGGGCTGGGATTCGCTGACAAAGCATTTGCTGCGCAAGGGATTTGAGTTCAAAGAGCTTGAGGCCGCCGGGCTGTCGCGCGAGGGCCGCCGCGGCCCGATGGACCGCTTCCACCGCCGCCTGCTGTGGCCGATCCGGGCCAGCGGCAGCGAGGTCATCGGCTTCGGGGCGCGACGCATCTTCGACGACGACTCGATGGAAGCGAAGTATATGAACACCCCGGAGACGGTGCTCTACAAGAAGTCGTCGGTCCTGTTCGGCCTCGATCTGGCCAAGCGCGACATCGCCAAGGGGCATCAGGCGGTGGTGGTCGAGGGCTACACCGATGTGATGGCCATGCACCTCGCCGGCGTGACCACCGCCGTCGCCTCCTGCGGCACCGCGTTCGGCGATGAGCACCTAGCGATGCTGCGGCGACTTATGATGGACGACAACTTCTTTCGCGGTGAACTGATTTACGTCTTCGATGGCGACGCCGCGGGACGCGCGGCGGCGGTCAAGGCCCTTGAAGGCGAACAAAACCTCGCAGGGCAGTCGTTCGTCGCCGTGGCTGACGACGGCATGGACCCGTGCGATTTGCGGTTGAAGTCTGGCGAGGGGGCGCTACGCGATCTGGTGGCGCGGCGCACACCGTTGTTCGAGTTCGCTGTTCGCACTGCGCTTGCCGACCACGACCTCGACAGTGCGGAAGGTCGGGTGTCGGCGCTGCGGCGGTGCGCGCCCATGGTCGCGCGGATCAAAGACAGCATGTTGCGCGACGAGTACGCCCGCCGGTTGGCGGGATGGGTTGGCTGGGCGGATGTAGCCCAAGTGATCGGCCGAGTTCGCGAGGAGGCGCAGCGCAGCGGCACCCCGGACCGAAGCCGGCGCCGCCCCGCCACCGGCGAGCCGGCCCAGTCGCGACAGCACCGCGCCCAGAACGCAGCTGCGGCGCGTCCCGATCCGGCGGATCCCACGCTGTGGCCTCAGCGCGAGGCCCTCAAGTCCGCGCTGCAGTATCCCGCGGTGGCCGGGCCGGTATTCGACTCGCTGACGGTGGACAGCTTCACCCATCCCGGCTATTCGGCCGTCAGGGCGGCCATTGAGGGGGCCGGCGGAACGGCGGCGGGGCTGGCCGGCGGGCAGTGGATCGAGGCGGTGCGCGAGCAGACGGCGTCGCCGGCGGCCGCCAGCCTGGTCAACGAATTGGGCGTGGAGGGCATCAACGTCGACGATGACGACCGGCTGGCGCGCTATATCTCCGGGGTGCTGGCCCGGCTGCAGGAAGTATGGGTCGGCCGCCAGATCGCCGAGGTCAAGTCCAAGCTGCAGCGCATGTCGCCGGTGGAACAGGGCGACGAATATCACGCATTGTTCGGTGACCTGGTGGCCATGGAGGCCTACCGGCGCAGCCTGCTCGAACAGGCCAGCGGCGACGACCTTACTGCGTGAAGGCCCCCGGCAGGTTATGGTGTATCCGCTGTCGGGACCGCTGGAGAGGGAGCGTATGAGAAACCGAACTCGGCTGATCGCGGGTACCTTCGTCGCCGCGGCGCTGGCCGTTCCGTGCTGTGCCGCGGCAGTGTCGACCGACAGCGCTCAGGTCACGGCCCAACCGGCTTGCCTGGCATGGTTCGGAAGCAAAGACGACGGCAAGTGCCTGTCCTACTCGAACGGCAATGGCATCAATGTCCAAAGTCCGAATTACGGCTATTGCCCGGGGAGCGCGCCGAGCAGCCGCAGCGGCTGCGGCGTGAACACCGCCCCGCTGGTGCCGTCGCAGACCTGGACACAGCCGATCGGCTAGCCGTCTTTCTCGGCCATCGTTTCTGGCTGCAGCACATCGGTTTCGGAGTCGATGGGTGTCAGCGTGACCAACGCCGGATCGGGTGATACCCGGTCGGCGATCTTGCGGCGCCCGGCATCGATCACGGCCTTGGCGGCCGCACTCTCGGTGAGCGCTTTGTAGGTCCCGGCGATCTGTTCATATCGGCGCCGGCCGGCCTTCGCGCCAAACACGTAGCCGACAGCCAGTACGACGAGATACCGGATCACAGGGCCCCTCCCAGACGATGGTGCGTTGCTTTCCATCCTGCCTCACATAGCGCACTGCGCGCCGGGTCGGGCACGTATTGGCGGCTCGAGCGGCGCGTGCGCTAAAGTCATCTCCTGGTTCGCGGCCGTGTCCGCGTGCAGACGTCAGTCCCCTGTAGCTCAATTGGCAGAGCATTCGGCTGTTAACCGACAGGTTGCTGGTTCGAGTCCAGCCGGGGGAGCACAGGTTATCGCAGGTCAGACCGGCCTACAACACCGCGCTGGAGACCTCGGTCGCCGGTCCAGCGGTAAAGGCCACGCCGAAGTAAGCTCTGAAGGTTCACTTCGGGTTTCATCGCAGGCCGCATCGGTTACCCATACATCAGAGGGTCACGACTCTGGCTCTCCGCACTGTTCAGGGTTCGCCAGTGGCCGCGGCGAGCCACTCACGGATTGGAGTCGTCAAGGTGCAGGGTAAGCAGTGGAAGTTGGGGCTGGCGACGATCGGTGTCAGCGCCGTAGTCGTCATGGGAGCGCTTGGGATCTTCGGCGACGTCAGTTCCGCCGAGCCCGAACAAGTCGCACGTCCGGTAGTGCCGCTGTACACCGGGCAGTCGGCCACGACAACGACACCTCCGACCGTGCCGGATACCGCCACGGCGGTCCCGGGCTGGAGCGCCACCCCGCCATCGGGCTTCGCGCCGGTTTGGCATCCGTAGGTTGGGGGAATCGACGCCCACTACACCCAGCAGTCGTTCATCGGTGCGGCGAACCGATCATTGTTGGTGAGTGGGGGAAGGCCAAGCGAGTCTTCGATCGTGCGCAGCAGGCTGTAGTGGTTGTTGTAGTCGGCGGCAACGAAGTGACCGGAACGCATCCCGCCGGCGGCTACCGCGCCCGGTGACGGGATGACGATCATGGGTACGTTGTTGCCTCCGTTGCCGAATCCCAATGACAGGTTGTTGTTGTCCTCGTCAAAAGTGATGAAGAGGGCGCTCTTCTGCGTGGGGTCCTGCCAAACGGGCGAGTTGATGATGGTGGGAATGACTTGCTGGAGGAACTGGTCGCCCGCCTTGACGTTGTATTGATGGTTGGTGAGCTGCGTCAGAGCAAACTGGAGCGCGCCGAAGGGAAAGCTGATGGGGCCTTCCATGTTGTTGGCCTCATTCGCCGCGAACCACCCGAAGTTCGGGGTGGTGGCAGCCGAGTTGAGATCGGTAGCCAGCTGCGTCAGCGGAAAGAGGTGTGCCTGCGCGCGGGCGGGGTTGTTGAAAATGTCGCTGAAGGTCAGGAAGGGCAATTCGTCCGGGGAGAAGTTGGCCGTGGAATTGGTTGCACCGGGGGTGGGCATTCCCTGCTCGTAGCCGGCCCACGTCTTACCCGCCGCTTCGATGGTGTCGGCCAGGTTGGGCTTGTCGAAGCAGTTCGCCGCGCAGTTGTAGTTGATGCCGAAGTCGGATCCGCCGAGTATCGGATAGTAGTTCGGGTCGCTGGGGTGGGTCAGCGCGTAGTAATTCGATCCGTATCCGTAGGTGTCGATGAGGCTGTTGAGGTACGGCGCATTGGGGCTGCCGACAATGTCGCCAACGCCCTTGTTTTCCATGTAGACCATGAACACGTGATCGAGTTGACCGACTGTCGACGCCGGCGGTGTGGGTGGCGGTGGGGCGGGCAGTGCAGCGCCGACGGTGAGTGAAAGGTTGTCGGCGTAGGCATTGTTGTAGTTGCCGAGTACCGGGTTGTGGTCCGCTAGGGTCACGACCACCTTTGCGCTGCGGGTGCCCACCGGAATCACCCCGGAGGTGTCGCGCTGGATCAGCTCGGTGCGGAAAGAGCGGGCGAGCGCGGTGACCGGATGGATCCTGCCGCTGCCCACCGTGACCCCATTGGCGTCCAGGAAGGCGACGGTGACCGACGCTGCGGACGGGTCGATGGTGAAGCCGCCGAGGTCTCCACTCAGCTCGTAGGGCACTGTGCCAGCGTCGATCTCGGACGTCGCGCCGCTGAGGTTGACGATTTGGGTGAGCGTGGACGTGGCCGCGGG
>Ga0209526_10001708_pt1 | contig 14747 bp, 16 predicted proteins | sample JacPinW_OM2H0_M1_FD_188566 | JGI IMG/M metagenome (GOLD analysis project Ga0209526, IMG submission 188566) | Forest soil microbial communities from Algoma, Ontario, Canada - Jack Pine, Ontario site 1_JW_OM2H0_M1 (SPAdes) (version 2) | ecosystem: Environmental > Terrestrial > Soil > Boreal... | reverse complement strand
AACGATGTCACGCAAGGTCGGCATATACTGTTGCCCAAGTCAGCCGATTTCCACACCCCATTTTACCTAAAAAGTGTGCCCAGAAAACGTCCGACTTGCCGGGCTTGCTGCCTGGCCCTAGGCTCTTCGGCCGCTTGGGAATGCACGTTGCCAGCCAGCGAGAGAGGCTGTAATTTGCTGCGGGCTCGCCCTTGCTGGACTCCCTTGTAAGTCTTGCCAGAAACCTTCCCGAACAAATTCTGCACCACACCGCAAGGGCGAAAATTATTGGATCCAACTGAGACCCAATCTTGCCCTTGCTTCTTTGAATTTTGTTCCTCTGGCGAGTCTAATGGCTTTGGTGTCGAATTTTGAGCGAGAGACTCCAGATTAGCAGCCAGAATCTCTCACGGAGGGGAACGGTCATGGCTCAGTTCACGAAAGTGGGTAGCAGGGCAGAGTTCGAAGATTTGGAGGGAGGGAAGCTCGTAGAAGCCGGGGGGCATCGCGTCGCTGTCTTTAATGTCGGCGGAAGCTACTATGCGATCGAGAGTGCGTGCCCTCATCGGGGTGGCCCTCTGGCCGAGGGAATAGTGGCCGGTGAAGAGGTCATCTGCCCTTGGCACGGTTCCCGATTCAATGTGAAAACCGGTTCAGTGTTGACCCCGCCGGCGCAACATGGCGTCAAGAGCTTTCCTGTCCGGGTGACCGGAGACGATGTCGAAGTCGAAGTCGATTTGCAGAGCGGCGTTTCATCACCGTGAAGCCGAGAGGCTTTCAAAGACACGAGCGGTGGCCCAATTCCGTAGGGCTGATCTCAGGACGCGCTTTGTTCTTCGGGGCTGACCGCAAAGGTGGGAGTGTAGCATCGTGATTTTGGTAGTGGGGTCGACAGGCAAGCTGGCGCCATTGTGTGGCGGCTCCGCCCGGAGGGGATTGCTGTTCTGGCATTGGTTCGGCGCACGTCGAACGGTGCGGTGCTGCGAGGCTCGGGGCCGAGATCGCCGTGGGGCGACTTGCGGGATATCGAGTCCCTGATGAAGGCGTGCTCGGGGTGTCGGGCAGCTATCACGACGGCTAGTTCCTTGCGCAGCAGGTTTGACCTTGAGCGCATTGAGCGGGATGGGAATCTGAATCTCATTGAGGCCGCGATGCGGGAGAAGGTCGGGCATTTTGTGTTTGTCGCATATTTAGCCACGCTGAGAGGAAGGAGGCTATTGATTCGCTTCCCCATACCTGGGCGCAATTTTCAGGTCTTTTTATCTCACCCCAAGCCGCAACTGACCCTGGAAATCTTTTTTCCAAGCGGCGAGGAACAAGCAATCGAACAAGGAGTGGTTCTTTCTCCCTCTCTTCCTCCTCGTGCTGCACGGCCGCCTGCCGTCCGAGAACTCAAAGACGTCCTGCTTTGGCCGTTTTAACATTCTGTCCCGCCTGCGGGGACAAGCCTGAAATCCCAAGGCTATCCGCGCTTTTCCAAAGACTCGATGGCTGGCTCAATTTCCAAGATTGGAGGATGAAACGTATGTGTTGGTTCTCGACTGCGTGGGGGTTCGGCGGATCTGGTGCCTACTTCGCGGCCCTTGAGGTCTGAGTCGGCGCTCGGGTCGGTCGTTCCATTGCCCTGTCCTCCTCCCAGACTCAGGGTCATAGTATCAAGTTCACGTGCGCCGCACCCCACTGGGCGATGAAGTCGATCTCACCAGCACTACCAGGTGTATGTCTCCCGACCAACGATCCTGAGGATCTTACGGTCTCATCGGGCCACTCGTGTTTCTCTCTAACGCTTTTCAAAATGGGAGTGGGAGCAAATTCCCTTCGTGGTCAAACTCCATATCATGCGCCGATACACTCACAGCTAGATCCGGTCGCCCTGCAACCTGAGGGCCGTAAGCTTCGGACACTTGCAGCTTATCGAGCGAGAGAGTGTTGGCTATTCGCACAATCCTCGGGACGGCCAATTCCGGCAACGCAAGTGAAACCAGGGCGCGTTCGATGCATTCGCGGTCCGTATCAAAGTAAATAGGGATTTTCACCGTCGAGGGAGTCAGCGCTGCCAGTGAGTTGGTGTAAGAGGCTTGCAGGTTGCACTGTCGGACGGCGCGCGTTGTCGTAAAATCGGCGAGCCCAATGCCAATCGCATTGCCATTCGTGGCCTGTGTTAGTTCACGGACAAAGATGCGATAAATGTACGGCTTAGCTCCCTTACTTGGAGGAAGCAGCGAAGACGAGTACCCGTATACCGATCTGCCAATCACATTCGGATCCATTCCGGTGCCGCTGACATCCTTTCCCATAAAATCAACGATCAGCAAATCAATTTCGTCGAAAGGTAATTTTGGCATCAACGATTGAGCTTTGGCAAACAGCTCTCCTTCCCTCTCTTCGAGGTTCTCCGGCTTCAGTACTTGTATCTCTGTCGTTTCATGCGTCTGATCTTCCACAATGGCCACGCCGCAAACAATGGGCGCCTTCCGCAGCGCTACGCGCGACACAGCCCGAATCACAGCTTCATGGCCCAGACGACTCGCAGCCGCGTGACAGACTACAGAGCCGCGATGCTTTCCGAGACCGATGGCAATCATCTTGAGGATTCCGCTGCCGAGGTTGCCGCTGAAATCCGTGTGAGGTTTTACACGGTTGATCAGGACAATTCCGTCCGCATCCATCGCGGCCTCGCTGAGGAACACCTCGACTCCGTTTTCGCTCGTGCCGATGTGGCGCACATCCATGCGTGTGTCGAAGCAAACGCCCATAGCTTGTTCGGTGATGCCGTACTCGGAAAGAACATGCGCCTGCCCTTCCGGGGTAGCTCCGCCATGACTGCCCATCGCGGGTACGATAAACGGACGCGCCCCCGCATCCCTCAGGACACGGAGCGTGCTGGAAACAATTTTCTGCAAATTCGTGATGCCCCGGCTTCCAACGGCAATTGCAATCCGGTCGCCGAGCTTAACTCGCTCGAGTGCTTTTGTCGCAAGAAACTGGCGGGACAAAACTTCCTGAAAATCCCACGCATGTGAGGAAGTATCCCGACGCTCGACATCGATCATCTTAGGAATTCGCAGAGTCATATTCGATCGGGATTGCTTTTTGATTTCGAACACGGCGTGCATGTTATTAGCGTGTCGAAAACGGTTGAGGAACGCCCTCTAAGCCGAGGAGTCTCGTTCAAAGTTGATACGTAAAGGCCAAGCTCCCACTAGTTGTTGCAGCGGTTGCAGGCCCACCATCAACAGTCGCCGCTCGCCTCAGTTTTTCAGTTTGTGCCGCTCGCAGGCCTCCATGGTTTTTGATGGATCGACAGCGGCATCGTCGACTTGCTCGTTAATGATCTTCCCTGATTTATCGATGAGGAATGTTGCCCGCCTCGCCGATTCCATCGGAATCCCCTGGATGTCGAATTTCTGGGCTACCCATATCGGCGTGTTACCGGACTCCCCAATCGCCGAGCATAGCAAAGCTGATTCCGTTCTGTTGAGCAAATGCAAAGTTCGAAAAGGGACTGTCCATAGTCACGCCCAGGACCTGGGTGTCGGTACCCTCCCAGCTTGGTGAGATTCTGCCGGAGAGCTTTCATTTCCTGAGTTCAGCCCCCGGTGAATGCGAAAACGAAGACGCTAGCGCGACGTTTTTCTTTCCTCTATAGTCCTGCAACGAGACTTCGTGAGCTCCTTTCCATCAAACGCAAGCAACGTGAAATCCGGAGCTGTGTCGCCCACTTTCAGCTTCATTGGGAGGGGCTGCTTCCTTTTCCTTCTTGTTTTAAGATTTACTTTGTGCCTGTAAAATATGTGACGAACCCGGCACTAAAACAAAACTCAGAAGCCCCACACAGGCAAAATGTTTTAACTCTCTGTTCATTGCGAACTCCTCAGCATGTCTTGGCTCAGGTTGAGATTCGTGCTTGGCACCCACCCCAATGACAAATTCACCGCGTAGCCCAAGCCGTGGAGTCTCTCACGGCCACCCGATCCTTGACTACCTTGCGGCGGTTTTTCCGGACCCGCACATCTCCGTGAAGCACCTTATGGTGTGCCGGCCCTCCGCCAGGAACGCAGGTTGAAACCGTACAGAACGATGCAGAAAAGATTCGCGGGTATGAAGCCGAGCTGCGAAGTCCGTAAGCCGATGACGCAAACGATTGCGCTGTTGATGGTCGCGAGAATCCATCCTTCCCAACACCGTTTTCCGATCAGAATAGCGGAGACGATGGTGAGCACGCAAGAGAGATAGTCAAGTCGAAACAGCACCGAAAATACCTCCTCGAAAAGCAATTATCGAGCGTTGTTCGCTTTGATGGGCAAGGTTTATTTCCAGCTCCCTCGATACTGCTCGCAAGCGGCGGTGATCTTCTGCGAGATTCAGCGCCGCAACCAACAATCGTTCGTTCATCCAGGATACTTTTCGCAACACAACGAATCATCGCATTTGGAGAGGAGAGCGCTTGAAGAAGTTCGCAGCCGGCATCCTGAATAGCCTCCTTCCGCCAGAGGATTCCGCAGGCGAGGATGTAGAAGAGATCGATACCGGGTTGAGGAAAGTCAAGAACCCGAGCTTTGCAGCCGTTGCCATTGGCGACACCACTTGCTTTCATAATCAGTCCCTCCGGAACGTCTCCTTGAACCGAGACCAGGTACACCGATGCAGCTCGATACACCCGCGGCGAAGGATGCCTGTACGATGTTTGTCGTAGGCACTCCCTGCTTCTTCGGCAGGGGTGCAAGAGCGGGATCAGAGTTCATGCGGCAGCGACCGCTTCCAGATCCACCAGGCCTCGACTCACCGCAACTCCAATGGCCTCCGTACGCCCTGTAACCTTCAGCTTTTCCAGGATGTGCGTCATGTGCACCTTGACAGTGGCCTCGCTGATGTTTAACACCACCCCAATCTCCTTGTTGCTTTTGCCCCTGGCCACCAGGCGAAGGACTTCCAGTTCTCGTGGGGTCAATTCCTGGGCAGCTATGCGCTTTGCCAGCTTGGCTGCCACAGCAGGAGGAATCCAGGTTCCGCCATTGCTCACGGTACGGATACATTCGATCAAGTCTCCCGCAGGTGTGTCCTTGGGCACATACCCTCCTGCCCCAGCTTGCACTGCCCAGTAGATGGCCTCTTCATTTTGGCAGGTGGTAAAGATGACGAGACGTGCCGCTGGCACTTTCTCGCGAATCGCTTGGACGGCTTCGACGCCATCCACGATCGGCAGTCGCAGGGCGAGAAAAGCTACGTTAGGGCGTTGGGCGATAAACCGCTCGACGGCGTCGCGCCCGTTGCTGGCCTCGCCGACGACTCTCATGTCCGGCTGACGGTTAATCAGAGCTACCAGTCCCTCTCGCACCACCGGATGCTCATCGGCAACTAAGACCGTGAGTGACTCACACTGGTTCATGTCAGCCTCCTGCCGCGGCGGGGTACTCTCGAGCTCGTTCGAGCCAGTCTGCGATTGGCACGCGCCGTGACGAGAAACACCGCGTAAACGGTCCGCGCGCCGCGAAATCTCCGGAATTTCTGCTCTTGCAGGATTTCTATCAGTGCGTACCCGATTTCCAGCGGAATGGCGCCCATCTAGCAGGCGATAGTCAAGGGTCCTTGCATTCGTTGCCATGACATCCTCCATGTCTTACAAACTGCACTCGCAGGTACTCAGCGGTTCGCAGCGGTTTGATAGAAGCCCCTCCGCAAGAGCGAAGTTCAGGGATGAATCCGTTGCTGCTGCCGCCGCGGTCTTGCGGAAAACTATCCTGCCACCCTTACCAAGATCTATCCGTACATGATCCCCTCGCCGGACTTGTGTGGTGGCCAGCAATTTGGCAAGAGGAAAAACCACCAGACGTTCAATGGCGCGCTTCAGATGGCGCGCACCGTACTTCGGATCTGTGCCTTCGTGCAAAAGGAACATCTTCACCTCAGGAGTACAAGTAAATGCAAACTGTGGACTACCGGCTGCTTGCAATATGCGCTTCTGAACTAGGCTGAGTTCGATCTCCAGAATGCGTTCCAGATGCTCCGGCCGAAGTGTTTGGAAGACGACCACGTTGTCAATTCGATTCATGAACTCGGGCGAGAACTTTTACGTCCCGTTCGAGCTATACGCTCGCGAATCAAAAGCAGGAAAGCGCCCATGTAATAGTCTCGTGGTAAAGCCCGGGCTTTTCAGAGTGAAAGACCCTAACAGGCACGTTGTGAAGCACATTTTTCAAAGCGCGAGATTCATCAGCTCGCTGGGGATTGAATTGAGTGCCTTCGGATTCGGTTGGTGTGAGACGAAGCTTAAGGCAATCCCCGTCCTCGAACGGGCGCTCCATCATCAGTTCCGGATTGCTGAGTCCAGACCGTTGTAGTACAAATCGGCATTCAAGATAAGGCGGATCCGGATTTGGTCTCATGTCTCCTTGCGGCACGCGCTGACGGGCTCTTGGCCAGCGCCCAGAGTATGGTTTTGAGACGATCATGTCCGGCCCATTGACCATCTACGACAACAAGCGAGTGACGACGCTTCGCACATGAATTTGCGTGGTATCGAGGAAAGAGAACCCCTCATCGTGGATATCTCGTAAGATCAAGGGCAGTTCCGTCCCGGCTAGAATCAGCCCCTGAAGACCCTCCTGCTCTTTCATGCGACTAACGATGGCCAGGAATCCGTCCCGTGTTTCCCTGAGAGAGACACCTTTCACCAGTTCATTCATGTATTTGTCATGAATGTAGACTCGCTCGTCCGGTTCCGGGACGATCAGGTCGATACCTCGTTCTGAAAACACATCAGGGTAGAACCGTCCTTCCATGGTGAAGCGCGTACCAAACAAGCCAAGCCTTTTCAAGTTCAGTGCCTTGGCGGCCTCGCACGTCACGTGCACGATGCTTACGAGCGGAATGGACGATCGTCTGCGAATTGCCTCGAAGACGATATGCGGCGTGTTGGCCGCCATGATTCCGAAATCTGCGCCCGCCCTCCCAAGTTTCCCCACTTCGGCAACCAGATAGTCAGTCACGTCTTCCATTCGGTCTGCGGCGATCAAATCCAGCATCTTCTTCAAGTCGATGCTGTTAATGATCATTGATGGATAGCTGCCATCTTTCTTCTGCTCGCGATATGCGGCAATGATCGACCTGTAATAGTCAACCGTCGATTCTGGTCCCATACCCCCGATGATGCCGACGGTCTTCATCCCTTCCCTCCGACTCATCAAGTCTCCCCGCCACTATTCGAGGGCGGTTGCTTCAATCTCGATCAGACAGTCTTTCGGCAACCGTGCGGCTTCGAGTATCGTCCGGGCCGGCGCGTTCTCTTTGAAGAACCCGGCGTACACTTCGTTCATTGCCGAGAAGTCATTCATTGTTTTGAGCAACACAACGCAGCGCACGACTTTGTTCATGCTTGAGCCAGCAGCCTGAAGCAATCCCGACACGTTCTGGAGGGCACGCTCGGCTTGCTGGGCAATTCCACCTCCGACAATCTGCTGCGTGGCTGGATCAAGCGGGAGTTGCCTGAGGCAAAAACGAAGCCGTTGGCCTTTGATGGCCTGCGAATATGGCCCAATAGGATTTGGTGCGGCATTTGTGGACACGACTTCAAGCATGAAAACCTCCCAAGACTATTTTCTGCGTATCGCCGCTTTCGCGGGCGGATGCCAGCAGATACTGTTTGCCCGGGGATTGTAGCGTTGCGGGAGCCGAGCAATTCAGCAGCCACAGCCCGAAATCAATCCTTTGAGCGATGCGTGACCGCGAGCTTGCATTCCACTTTGTACCATAGTACATTGGTACCGTGAAGAACGCGAAGGAAGTTTTCGAAGTCGAACGGGTTCAAACAGGCGTTCGCCTGGAAAAGCGGCTGCTCAAGGTTTTGAAAGCGGTGGCCGAGCTAAAGGATATGAGTTTGGGCGACTTGATTGAGGGAATTGTGCTCCACGCCTTTGAAGGTAAGTCCGCGTTCTCCCCACAGACCCTGAAGGAAATCGAGCAGGTCAAGAGCATCTATGGCATGACGCTACGCGCGTCCGACAGCCATAGGTTAAAGGACAACAAATGACCGCCATTAAGTTAATCGTGGTCGCATTTGGGATCCTCGCCATGAGTGTCGAAGTCACGTATGGTCGAACGGCTTTGGACTCCTCGGCAAATGACAAAGTACAAGCACTGGGCCGGAGCGACCGCCAAGAAGGCCCGCATTGGCAGGAGGCGATCGAGGCCTGCCTCAGGAAGGGACCTTGCCGATGAATTCAGAAAAATCGGACTCCAAGTCACTCTTGGTGGGCAGTCGAGAAACGATAAGCCGAGTGCCGGACACCGGGCTCAAGGCCGCGATGGCGAAAATCCCTGGAATTTTTGCGGCACGGCTTGCATTCATGACGCCGGAGCATCACCTGGTTCGCAACTTTGCGGTCCGCGAATTGCCCCTTGAAAATGGTAGGCCAATCAAGGTGGATCGGCTCGCAGCCACGCTGGGACTCCCCATTTCAAGAGTTCATGCGATTGTGGAAGACCTCGAACGCCATCTCTTTTTCCTGGTGCGGAATGAGGCAGGAGAGATCAGCTGGGCATTTCCGGTCACCGCCGAGGCCACGCCTCATCGCCTGAAGTTCAGCACGGGAGAACGTTCCCACGGTGCTTGAGCGGAGGATGCCTTCGCTACGCCCTTCGTGCAAGGGCGCCTCAGGGGTGACAAGCTTTCCGTCGAACTCGAATCCGAGTGCGCCCATTGCGGGAAGGCACTCCACATATCCGTCGACAGTGAATTGAATTCCGAGGTTCGGGAAAAACACGCCGAGCCATTGCTCTTTGAGCCGGATGTTGATTGGAGGACTTTCAAAGGCGCAAATATCATCAATGATTATTGAAGGAGGTCCCTCTTCTTCTGGTCAGAAGATCACGCCAGGATTTATCGGGCTTCACGAACTCAGGTGGATGGCGCCTACCTGACGATGGCACAAAGTGCTTACACGGAGAGAATTGCCCAATCCGCGCTCTTCAATTTTCGACTGTAGTTTCTTGATGATCGACGGGGGCTGGAGTCGTCCGCGTGGGGCACTCAATGCACGGGTTATCGTGGGTTCTGGGTGAATCGGGCCAACCGGAAGTGATCCCCCGAGACGCTGTCGCGCCATACTTCGGCTTGCCGCCGATTGACTTTGATCCTGAAGTTCTTTTACGCTGGCTCCCAGCGCTAAGGGCGCATCCAGTCCGCGGAAAGGGCCGTGCCCACCTCCAGTTCGACAAATCGACGAATCTTCTTTCCAGCCTGATCAGTGCGGACTCCAGGCGTGTAACGAAAGGAGCTTCGTATGCCTGACAGAGATCTACCCGGCCGTCCAAACCTCGAACAATACAAGAAACAGGCCAAGGATCTAGTCAAGAATTTTGGCCACGGCAATCCGCAGGCGCTCGCTCGTACCCGGCGCCATGATCCCCGCTTGGACAAGCTGCGGGAGTCGGATATTCAGAGTGCATCGTTCGCCCGCACGGATGCGCAACCGGTCATCGCAAACGCGGTCAACTCCACGCCGAAATCCCGGATCGGTTCCATCGATCTCATCCGCGGCGCGGTAATGATCCTGATGGCAATCGATCACGTACGGGTTTATTCGGGTGTTCCGCCCGGCGGCCCCACACCAGGAGTCTTCTTCACCCGCTGGATCACGCACTTCTGTGCGCCAGTGTTCATTTTTCTGGCGGGTACCAGCATCTTCTTATACGGTCGGAAACGCGCGGATCTGTCACGGTATCTGCTGCTCCGCGGTGCGTGGCTCATCTTCCTTGAACTGACATTCCTTCGCGTAGCCTGGACCTTCAATTTCGATTTCCTGCATTACGAGATGGCAGGCGTCATATGGGTCATTGGGTGCTGCATGATCCTGATGGCCGGATTGGTGAAACTGCCGCTGTCTGCGGTCGGGGTCATCGGCGTGGTGATCATCGCAGCTCACAACCTGATGGATTCACGTATGGGCAAGTTGCTCGAAGGGCTCGACGATGACCGACTGTCCGGCCTCTGGAAAATCTTGTATGTGGGGTTCTCCGCCGGGCCGATCCAGTTCGGCGCCAAGGGACCCCACCTCATCGTGCTCTATTCACTCATTCCGTGGATTGGCGTCATGGCGGCGGGTTACGCCTTTGGCAAGATCCTGACCCTGGCGCCTTCGCGAAGAAAGCAACTCTGCTTGGCGATCGGACTCGGGGCCGTTGGACTCTTCCTCGTTCTGCGGGGATTTAACCTGTACGGCGATCCGCACCCGTGGCATACCGCAGCGCAGGGAAGAAACAGCTCGCCGCCGATGCCGGCATTGCTTGCGTTCCTCAACACCAGCAAGTATCCGGCGTCGCTCTCTTTCCTGTTGATGACAATGGGCCCCATCATCGCGCTGATCCCATTGCTCGAAGGCCTAAGAGGCGGCCTGGCCCGCCGAATCACCGTCTTTGGTCGTGTCCCGTTTTTCTTCTACGTGCTCCATATTCCCTTGATCCACACGCTCGCCCTCGTGGTATCGAAGATCCGTCTGGGGGTCGTCAGCCCATGGCTGTTCACCAACCATCCCATGGGCAATCCAGAGCCACCGGAAGGTTACGTCTGGAGCCTTCCCCTTCTTTACTTGATATGGGCAATAACAATCGTGCTGCTCTATTTTGCATGCCAATGGTTTGCCGCGCTCAAAGCCAGGAGGAACGATTGGTGGCTCCAGTACCTCTAGAAGAGTCGGTTCCACTTCGGAATCCCGGCGCGGGAGGGGCCCGTCGTACATGCTTGTCAGACGAACTACTTCCGGTGGGCCAGTCATTCGACCGGAAGCCTTGCCGCAACGAGTGCCGACGAGCTTCAGTCCCCTAAGCCGCTTATGCATCAGCAACTCCGATGCGCCTGGAATGACATAAGCCTTCAACTCTCCGACCATCTTGTATCCGAGGCGCTCATACAGCTTGCGCGCCCTCGCGTTGAACGACGAAACACACAAGAAAATGTGTCGGCCGTTTCGGCGAGAGAGTCTTTCGGCAAACTGGAGCATTTCCGTTCCCACTGCAGTGCTTCGACAGCTTGGATCTATCCCAACCGAGCGAATGTACGGAGAGCCCGCCACGCCGTCCGGATGGAGCCAAAGAAAGCCGCGCGGTTGAGCCTGGTGGTTGTGGGAGATGAACAGCAGGTATGAGGGATTCCGAAGAGCCTTCAAACAAGCCGCCCGCCCTCTGCCCAGAGTGAGCCATGGTTCAGAAGCAGACATCAGGTCGGCGGCCCATTCCTCTTCCGCCGTGCTCGCTAATGACAGTGTCGGGTGTGGATCGGGTGGCTCAGGCCCGAAAGCCGCTCCAACAATTATCTGGCGTTTCGGGGTTAGAGTGTCACCGAGCACACAACCTGACGTGATCTTTCCATCCGCGATCGTGAAAACAGCAATTCCGTCATACCGCACTTTCGTTCCTGTGCCCCCATTCCGAACAGCTCGCCTCGATGTGTCCCGTATAAATCATCTGAGCGACGACCTTGTCGCGCTCGGCGATCAGGTCCTTTATCGTGTAAGTCTGGGAAGGCCGTGCGGATTTTCAGAAGGTATTCCCGGAGCTCGCCGTGTCCTCTCACTATTCCCATCGAGCCGCGGACTTCGATATCGGAAGCGATAATCTGATCAACAAGGTCAAGATTCCACCCGTTCCACAGCTCGGCGTAATATCTCTCTATCACACTTGCTTGTTGCCGGCTATGATCGTCTCAGTTTCCACGACAGTTGTCTGTTAACTCGTAATCTTCAGCGGCATTTTGCGGCTTTCTTCAGAGTTACCTTGCTTCACACTTTGCTAGTTTCCACGGTTGCGTCAAGTACATTCTAACCACTTTATTCCGTTGACTGATCGTTCCGCTTATCCGTGGTCCGGTAGTGTTTTGTGGCAAACGGCTGGCGCAATTGCTCATTGTTCCGCCAACGCCGCCCGCGTAGATCCCTACCACTGGCGATGCGCCGGCCGGTGTCAGCGCCCGGACCTCGCCTTTGCCGGCCATACGCGGTCGAGTACGGTGACTCGTGTGAATGGCCGACTGCGGCCACCGGCACGAAGTGCTCTCTTTACTTGTAACAGCCAGGGATTTAGGCTGTGGGACACTGGAGCGGAATCTGAGGTCTGGCAGATTTATGATGCATTCATGGGATGCTCTTGACGCAATTGACTTGAGGCCTGCTGGCGCCGTTACAGCTGCTTTCTTACGCCTTGGGGCGAAAGATCTCCGATTTGCTGCGAAACACGTCAGTAGTGTGCCCTACGGGCGAAATATTCATCCCGACTACCCGCTGATCGTTCTATCTGAAGGGCACGGGACATGTAGCACGAAGCATGCACTCCTTCGACGGTTGGCCGTTGAGCAACACCTCGATATTGCTCTGGTGCTTGGGATTTACGAGATGACCGAGCAAAACACTCCCGGAGTGGGTACCGTCCTATTTAAGCACCGGCTAGCCATTTTGCCCGAAGCACACTGCTACCTCCGCGCGGCCGGAAAGCGAATCGACGTGACACGAGGGACTGATCAGGCCCCCGCGGAGGCAATATCACGTTTTCTGCATGAGGAAGACATCGATCCGACGCAGATCACGGATTACAAGGCTGCCATCCACAAGCAGTTCCTTTCAAACTGGATTGCTGACAACGGCGGACTTGGTGGGCGTTCGTTGGCAGATATGTGGAATATACGTGAGGAATGTATCGCTAGACTTGCCCTTGTTGATCCGGACCTGAATATCGCTATTCCGGACGCCCTTTAGATAGACCATCGTCTATGGAATCTCCCCGTGTCCCATCCATTGCTGCAGCGTGCGGATGTCGATGTCGTCCTGCAAGTGGCGCGTGCACGCACTCACGTTGTTGCTCCATAGCGGCGGAGAACCTGTGCGATCCGCGTCTTCGCTGCGACAGAGCGGCCCTCCTGCCCCTCCAGCCATGCCAGCGAACCGTCTTCGATTCTTGCACCGGCGGCAAGCAGCGTTTCAAAAATTGGAACGTAGTCAATCTTAGGGTCGCCGTTTATGAACGACCACAGCGCCTGGCCCAGCGCCGTCCCGCCGTATGCATTTAACTCCTCGAGTGGAGCGCCTCGTTCCAGGAGCAGCTTGATCATAGCCAGGCGCCCACCGACAACCGCCCAGTGCACCCCGGTTTCTCCGGTGTCAGCCTGCCCGCGGAGATCAGCACCCTTATCTAGCAGGAACTCTACGACGTCGCCCCGCCCAAATTCGCAGGCCCACAGAAAGCCGCGTTGCAGCTGCTCCGGGTTGGCGGTCGGTTTCAAGGTGCCGTCCTGGTTGAAGAAGCTCTTTACCACATCCAGTTGTCCCACTCCGGCGGCTCCTTCCAGATCCAGTGGCGCGCCGCGTCTGGCAAGAAACACCGCAGCACCCTGACATCCAGTAGCCAGGCAGGCATTGACCAGGGCGGGCCTGTGAGCACTGTCGACCTTTGCTCCGTAGTCCAGCAGAATCTCTAGCAAGGAGTTCTGAACAGCGGCCCGTAACGGATGGACGCTCGTCGCCGCCAGACTCAGGGTGGTCGATCCGCCGCCGTACACACCGGCCCTTGCATCGACTTCAGCCCCCGCTTGGAGCAGAATCTCAGCGATCTGCACAGCGTTCCTCGGAGTCTTTTGGCGATAGCCTTCCACGCCATTGGCCGACACATAATGCAGCAGCGTAGCCCCATGCTCACGTGCCGAACGCGCGCGAATCAACTCCGGATTCTCCCTCAACAAACGCTGCAGAGTGCCGAGGTCGCCGGAGACGATCGCATCCGCCGCCAGTTCAAACTGCGAGACGGCGGAATTCTTGCGGACGAGCTGTTCCAGCTGTCTGACAAATTTGGCCCAACTCTCGAAGCCGTGCGAACGCGCTATCACGAACTGTGCGTCGGCAAGGCCGCAGTCGGCGGATGGAGAGTCGGTGTTAGATAACTTCTTGCGAGCGAATTCCCCAACCTGTTCAACCAAGGGTTCAACACGAAAAGGAAGCTGAGGCGTGATCGTCAGACCCACCAGTTTGAGGAGCCCTTCAATCCGTTTTTCGGCCCAGTCACCAATGGCGTCGGGGCCGCCAGACTTACAGGCTCTTACGAGCTCCTTGGCGAGTTTCTTGTACCGCTCAACATTGGGGCGAGGCGGGAGTGGAAGAGCGGTTTGCGGATTGGGGAACATACGAATCTCCTTTCATTGCGTGCCTGGAGTCCGCACTGATCAGGCTGAAAGAAGGTTCGTGGCCTTCGATTTTCTAAGTGGGTGGGCACGGCCCTTTCCGCGGACTGGATGCGCCCCTAGCGCAACTCTTAGCCTAGAGCCTTCCAGTGACCGGAGTCAATGGCATTCGATTGATTTGCCGTGACTATTGCTGCGTTGTACTGCGTGAAATTTCGTCCGTGGTGCAGTCTGGATGCTGGGGGTATTTGTCGACGGCAGGTTGTCAAAACGCGCCCAGCCCCCGAAAAAACCGAAAATGGCGAGGGATCAGGGCGTCGGGGAAAGGTTCTACGCGAAAAGCCGCGAGGCTGCCCTTGTTGATCCGGACCTGAATATCGCTATTCCGCACACCCTTGAGATAGACCATCGTCGATGCGATGTCGCGGTGGCCCACCCACTGCTGCAGCGTGCGGATATCGATGCCGTCCTGCAGGTGGCGGGTGGCGTAGGTGTGGCGGAACTTGTGAAGGAACTATCTTCCGCAGAAAGGCCCCTCCCCGCAGCGGTTGATGCGGATAGCGCCGTCTTTCAACTTGTGAGCCGTGGAGCAATGACCGCACTTGAGTTT
>Ga0209526_10001707_pt1 | contig 14750 bp, 17 predicted proteins | sample JacPinW_OM2H0_M1_FD_188566 | JGI IMG/M metagenome (GOLD analysis project Ga0209526, IMG submission 188566) | Forest soil microbial communities from Algoma, Ontario, Canada - Jack Pine, Ontario site 1_JW_OM2H0_M1 (SPAdes) (version 2) | ecosystem: Environmental > Terrestrial > Soil > Boreal... | reverse complement strand
ACAGCCGGCGCAACACCTGGGCCTGGAACGACAGCACGGTGAACGGGCTGGGCAGGTGGGACTACGTCCTCTACCGGGCCGGCCAGCTGGGTCTCAAGCTCAACCTGTCACTGCTGGATTTCTGGCAGTGGGAGGGTGGCGCCCAGCAGATAGCCTCGTGGTTCCTGCCGGGCTTCGACCCGAAGTCGGATCCCCGGCTGCGCACCTTCTTCTTCGCCGACCCGGCTCCCAAGGAGGTCTACAAGAGCTGGGTGGCACACGTCCTGAACCGCACCAACACCATCACGGGCATCAAGTACAAGGACGACCCCACGATCTTCGCCTGGGACCTGATGAACGAGCCGCAGATCGACAACACCGCCCGCGCCGCCGACGGCGCGCCCCTGGCGGAGAGCTGGCTGAGGGAGATGGCGGCGCACGTGAAGTCGATCGATTCCCGCCACCTCTTGACCTCCGGAGGCGACGGCTTCTACGGGCGCCAGGAGATGATCGATCCCGCCAAGGAGGCGGCGCTACCCGGGCTCGACTTCGCCAGCTGGCATCTGTACGCCGGCTACCGTGGCGTCACGCTGCCACAGGTCGGTGACCTGATCCGCCGTCACGGCGAGACGGCCGCCGCGGCCGGCAAGCCGGTCGTGCTGCAGGAGTTCGGCTACAGCTCTCAGCAGGCGGAGCAGCCCAACGTCTACCGGAGCTGGCTGGAGGGGGTCGCGAACGATCCCAACTCGGCCGGCTGGATCTTCTGGCGGCTGGTGGGAAGAGTGCAGCCGGCGCCGACCAGGAACTTCCCCGAGGCCGAGAACGACCCGCTACGCGGCTACGCCAAGGACAACGGAGACCACTACGACATAATCGACGACCCCGGAGCGGCTCCAGCGACCGCCTACCAGTCCTCACTAGTCCTCCGAGAAGCCGCCAAGCGCGCCTGATTTTCGTCCTCCCCCCGCGCCCGGGGGAGGGCGACCTCCCTGCTAGCTCTGCGCCTCGCTTCCTGGGCCTTTTGGTTTCGTTTCATCGGCGATCCAGCGCAGGTAGGCGGGGTGGCCGGTCAGGATCGGAGTTGCGACTATGTCCGGCGTCTCGTAGCCGTGCTCATCTTTGAGCAGGGACATCAGCGTCTCCGTGTGACGTCCGACGGTCTTCATGAGGACCAGCCATTCGTCAGCCGATTCGACAGCGTCCTTCCACCGGTAGGTGCTGTGCATGGGCCCCAGGATCTGTGCGCAGGCGGCCAGGCGCCGCTCGACCACCAGCTCTGCCAACCGTCCGGCCTCTGCCCGGCTGTCCGTCGTCGTGCTCACCTGGACGTAGCTCTCAGTCACCGGATCAGTGTGACCCCCGCGGCGCGTCCTCGGACCGCCGGGTGGGCCAAAAGGCCCTGTTGACGCTCGAGGGGAGGAGGACTTTAACTGTGCCAACTCGATGGCCGGTGCCTGCCATGTGGGAGGCGTCGTGCGGCCAGGGTCGAGCACTGGTCCGGATCGGCGGTGGCCCGCGCACCACGTCCTCGTCGGTCGTGGAGGGTCGCTGTCCGATCCGGCCGTCACGTACTAACCTCTGCTGACAGCTTGGCCACCCTCTATCTGGTCGGTACGCCGATCGGCAACATGGAAGACATCACGCTGCGCGCTCTCAAGGTGCTGGCCGAGGTGGAAGCGCTGGCCTGCGAGGACACGCGGAGAACGCGAACGCTGCTCACCCGCCACGGGATCAAGACGCCGGCGATCCTCTTCTCGCTGCACGAGCACAACGAGGAGCGGGCCAAGGGCCGCGTCCTGGGGCTTCTCGAGAGCGGCGTCGACGTGGCCATCTGCTCCGACTCGGGCCAGCCCCTGATCAGCGACCCCGGCTATCCGACACTCCGTGAGGCCATCGACCGCGGCCACCCGGTCGAGGTCATCCCCGGCCCCAGCGCCGTCACCGCCGCCCTCACTGTCTCCGGTCTGCCGGTCTCAAGCTTCACCTTCAAGGGCTTCCCGCCGCGCCGTCCGGGGCCTCGGCGGAGGTTCCTGGAGGCGGAGCGGGATTCGCAGCACACACTCGTCTTCTTCGAGTCGCCCTACCGGCTGGCCGCTCTCCTCGAGCAGGCCCTTGAGGTCTACGGGGACCGCCCCGCCTGCGTCTGCGTGGAGCTGACGAAGAAGTTCGAAGCGGTCCACCGCGGCACGCTGGCCGAGCTGCACAGGCAGCTCTCGACCCGCCCCGCGCGCGGCGAGGTGACCGTCCTCGTGGCGCCGCTCACCCGAGCCGAGCGGCGGGCCTCGTCTAGTGGACTGTAACGGTCGGATGTGGAGCAGGCCGAAGGATCGAAGACCGGCGTTCCAGACGGCCGGTGCCAAGGATGGGGTGGCGCAACGAGGAGCCCATCGGTAGATGGGTGACGAGGCGCGCCGGGGCCCCAGACGCAGGCATCAGCACCCGAAGGGTGCCCGGCCGTCTGGGGCGGCGGATGCTTCACATTCGGGCGTTACGGTCCACTAGTGCCCTTTCGCCGGGATCGCGTCTCCGATGATGGCTTCCTCCTCGGCCGCCTCCGCGGTGAGGTCGCCGACGTACTCGTGCACTCGCTCGTTGGGGAGGCGCAGCCACATTGCGAGGCCGTAGATCGCGAGGCTGAACAGCGCCATGACCAGGATGTCGATGCCGTAGGGAAGGTCGCCTTTGGCCCCCTTCAGAAGGACGATCGGCAGCCGGTCCGCCGGGCCGAACGAACCGTAGTAGGAGATCACGCCCAGGCCGAGCACGTATGGCCAGACCCAGGTCCCGCTCCGCCAGTCGAGAGACGGCCGCCGCTCGGGACTGCTGGTCGCCGAGGAGATGGCGAGGAGGATGAATCCGATCACGATCGCGAACACCAGCTTCCAGACCACGGCCCAGCCGGCGAACAGGATGATCTCGTTGGCGACGATGAAGCCGAGCGGGGCGAGCACGGAGCCGCCCCAGAGCTTGAACGGTCGCTCACGGTCCGGCTCCTGCATCCGAAGGGCGCCCATCGCCAGCGGCGCCATCGCGTAGGCGATGACTGTGGCCGATGAGATGAAGCCGACCAGTGCCGCCCAGCTCGGGAAGGGTAGGAACAGGAAGATTCCGACGATGAACGAGAACGCGATCGCGTAGATGGGGACGCCCCTGGTGCTGAGCCGGGCGAAGATGTCAGGGATGTAGCGGTTGCGGCCGAGCGCGAAGGTGAGCCTCGACGACGTGCCAACGTAGAGAAGCCCGGTGCCTCCGGGCGAGATCACGGCGTCGATGTAGATCAGGACGGCAAAGAAGGTCAGCCCCAGCGTCTCGAAGATCGCTGCGAAGGGGCCGTAGGTGCCGCTGAAGGCGATGTTGTCCCACCCCTTCGACAGCTCCTTAGGATTCAGCGCCCCCACGAAGGCCAGGTCCAGGCCGACGTAGAGGATGACCCCCAGGATCATGGAGCCGATAACGGCGAGCGGGATGTTGCGCCTCGGGTTCTGCGTTTCCGCGCCAAGCTGGATGGCCTGCTCGAAGCCGAGGTAGGCGAAGATGACGCCCCCGACCGGGATCGCCGTGAAGACGCCCTTCCAGCCAAAGGGGATGAACCCGCCGGCTGCGGTGAAGTTGCTCGGATGGAAGGCGACGATCAGCAGGACGATGACGGCCAGGACCGGGATGGCGATCTTCCACCAGACCGTGATCTTGTTGGTCTCGGCGAGCCATTTGACGCCCATCACGTTGATGGCCGAAAAGATCAGCATCATCACGACCGCCACCGCGAAGCCCGGCCCGGTGACCAGGCCGGCCTTGTCGATCAGGTCGACGTGCAGGTACTGCGTGACGTAGCCTGCCGCATAGGTGAGCGCCGCCTCCACCTCGATTGGTGCCGTCGTCACGGCTCCCAGGAAGGCGAACCAACCGCTCGAGAAGCCGATCAGGCTGCCGAAGGCGAAGTGGGGGAAGCGGGCGCTGCCGCCGGCGACGGGGTACATGCCGCCCAGCTCGGCGTGGATCAGAGCCAGCAGGATGATCGCCGCGCCGCCGATGATCCACGAGATCAGTGCCGCGGGGCCCGCGATCTTGGACGCGTTCAGGGCCCCGAACAGCCAGCCGGATCCGATGATCGACCCGACCGACGCAAACAGGAGGCCAACCAGGCCCACCTCGCGCCGCAACCGTCGCTGGCCTGCGGCCGGGGCTCGTGCTCCGGAGTCAGCAACCGCCACCTTTCATCCCTCCCTCAACGCGATGTGACAGGACCCTCCGACGAGGTCGCCCTCCCTGTCCCGGACAGTTTGGAGGGATTTTAGTCTCCAACGATTACAAAGCAAAGTTTCTTACCCCCGGCGTTGGAATTCTTCTCAGTGAGTACGGACGATCGAGAGTGCCGATGGGATCGGTCGGCGCTCGGGACTTTCGCCCAGACCCCGGGACTTCCAGAGCCGAGTCTAGGGCTAAGGTCCCAGATATTGTGTTGCACTTCGCTCAGAGACCCAATAAAGTGTCTTCCACATTGGTCGCTAACCCGACCAGCGAGCATGGCTTTGCGCTAGTTCGGCCCCCGGATGCGGTCGCGCGGCCGCTCACGCCACTGCAGCTGGAAGAGCTTCTTGGCCGGGGCGCCCATGGCAGCACCTGGCGCGCCAGGTTGGCGGACGGAACCCGCGTCGCCGTGAAACGCCTGGCCACCGTCGGTGAGAACCGCGCAGCTTTCCTTGAACGTCTGGAGAGGGTGGCCGAGGTTCACCACGCCAACCTGCTGGACGTGTTCCGGGCGGTCGATGAGAACGGCGAGCTCTGGGTGATCTCAAGGCTCGGGGACGGCGTCCCGCTCAGCACCCTTCTCAAGTCTGGACGCATGCGCTCGGGGAGCGCAGTAGCCGTAGGCATGGGGATCCTGAGCGGCCTGACGGCGCTGCACCAGGCCGGCCTCTGGCATGGCTCCGTGCACGCCCGCAACGTGCACGTCGACCTGGACGGCATAGCGCGTCTCGGTGACCACGGACTGACCCCGGCTCCCTCCGGGCAGTCGGCCGCCACCCTCCGGGCAGCGGACGTGCGGGGGGCCGGCGCCCTGATCTGCGCGATGTTGAGGGTGCCGCTGGAGAGCGGTCCGGTGGCCGGGCAGCGCCAGGCCCTCAAGGTTGCGAGCAGTCCGCTGGGTCTGGCCGCCAAGGCGATCGCGGGACCGCCCCGGAAGCTTCCGGCCGGGTACGAGGCTGCTCATGCAAGCCTCACGCTCTGGGAGGCGGCGCGCAAGATGGCGACCAGCCGCCGCCAGGCCCAGGCCCGCCAGGACCTCTCCGCCAAGGTGACGGAGGCCATGGGCTCTGCTCGACCCACGGTCGTCCGGCCACCCCGGGTGCCCCAGGCCTCCCGGACGCGGCGGCAGGTTCCCTCGCTGGACGGTCCAGCGGAGTCTGACACCTCGCTCCCTCCCGGCCCGGACGCAGCAGCGATGGCCGCCCGGGTGGCGGCCGTGGAGCCGCTCGGGCCGCCCCTACTTGAGCAGCTTCCATCTCCGCCCTCGCCGGCGGCCGAGGCTCCCCCATGGGTGCTCACGCCCACTCCACCGCCTGCCCCGGCGGCGGTCCCGATACCGGCCGCGGCGCCCGCCCCGGCGGCGGCGCCGACCAGGCCGCGGCGGCAGAGGATCGGAAGGCACCGGACCGCGCTCGCGCTCGCAGCCGCCATCGGGCTGTTGGTGCTGTGCCTGATCATGGTCATCTCCTCGGCCTCTCCGCCGCGGAAGCGAGCACCCGCCCCGGCCAGGCCGGCGCCCACGGCCCAGATCGTTGGCGAGCCGCGGCCCACCACGGATCCCGCCCCCGCCGTGGCCCCGGCGCCCGCCTACGGGGAAGTGCCCGTGACCACGCCGGTGACCGCCGTCCCGGGGGCCCAGGCGACGAACCAGAGCGCCGCCCCTAGCGCGCCCGGCGCGCCGCCGCTGTCCGTCGCGAATCTGCCGCCTGCCACGGCGGCGGGAATCTCTTCTGTCACGGTGGACATCTCGGGCTGCGTGGCCGGTTCCGCCTGCACCATCAGCGTGGAGGTGAGGCTGCAGCCGGTCCCCAGCCGGCGCAACGTCACCTGGACCCTGGACTCGATCGACCTCTGCACTGGCACGCCCATCTTGCTGGCGTCGGTGAGCGTGACGGCCCAGCCCGGCTGGAGCCATGTGATCGGCCTCAGCACCGTCACCATCCCGCGAAGCGTCGCCCAGGTCCTGGTGGCGGTGACAGACAGTCCTGGCCGCGCCTCCTCCTCGCTTGCCCCTCTGGGAGCCAGCCACTGCCCCTGACCTCTTAGCCACACCTATGCTGGGGCGGTGATGCGGCGCTGGGAGTCGCTGCCGACCCTGACCCAGGCAGCCGTGGCGTTTCCGCTCTTCGGGCTCCTTCTCTTCGTCGTGAACCTGAGCGTGTTCGCGCAGCCGGTCTGGCGCTCGATCCTCTACGGGATCATCGAAGGCGCCGTCCTGACCATCCTCCTCCTGGTCGCGACCAACACCGAACGCCGCAAAAGAGATCCCAGGAACTAAGGAGAGAATCGCCCACCTGCGGGGAGGGGGTCTTCTTGGACCTAATTGAGTCTATTGGTGCGTTTTCGGGGCCGGTCTGCGATACTGAATGCGCCATTCCAATCATGCTGCGAAAGCTGCATTCACACTCATTGGCAAGGGCCTTCGTGGCCGCTGCTCGTCCGCCCACGCGATGAGCGCCTTCTGGCAGTCGGTCTTCCGGATCGGCGTCGGCTTCTTCTGGCTTTTCTTCGCCTATCAGAACTGGACCGGCCATGGAGTGAGTCCGGCGGCCGTGCAGAGCGGCTTCCTGACCAACCCGGTGCCCGGCATCCACGAAGTTTTGGTCACTGTGGTGCTCCCTAACTTCACCTGGTTCTCGCTGGTCCAGACGGCCGGGGAGGTGGCGGTCGGCGGACTGCTGATCGTGGGCCTCTTCACGAGGCCGGCTGCGATCGTCGGCAGCGCGCTCGCTATCTACCTCGCTTTGACCGTTGCCTTCGTCGAGCCCAGCATCGTCAATCGGTGGGTCTACTACCTGCTGGTTCTGGGCAACCTGGAGCTCGCTTTCAACGGCCCTGGAGCGCTCTCGATCGACAACCGAGGCGTGGCTTGAGGGCTCCCACCGGCCGGATTTGAGAATTGAAGAGCGCGGGGCTCTCGCTTCCCGTCTCCGGGTGCGAAAGCCCCGCCGCCAGAAGGGACGTTGCGCGGTTGTGCTAGGTCCCCAGCAGGACGTTGAAGAAGGCGCGGTAGCGCCGGAGGGCGATCCGCATCGCCTCGGTGTCGGCGCCGTCGCCGACAGCGCCACGTAGCTGCGTCAGATACTCCTGCCGCAGACGGAGCAGCTGGTCCATGACCTCACCGACCAGGGCGTCGGCCTGCTCGGTGGCTGCTTGGGGATCGTCCACGAAGACGGCCTGGACAGCCTCCCACCGGGTCTGGAAACCCTGGGCGTCCTGGCGAGGCAGCACGCCGGGCTGCTCCTCGGTGCCGGCCGTGGCAGCTGTTCCGGCGGTTTCCGGCGTGTTGCTCATCGGAGCGGACTGGTCGCGGGTGTCGGACGGATCGAGCGTGGAGGTGCCTGCGCCGGCCGGCTGGACCGCCTTGCGCTCCGCCGCCTCGTCGTAGGAAGCGGCGGCCTGGTACTCGCGACGGTCACCTGTCTGGTCGTACTCGCGACGGTCGCCAGCGGTCTCGTGGCGGCCGCCCGTCTGGTCGATGCGGGACTCCGAGGCCCCGCTCATCGCAGAGTCCTGGCTGTCGGCCACCGGCGCGTCCTCGTAGCGAGGCCCGTCCTGCTGTTCTCGACTCCGGTACTCCCCGCGGGTTTCCTGCTCTTGCTGGGAGCTTTCCGGAAGGTCCTCAGGACGCCGCTCCGCGGTCGTGTCCAGGGGGTCGGTCTGTCCCGGGACCTGCTCAGGCTCCAGGTTGGCTCTCGGCCTCTCGTCTGACCTTTCCATTACTTCACCTCCTCACGGCGCCCGCTTTGGGTGGCGGACTGCCCCAACAGTTCGTTGAACAGCGCGCGGTAGTGAACCATCGCCTGCCGCAGGTCATCCGTGCTCGCATTTCCGGCCGTGTCGGCGGTGGAGATGCGGTGCGCGTTCCGGTAGTTTTCGACAACCGGGGCGTGGTCCACCGAGACCACTTCCGCCTGCTGCTCGAAGCCTTCAGTCGGGTACCCGCGGTCGCGCATCACGCTGGTGACCAGCACGTCAGCCTCCCGCACGGCGCCCCTCGGATCGTCGACGAAGCGGGTCTGGATCACGCGCCAGGACTCCGCGTAGCGGGTGCGGGCCGTGGGATCGAGCTCCCGAATGTCGAGCTCCTGGCGGCGCTTCACGCGATCGCCCAGGACGTGCTCGGCCTTCCTGGCGTCACCCGTCTCGGTCACGGTGCGCTGGTATTCGGGCCCGAATCGCTCCTGCAGCTGCCGCCGCCGCTGCGCCTGTATGGCGAAGAGGACGATGGCCGCCACGACCACGATCAGGATGACGACCGCGACCACGAGGGCTGTCGAACTCATATCTCCTCCTCCTCGAAGCGGGTAGCCGCCTCAGGGAATTCATTGCATGACCGCTATCACTAAACATGTTATACACATGGACCTCGAAAGGGGTATAGCCGCGCCCAATCAGGCGGGCGTGAAGCCTGGAGATGACGCCGGTTCTGAGGGCAGAACCGGCACCTCCTCCCCAGGCAGGCCCTCAGCCGAGAGGAGGGGCGGCGGAGCCCTGCCCGGTATGATGAGGCGTCCGTAGCTGTGGGCCCGTGGCGCAGCTGGGAGCGCGTCTGAATGGCATTCAGAAGGTCAGGGGTTCGAATCCCCTCGGGTCCACACCTGTCCTGTCTCAGGACATACCGGACACCTGTTGCAAGACATTGTGGACAGGCCAGCGGCCGCCGAGGGGTTGGTAGCTCCGAGTCGGGTCGAGCGTCAGCGCCCGGATCAGCTCCCCGTCCTCGGTGATGATCCGAACATCGGCGCCGGCGACCAGTGAGGAAGGAGCGGGAGGCGAGGGCTAGCCTGGATTTGTCGTCGAGGAAATTGAGGATCTCGACCGGTGTGGCGTCCGCGAGCTGCCGTGGGGTTGAATCGAGCTGCCAGGTTTCGTTGGGCAGCAGGGCCTCGAAACGGATGAACGAGGACTTGGGTCGCTTGTGCGGCTGCGGAGTGACGAGGCCATTGCGCTTGAGGATCCGCCAGATGGTGGCCGCTGAGGGGATCGGGGCGACACGACCCTGGAGGTAGTAGAGGATGGTCTGGGGACCGGCGTCGTGACCGGCTGCAGCCAGCTCGTTGCGGAGCCTCAGGACTTCAGTCTCGATGTCCAGCCCGGCTTTACGAGCGCAGGAATGCGGGCGTCGCGAGCGCGGCTCTAAGGCTGGATAGCCGCCCTCTCCGAAACGCTGGAGGAGTTGGTAGATCCGGCTCCGGGAGATGGCGTGGTCACGGGCCAGCTCGGTAGGGCTGCGGTGTTCAAGGACGATGGCGTCGACGATGTAGCGACCGAGGGCGGACATGCACCACCTCCGAAATTGGTGGTGTCCACTATGTCTTGCGACATCTGTCCACTATGTCTTGAACTCCCACACCCTCGGGTCCACACCCCCTACATCTGGTATGTGTGAACTCCACACAGAGAGGTCTTCGAGTTGGAAGACTCTCGTCCCCATTTGTCCCCATTCAGACTGCTAGGTCAGCTGCTGAAGTAGGCGGCCCAACCCGATCTCGATCCGGGCCGCGAGCTTCGGCTGTCAAGCGGCTAGTGCGGCTTGCCGAGGGTCGGGTTGCAGCGCGCTTCCTGCCAGGCGCCGTTCTTCTCGAGCAGGTGTCGCAGGACGCGGCGTAGCTCGGCCACCTCACTGTCGGCGAGGTGGCTGCCGAAGGTCTCGTGAAGGGTGGTCCGAAAGGTGTGCTGGGCGTCGCCGAGCACCTTCCGCCCTTGGTCGGTGAGCTGGACGAGGACGATCCTTCGGTTCTCGCGCGGCGTCTCGCGCGCTATCAAGCCGTCCTTTTCGAGCCGGTCGGCGATCCGCGTCGTTCCACTCGGGCTGCCCACCATCTGAGCCGCGATCTCGCTCATCTGGAGCGGATGGTCGGCCGCGACCTCCAACCGCATGAGGAGCTCGAACTCGGGCCACGAGAGGTCCGTCTCGGCGCGGAGACGCTCGTCGATACGCGCCTGGATGACGCGGAACGTCTGCTGCAGGTTGATCCAGGTGCCCGCCTGCTCCTGGCTGGCCGCCATTGACTTCAACTTCAGGTCGTTCACGCTAGTTGGAATACTTCGACTGCGCAACCTTGTTCCATGTACAGTTGTCATAACAAGTATTGCAAGGAGAAGGTTCGCTGATGGACATGACCGCCACTGATTTCACGGCGCCGGCGTCGGAGGCTGATCTCGAGACGCTGGCCGCCAACCTGCGGGCGCGCAACTTTGAGGTGGTCGTCGTGCAGACCGGCGCCGAGGCAAAGGCCGAGGTGTTGAAGCGCATTCCCGACGGCGCTCAGATTCACTCTGGAAGCTCGAAGACTCTGGACGACATCGGGTTGTTCGGCACGCTGATGGGGTCTGACGAGTACGACTTCGTCCGTAAGCAGACCATGAAGCTGGACCGCATCACCCAGCGCCGCCAGATGGTCAAGCTCGGTGCGACTCCCGACCTGATGATCAACAGCGTCCAGGCCGTCACGGAGGCCGGCCAGATGGTCGTCGTCTCCGCCAGCGGGAGCCAGATCGGTGCCGTTTCCACTGGGGCTGAGAAGCTGATCCTGGTGGTCGGCAGCCAGAAGATCGTGCCGAACCTGGATGCCGCCTTCCAGCGGATCCAGGAGCATGTCCTTCCGTATGAGGACGCTCGCCTGCTCGGATTGCTGGGCATCCATACAGCGTGGACGCGGACTCTGATCCTCGAGCGTGAGTTCACTCCCGGTCGGACGACCGTGGTCCTGGTCAGGGACCCGGTCGGAGTTTGAGCAGGCTCGAGCCGGATCGGAGCTGAATTGGATGATTGATTACGGGCACGACCTGCAGTTCGGTGTCTTCATTGCGCCGGCCGCGCAGTCCGCGGACCACGTGGTGGCCCTGTCGGCGCTCGCCGAAGAGGTTGGGTACGACCTCGTCACGTTCAACGATCACCCCTACTCGCCAAGCGCTTTGGACGCCTTGACCCTGATGTCCTTCGTGGCCGCGCGGACCGGTCGTGTCCACCTGGCGGCCAACGTGCTGAGCTTGCCGATGCGGCCCCCGGCCGTATTGGCGCAAGCCGTCGCGAGCCTCGACATTCTGAGCCACGGACGCGCCGAGCTCGGTATTGGCGCGGGCATGGCCTGGGACGCGATCGAATCGATGGGCGGCCGGCGCCTCGGTCCCGGCGACGCTGTTGAGGCTCTCGAGGAAGGCATCCAGGTGATTCGCGCGCTGTGGGACGCCGGTAAGCGGGGAGGGGCGCGGTTCGAAGGCGAGCACTACCGGCTGGCCGGGGCCCTCCGCGGGCCGGCGCCGGTGCACGACATAAGCATCTGGGTCGGCGCGTTCAAGCCCCGGATGCTGAGGCTGGTCGGCCGGCTCGGCGACGGGTGGCTGCCCACCGTCGCCGGGCTTAAACCAGGCGACCTCGCCGCCGGCAACGCCATCATCGACGCGGCGGCTGCCGGCGCCGGCCGCGAACCCCAGGCGATCCGGCGCCTCCTGAACCTGGGGACCTATGAAGCGCCCGTGCGCGAGATGGCCGCGGAGCTCGCCAGGCTTGCGCTCGAAGATGGTATCGCGACCTTCATCGTGACCGCAAACGATCCACGCACGATGAGGGACTTCGCGATGGAGGTCGCGCCCCGCGTTCGAGAGGCTGTCGAGGAGGCGCGGCTGCGCGGGTTGAGCCCTCCGCACGCGGCGGTTGGATCGTCCCCCCAGAGCGCGAGCGCGCAGGCGCAAACGGCGACGCAGTTTGAGACTGAGGATGAGAGGCTGGGCGTGGCGCCCACGCAGGACGAAGGGGTCCGCCTCAGCGAACGGGCTCCGTGGGACGCTTCGACGCGGCCGCACCGGGACCGGTCGGGCCCGGAGGTGAACTACACAGACCAGGGACGTCGTGACGGGAAAGCGCTGATCGAGGTGCACGACCTGCTCCGAAGCGAGCTGTCAGAGCTAAGGGACATCCTGCAGCAGGTTCGCGACGGGGCGATGCGTGCCGGGGACGCCAGAGCGGCGCTCAACGAGATGGCTCTCCGCCAGAACGACTGGACGCTGGGGGCGTTCTGCGCCCGCTACTGCGGCGTCGTCACGCAGCACCACGGCGTCGAAGACGCATCAATGTTTCCGCACCTTACGCGCCGCGAGCCGCAGCTCAAGCCAGTGATCGATCGGTTGACCGAGGAGCACCTCGTGATCCATGACGCGATCCAGGAGGTCGACCGGGCGCTCATTGAACACATGACGAGACCGCAGAACCATGACGCTATCCAGAGTGCGATCGACTACCTGACCGACGCGCTCCTATCCCATCTCGCGTACGAGGAACAGGAGTTGGTGGAGCCGCTGGCGCGGCTGGGGCTCTAGCCAGACCAAGTCCTACTCTTCTCTAACGGACCTCGGTAGTGGCCGAGCCTCTGTGCCAGCCGCTAACCTGCCGGCGTCGCGTACGTTCTGAAGCGCTGGGCGGCGACCACGCACCAGATCGCCTCGACCACCCCAAACGGCCAGGTTCCCGATAGAAAGCCATAGACGCTCGAGAGTAGGCAACCGATGGCGAACGCCAGGATGAACGCCCGGCCTCGCCGCTCAAGACCGTACATGACCATCATGAAGCTGAGGGCGAGGACGCCGTAAATCGTGATGAGGGTCACGTCTCAAGTTTGGCGGCGACGGTGACTCCGTGGAGGCTCTGACCGCGCCGGCGTGTTGGAGTTGAAGCTAGCCTTGGCAAATCGGAGTCTGAATGCGTCGCCTCGGAGGCGTGCGGACCGAGGTTCAAGCGAAGTGGGAGGAACAGAGACATGGCGACTGGACCCTTCATCTTCATCGCCACCAACAGACTGAAGCCGGGCAGGCTCGCGGCCGAGCGCGAGCGGGTCCCGGGCTTGTCTGACTTCATAGAGTCCAACGAACCACGCATTCTGGCCTTCAACGAATACGCGAACGACGATGGTACGGAGGTGGGCGTGGTCCAGGTCCATCCCGACGTGGACTCCTTCAGTCACCACATGAACGTGGTGCGGGAGAGGGCCACACGAGCGTATGCGGAGACTCTGGACGGGACCACGAGCATCCAGGTATTCGGGACGCCCACCGAAGCGATTCTCGAGATGCTGAGGAATTCAGCGGGATCGGCAGTCGGGTTCACCGTGAAACCGCACCACCTGGGCGGGTTCACGCGACTAATCTGAATTCAAAATGTGGGGCCCGGTCTCAAAGGCCGCCGGCTAGCCTGGCAGCAAAGCCATATTCCGGAAGAAGTCGCGGATCACGGTCAGGACCTTCTCGTCGTAGCTCCCTAGGAGCCGGCGCGTCCGGGCGTCGATGCCACCGAAGATCTCTTCGTCGACCTTGTGGGCCTTCTCGGTAGCCTCGACGAGCACGCCGCGGCCTGCGATTCCTCCAATCACCGGCCGCCGTCTTGTCAGAAGTCGGTGGTGAATTTCATGCGTCAGGAGGTGAGGGCTCCTGGTCGTCCAATCGGGCGGTTCTTGTTCGCTCCAGTTGCGCGAGCGCGCGCCTCGGCCATGCTCTTGATCGCCTCTAGGCGGGCGTCCCAGCGCGCGGCGACCTTGGCCATCGCGCGAGCAGCAACGTCGAGGTGCTCGGGGCGCACCGAATAGCGGACCTCGCGCCCGGTCCGCCTGCCCTCGACCAGGCCCGCTCGGTCGAGCACGGCCAGGTGCTTCGCGACCGCCTGGCGCGTGAACGGCAGTTCGGCTGCCAGCGCCGTCGGCGTCACCTCACCGTAGGCGAGGATCAGGTCGAGGACGCGGCGGCGCGAGGAGTCCGCGACAGCCTCGAGAAGCGCGTCGTCACTAATCGCGTGTCGTGTCATTCGCGCGCGGCCGGCTTGGTCCTCGCGAGGTCGCGCAACCGGCCCAGACAGAGTTGCCACCCCTTGGCATGGTCCTCGGCGTACTTCGCAGTTTCCTCGTCGGACCAGTCGATCGCATTGAAGCCGCTCTCGACGACGCGCAGGCGCGTGCTGCCGTTCTCTGGTTCGAGTAGGAACTCGACGAGCAGAGAGCTGTCCTCGCGCAGGACCAGGCCGGGGCGGCGGACCCAGCGGAAGGCAAAACGCCGCGGCGGCTGAAGGGCTTCGACCTGGAGCTGGTACGAGTCGTGTCCATTGAACATGAGCGCGCCCCTTCCCCCGACACGCAGCTCAATCTCCGCCGCGTCAGCGAACCACTGGCGGATGTGGTTGGGCTCGGTGACGAGCTGCCAGACGACGTCTATCGGCGCCTCGATGAGGATCTCCTTCTCAACTGCGGAGGGGATCATGGCCGGTAAAGCATACCGCAACCATCGGTTGCGGTATGTGGTAACATCCGCAACCAGCCGTTGCGTATCCAAGCAAGAAGGAGACCGCTGAGATGAAAACCTACTTGGTCACCAATCGAGCGCCCAGGGACTTCAAGGCCTCACCGGAGGCCTTTGTCGCTTGGAATGCATGGTTCGACGAGCTGGGCGAGAGCTTGGTCGAGCGGGGCAATCCGACGTTTGCGACCAAGGAGGTGGGCAACTGCGGCCCGAAGACCGCCCTCGGTGGCTATAGCCTG
>Ga0209526_10001704_pt1 | contig 14762 bp, 12 predicted proteins | sample JacPinW_OM2H0_M1_FD_188566 | JGI IMG/M metagenome (GOLD analysis project Ga0209526, IMG submission 188566) | Forest soil microbial communities from Algoma, Ontario, Canada - Jack Pine, Ontario site 1_JW_OM2H0_M1 (SPAdes) (version 2) | ecosystem: Environmental > Terrestrial > Soil > Boreal... | reverse complement strand
CCCCGATATGTTTTGTCTCCTCCCCGCCTGAAACAGACAGACTATGGTTGAGCCGCAGAGGTATACCCGGTCTTTCCGATACCTGTGTTCCACAATCCGCTGGAGTTCGCGTACATGCCACTGAACCAAACTGAGCTTCGGTCGATGGCAGTGCCTGTGTAATCCCCCCAGCGACCCTGCGGGTAATACGCCAAACCACTACGGAGAATGCTCCCGCCGTCATGGAAGGTAGCCTGGGGTGCCGCACTTGGGGCAACTTTCAGCGGCAATGCTCCCTTGTCCACAACCGTCGCCTCATCCATCGAAACAGCAGATGGTTGGGGCTTGAAGTTCCGCATTGCAGTTTGTCTGAGATGGCAGCGCCGACACGCCGATGCTCGAATCTCCTGGTTCTTGCTGAGAGCCGGGTCCATGGGGCTTAGAAAACTCTTGGGGGAAGAGTGCAAGGCGGGAAACAACCGAGCCGCCCACTCTACGGACCAATATGCGGAGGCATTCTGTGCTTCAAAAATCGCAGAGTCGATAGGCAAAATAACGATGTTGAAGTGCAAATCATTGCGTTTCGGGCAAGGAAAATCGGGAGCAAAGCAGAAGCACTGCCAGGAGAACCGTGGTGAGGCTATCTACAGTCTCCGGAGCGCTTCGGCGCCATCAACATCTACCGCTTCTCAAACACCACCGCAACACTGTCTTCGTATGCCACGCGCCAATCTCGCGGAAGTTCGCGGAGCAGGTTGGCTAACGTCGAGTCGGTGGGCAAGAGCAACGTCCGAATCTGCCATTCGTCCAGCAATCTCTGCCATCCCGGCTCGGCCTGCGTCAGGATTAGATACTGACGAATCCGGCCCGAACCATAGAGATCGTGACGGTCATCGAGCACGACTTTCCGCTCTGGATACATTCGATAGATGAGATAGCCTCCCCAGGCATCCGTCGAGAAAACCGGCTCTGTACTCGGTTGCTTTCCCTGGAATTCTTTCTGTAGAAAAGTAACCGCCGCAACCGGCACTCTCTGCGGGTCGAATTGCGCACGAATCAACTGCCGCGAGCCGAGCCATCCACCATGAAGGCAAATCGAGAATGCAAACGCCACCGAGACAACCGGCCACAGGCGTCCCCGAAGCTGCATTTCCTGCGCGCCCATGCGATCGGAGAACTCTGAAATTCGGGCCGTGCCATTGCCCACCCATTGCCAAGCGCTCGGCTTATTCGCCAGCGAAGCGAGGTTCTCCCACAGCAACGGCCCAGCGACCAGCACCAGCAGCATCGACGAGACCGGAAGATTACGCGACGAATAAAATCCCGCATACGCCGCCAGCAGCACGACGAGCAGGCGACTGAGCCGTACCTGCCCACGACTGCTCGCAAATGCGATCAGCACCAGCACGAGAATGACCGCAAAACAGCGCTCCGCCCAGCCATGAAAATCCGGCGATTTGAACTCGTCGATCCGGTTCATCAGGTAGCGATCAGTCAGATAGCGATAGATGTGCGCGTGCAGCCGCCAGCCAAACGGATTCACCAGCGTCGCCATCATCGAGGCGGCCCAAGCAGCAGCCATGGCACGAGCCCGATGCGCGGCGCGAATCGCGGCAAACGCATCATTCTTCTGCGCGCGAACACTCTCGACGAATGCCGCAAAAGTGTAGATTCCGAGCAGCGCTGTACCAAAGAGCCATCCGCCGTGCAGATTTACCCAGAGCAACGTCGAGGCGGGAAAGAACCAGAGCGTCCATCGCGGCGGCCTTCCGCGCTCCGAGCGTTCCCATCGTTCCAGCGCAACAAACCAGAGCAGAGAAAAAAGCCAGCTCACAATGTGCGGGCGCGCATACAGATGAATCGTCGAAGCGGCCATCGCCAGCAGCATCAGAACGATCGCCAGCAGCAGACCGGTCCCGCGTTGCAGCAATTGCGAAAGCAGCAACGGGAAAATCGCAGCCACCAACAAGGCGCACAACCAAACCACTCCGTTCAGTCCGCAAGCCTGGTGCAGAATTCCGAGCAATATGTCGTACAACCACTCCCAGGCAAACCAGGGCTGACCTTGCATGGTGGAGGAGAACGGATCGGTGCGGGGGAGCGAGTGCGTCGCCAGAATTAGCTCGCCGGTTCGGATATGCCATCCGATATCCGGATCCGCCAGCGGCCGATTCGATAAAGGACCAGCCAGCAACGACCAGAAAAGAAAAATGAAAATAATATCCCGGACGGAAAGCAAGAGAAAACGCAGGGCTGTCGAACTGGGCTGCGCCGGAGTCATCAAAGTGTGAAGAAGAAGTGTATAAGGTTTCAGGGACATCGGGTCATCGGATGATCTGAAAAAGCCCTATCCCTGGATCATCCGCTGTTCTTGGTTTCAGATCACCGATGACCGGATGACCCGATCGCCCGATGTCCTTTAGTAGCGCAAGTAGCCAATCCCCACTCGCATGTGGTGCAGCACACTGTCTGGCATGGTCAAGGCGATGGTGAGCCCCAGAAGCCCGTGGACCATGCCAATGGGATAGATACTGCGATAGCGCCGGAACATCTCGCAGAAAAACAGCCCTCCGGCCAAGGTAAAGGCCGTCAGGATGGGACTGGGCAGGTGAGCGCTTGCAAACAGCGTCGCCGCGACCCAAACCGCCGCCGAACTCCCAAACAATTCTTCGCAACGCGTAAAGAAAAACGATTGCAACATGAATTCCTGGATCAGCGCCCAACCCACATACTGCCCCGTCAGGCGAAGGCTCGGCAACATTGGATTCGCCGGAATCTGCCCGCCAGCCCAGCGCACCACCAGCCCCAGAAAAATAGCCGTCGCAAAACTAATGGCCAGCACCATGCTGGCTCCAAACCCTGTTGGCAAGCCCAAGCCCATCCGCCTGAGCGAGGGCCGGTCCAGCAACACGAAGACAAGAATTGTTATGGCTGTGATCAAGACCCACTTGTTGCGAGATGCGAGCTGCGAAGACCATAACGCGAACTCCATGCAGACGTAGGCAACAATCAGCTGGAACCATAGAAAGGAACGCCGCCCGGCGAATGGAACCTCCAGCCCCTTCATCCGGAGACTCGGTACCGGAACCGGGGCACCCGCCGACCCATCAAAAGTTTTCGTCTGAACCGCCATCTTGTGAATCTTCTATAGTAGATGCCAATGTCAATGAACAGCACATCCAGGCCGAGAGTGGTGATCGTAGGCGCCGGTTTCGGAGGCCTGACCGCCGCCCGCCGGATCGCCCGGCTCCCCGTTCAAGTCACCGTCGTTGACCGGAAAAACCATCACACCTTCCAACCGCTGCTCTACCAGGTCGCGACCGCCGGCCTCTCTCCCGGCGAAATAGCGGCCCCGATCCGTTGGATACTGAGAAGCCATTCCAACGTTGAAGTGATGCTTGAAGAAGTTGTCGATTTCAACTTGGAACAAAAGAAAGTCATCACGAAGGAGCAAGTACTCGATTACGACTTTCTGGTAATAGCCTCCGGGGCAACCCACGCCTACTTCGGCCATCAGGAATGGGAGCCTCTGGCACCCGGTCTGAAGACGATAGAAGACGCACTCGAAATCCGCCGCCGTGTTCTGTTGGCCTTCGAACTGGCCGAGCGTCAAAACGATCATCGGAACGAGTATCTGAATAAGACTGCCAGCGGCCAAAGCGGATCCCCGCTGCAATTTGCCGTCATCGGAGCCGGCCCCACGGGCGTCGAACTCGCCGGCACTCTGGCTGAAATTGCGCATCACGCAATGAACCACGAGTTTCGCAACATCGACCCGCGGCAAACCCGCATCCTGCTCATCGAAGGAGGCCCCCGGGTTCTGGCCGCCTATTCCGAAGAACTTTCCCGCAAGGCCGAAGATCAGCTGCGACGCCTCGGAGTCGAGGTTCGCACGTCCCACATGGTCAACCGCGTGGAGCCCGGCGCGGTTTGGGTTGGCGACGAAAGGATTCCAGCCGCCGTGATCTTATGGGCGGCAGGCGTTGCCGCTTCGCCTCTCGGCCGAAAGTTGGCTGTTCCGATTGACCGCGCCGGTCGCGTGCTCGTCCAACCCGACCTCAGCATTCCCGGACATTCCGAGGTATTTGTTATCGGCGACCTCGCCGCACTCGCAGACGAAAACGGCAAGATGCTCCCCGGAGTCGCAGCGGTCGCCATCCAGCAAGGAGACTGGGTCGCGGACACCATCGCCCGCGACCTTGAAAATCAACCGCGCCGCAATTTTCGTTATCACGACAAAGGCAGCCTGGCCACCATCGGCCGCGCCGCCGCCGTCGCCCAATTCGGAAAGTCCGGCAAGTTCCACTTGTCCGGATATTTCGCCTGGCTGGCATGGCTCTTCATCCACATTCTTTTCCTCATCGGATTCCGCAATCGCCTGATCGTGATGATCCAGTGGGCCTGGTCGTATCTCACCTACGAGCGCGGCGCCCGCCTCATCACCGGCAGCGACGAACTGCCGGGTTGGACCCAGCCCCAAGAGAACGGTGGAGCGACGGGCGTCTCGCCCGTCCACCCCGGAGCGGACGCTCCGCTCTCCACCAGCACCCCGGACGCGGCAGCAGTAACTGTCACGCCGCCGCGGCACTAGCCGATATAATCAACTTGTCGTGAAACGCGCCTCTGTCTTCGCCTTCGTTTTCGTCTCTCTGGTCTCGCTGCTTTTCTGCACATCGCTTCGCGCCGAGGACACGCCCGCCTCGGACCGAACCCCAGATGGCAGAACTGACGCCGGCCGCACCATGGTCGTGATTCCCTTTGAGAATACTTCTCCAACCCCTGGCCTGGAATGGCTCGGCGAATCCTTCCCCGAAACCTTCCACGAGCAACTCAATTCTCCCGTTCTGTACGTAGCCAGCCGTGACGAGCGACTCCGCGCCTACGATCGCCAAGGCGTTCCGGCCGGAGTTCATCCTGCGCGCGCCACCCTCTACCGCCTCGCCGAGCAAATGGATGTCGATTACGCCGTCCTCGGCTCCTATAAGTATGACGGCGCGCGCCTGACTGCCATCGCCCAGTTGCTCGACATGCGCGCGGAGAGACTCTCGCCCGCCGTCACCGAGTCCGGGCCACTGGCCGATCTCGGCACGGTGCAATCCGCACTGGCTTGGGATCTGCTTCGCCAGATCCGCACTGACTTCTCCGTGCCCAAGGATAAGTACATCGCCAGCGTTGCTCCCGCGCGCCTGGACGCCCTGGAAAACTACATACGCGGCACACTGGCAACTAGCGCCGAAGAAAAGGTGAAGTACTATCGCGAAGCGACCCGCATCAATCCGGCTTACGCTCAGGCATGGCTGGAACTGGGCAAGACCTACTATGCTCAGCGTGCTTACGAACCCGCGATCACAGCCCTGGGCCAAGTACAGCAGTCTTCTTTAATGTCAGGTCTAATGTCGGGCGCGGTCGCTCGCGAGGCAAATTTCTATCTCGGGCTCGCCACCTACGCTCACGGAGACTTCGCAAAATCGGAAACCGCTTTTCAGTTCGTCGCCGCGCGTTTGCCGCTGGCCGAGGTATATAACAACCTCGGAGTGGTCGCGTCGCGCCACGGTCAGAAAAAAGCGGTTGAATATTTCCAGCAAGCGATTCAGAACGATCCGAGCGACCCTGACTATCACTTCAATATGGGAGTGACTCTTTCCCAAGCCGGCGATCGCGCCGGCGCGGCACGCGAACTGCGCACGACGCTCGATCACCGCCCGAACGACGCCGAAGCTAAGATGATGCTCGACTCCCTCACACCTCCTGCTGCCGGCAGTATAGTTCCAAGCAGCGCGACGTCGAAGGCTCCGGCGGAGCGTATCAAGCGCAATTACGAGGAGGACGCCTTCCGCCAGATGACAACTCAAATGGGCAGTTGGGCCGAGCAGCAATTTGCCCGCTCCGATCCCCGCTCACACGCGCGCTTTCACGTCGAACTCGGCAAAGAGCTTCTAGCCCACGGATTCACCACCGAAGCCGAGGCCGAATTCCATCACGCCGCCGCAGTCGATCCGTCGAGCACCGCACCGCTCACAGCCCTCGCGGACGACTACGACGCTCGCGGCGACGCCCGCGAAGCCCGTGCCCAGGCCGAAGCCGCCCTCCGCATTCGCGAGTCGGCCGAGGCTTATCTGATTCTTGCGCGCCTCGATTTGCGAGAAAATAGAATGGATGCGGCCGCCCAGAACATTAATCGGGCGCTGCAACTGGAACCCGGCAATCCGGCGGGCCAGGATCTGAAGCGCACCCTAGCAGCCAAGCTCGCGGAGAAAGCGCAGCCGCTGTCACAGCCATGAGTCTCATATGTTTTGAAGGGGTGCAGCTTCAGCCGCGCCGTGATCATCACAAAATCAGTGGCGGCTTTAGCCGCCGAGCCCGTGTGGGGACGGGCGCCCCCGCCCCTCGAAGCCGAGCAAAGCTCGGCAGCTGCCGGTGGCCACATCAACTCTGGGTGCGCTATGCGGCCTGCTGCTTAGCCGTGTTCTTCCTGTTCGCCGCCGTCTCTTCCGCCGACGTCCTGAAGGTCACCGTAAACGACGCAATCCAGCCCGTCACCGCCGAATACATTGGCCGCGCGCTCGACCTGGCGGCCGCCAACCACGACCAAGCCGTCCTGATCGAGATCAACACTCCCGGAGGACTCGTAGATTCAACCCGCGAAATCATAGAAAAAATCATAGCCTCGCCCGTCCCAGTCATCATCTACGTAACGCCCAGCGGCAGCCGCGCCGCATCCGCCGGCTTCTTCATCCTAGAATCCGCCGACGTAGCAGCCATGGCGCCCGGCACCAACACCGGCGCAGCCCATCCCGTAATCCTCGGCGGCAAGATGGACGACGTCATGAAGCAGAAAATGGAGAACGACGCCGCAGCCCTGATGCGTTCCGTCGTTGCCAAGCGCGGCCGCAACGTCGAACTTGCGGAGAGCGCTGTGCGCGAGTCGAAGTCCTTCACCGACCAGGAGGCGCTAGACAAAAAACTGATCGAGTATATCGCCCCAAGCGAGCAGGATCTGTTCCACCAGCTGAACGGCAAGAGCTTCAAGCGCTTCAATGGCACGACCGTGACTCTCAGCCTTAAGGATAAAGACCAACCTTTCCGCGACTACCGTATGACGCTGAAGCAGCGCATCCTCTCCTACCTCATGGATCCGAACGTAGCTTTCATCCTCCTGGCCATCGGAGCGCTCGCGCTGTATGCGGAATTCAATCATCCCGGGGCGGTCATTCCCGGAACCGTGGGCGTGGTCTTCATTCTTATCGCCGCCTTCGCGTTAAACCTGCTGCCCGTGCGCTTCGCCGCGATCGCCATGATCATCGGAGCCTTCGCGCTCTTCGCCGCGGAAGCCAAGTTCGCCAGCCACGGAGTGCTCACCACCGGAGGGATCGTGCTTCTAACTCTCGGTGGCCTGTTCCTGGTCGACGCGCCCATCCCCGAAATGCGCGTCCATCTGGCGACCGCGCTCGCCGTCAGCATCCCGCTCGGAATTATTACCGCATTCCTGATGAGCATCGCCGTGCGCGCCCGCCGCAACAAAGTTGTCACCGGCGAACAAGGATTAATCGGCGAAATCGGAATCGCGCAAACCACGCTGGCGCCTGCCGGAAAAGTATTCGTGCACGGCGAGCTGTGGGACGCCGTCTCCACAGTCCCCGTCCCCGCTGGAGGAGGCATCGTTGTGCGCCAGGTCGATGGACTCACGCTGCGAGTCGAGCCCGTAGCGGCGGCAAGACCAGTGATCGCGTAAATATGCTGGTGGAGAGACGGGCTCCCTCGCCCGTCGTGTAGCGGGAGCCGCGCCTGCGTAGAGACAGCCGCCCTCGGCTGTCCAAGCCGAGCGTCAAAGAAAATCCCTCCACCCTTGTCATCCTGAGCGAAGCCGAAGGGACCCCTACACTTTCCCCCGTGCCGTAAGCATGTCAGGGAATTCTCACCATACTCTGGGGTAGCGTCTCAGCCTTGACGCTTGAAGTATTGCACGTCCCGCTCATGAGCTTCTGCGGCTTTGCGGGTTCCGAAGGTCCCAACATCGACAACAACGAACCCATTCCCTCCTTTCACATCTCCTCCCTCAACTAGCGGATGCCGCCTCCATCCAGTCCGCAATCTCAGAAGTTTGCGAGATGATGCTGCACCGCCGCATCGAGCCAAAAGAAGCTTCAGCCCTGTTCTACGCCATGCAGGTCGCATCCTCGAATTTGGTCCACAAAAATCAAAAGGTAAATACAGAGACGCCATCCGGAACGATTCAGGCATGTGAGCAGCCGCGACGTCGCAATCGCCGCCTGCGTGCCTGATCACGAGAGGACGAACAATGGCAACTATGCCACCGCGGTCGTCACCTTGCGCACCGCCAACGACAGCATCACGCGCGTAACACCGCTGATGATCATGCTCACGCCGACCAGGACGCCTATCGCCCAGGCGGAACTCATCGGCCATTGCATGTAGATCATCAGCCCCAACAGGAGGGTAACGATCCCGTCAATCAGCACCCAGCTCGCTCCTCCCGCTGGGCGCATCTTGAAAAACAGAATGATGTCCAGGACGCCCTCAATCAGGAAGAGCGATGCCAGGACCAACGTAAGCGATGCGACTCCCAGCAGAGGATGCATGATCAGGTACGCACCGAAGAAGACATATGCGAGCCCAACCAGAAGCTTCCAGATCATGCTGCCAGCTCCATGAGCGCGAAAGGCGAGCATAATGTGGACCACGCCTGCTAAGACGATGAGCCAGGCAATGACCACATTGACCGCCACGGCGGCAAGAAATGGCGAACCAATCGCCACCATGCCGAAGACGATCAGCAAAACGCCCCACACGATTGATAACGTCGAAGCCTGACGTACGATGTCGACCGGAGTTTTCTGTGCCATAGAGGCCTCCTTGAAAAGGCGGACTAATCCTACTCTCAAATCGGTTGAAGGCTACGAAGCAGATTGTCCTGGTTCTCGAAGCCTGATCGCGCACTTGCGAAAAGGGTGGGTTCCGCTCGCCCGCATCATCCTCAACAACTGCGCCGGCATCTCATCACCGCCGATAACCGCTCGCTTGCGCTACAATCCGCTCATACACTGAACTTTCACCGAACATTGTGAATAACGATTAGCAAGTTGCCTGGAGGCGTATATGGAGCTCGGGTTTCCGGTGGTCACGGTTGCCATCGTCATCTTCGTCATTTATCTGCTGAGTTCCATCAAGATCCTGGCCGAATATGAGCGCGGCGTGATCTTCCGCCTCGGCCGCTTGATGGGCACGGCCAAGGGTCCGGGCGTAATTCTGGTTTTCAGCCCGATCGATCGCATGGTGCGCATTTCGCTTCGGCAGGAAGCGCTCGAGGTTCCACCGCAAGACATCATCACCCGCGACAACGTCACGTTGAAAGTGAATGCGGTTATTTTTCTCCGCGTAATCGATCCCAATAAGGCTGTGGTGGAAGTCTCGAATTACGCCTACCAGACTTCGCAGTTTGCGCAGACCACTTTGCGCTCGGTTCTCGGCGAACAGGAACTTGACGAATTGCTGGCTCATCGCGACAAAATTAATCTGCGATTGCAGAGCATCCTCGACACGCACACTGCGCCGTGGGGCGTGAAAGTCGCCAATGTGGAAGTCAAGCAGGTGGATATGCCCGAGTCCATGTTGCGGGCAATGGCCAAGCAGGCCGAGGCGGAACGCGAAAAGCGCTCGAAGATTATCCACGCCGAAGGCGAGTTCTCGGCGGCGCAGCGCCTGGTGGATGCCGCGCATCTTTTATCATCCGAACCGGCCAGCATCCAGTTGCGCTATTTGCAAACGCTCACTGAGATCGGTGTCGAGAAAAACACCACTGTTGTGTTCCCCGTGCCGATCGATTTCTTCTCCGGCATGCAGAAGTTGCTTGGGGGCTCGCCGACACCCGCCAAGCCAGCAGGAAGCTAGAGGTCGACACCACTTTACTTTTTTATGTCCACGGCGCAGCAGGATACGGAAATCACGCTCGGCACCGGCCGCATGCTGGCCATTTTTTTCACTTTTGTTCTGGTCTGCGCTTTCTTCTTTTCGATCGGCTTCTCGCTCGGCAGAAGAACTACCATTGCGGGCGCCGGCAGCTTGGGGATTGCTCACTCTGGAACTCCGGCAACCATCGTTCGGCCCTCGGCCGCAAAAAACGACGCTCCCCAACCCACGCCGCAGTCTGGCGATTTTAGTTTCTACAAGGCTGTCGGCGAGAAGAACGCTAACGCCGCGCTCGCACCACAGGATTCGAAGACTCCCGCGTCCGCCGCAACCACGCCGACCTCAACCACCGCGACAACAACCCCAAGCGCGGAAGCGCCGTCAAAAGCCGCTCTTGACGCCACAACTGCCGCAACCGCAAGCACCGGCTATTATGTGCAGGTTGCGGCGGTCGGCCGGCAGGAAGACGCCGAATCGTTAGTCGAGGCGCTGAAGAAGAAGCAGTATCCTGCGTTCAGCGCTAACAATCCTACCGCCGACAAGTTCTATCACGTTCAGGTTGGACCCTATACCGAACTGAAGGACGCCGAGGCCATGCGCGCCCGGCTCATCGGCGATGGGTACAATCCGATTGTGAAAAAGTAGAGAAGAATTGGTGATTTTGTAACCTGATAATTTGGTAATTAAAAATCAAAATCGATGGGGTTTCAAATTAACAAATTACACGATTACCAATTCATCATGGCTGACGCCGCTCCCAATCTTGATCGCTTTCTGCACGCCATTGCCGATCCCACTCGCCGCCGAATTCTGAGCGCACTCAAAGAAAAAGGCGGATGCTCGCTGGACAAGAAATCCGGCCTCTGCGCTTTCGATATCGAGCGGCGGGTGAAGCTGGCGCAGCCTACCGTTTCGCATCACATGCAAATCCTGGAGAAGGCCGGTGTGGTGGAGGCCAAAAGAGAAGGACACTGGCGCTGGTATCGGCGCAACGAAAAATTGATCACAGAAATGATGCGAGGCTTGAAGGGACAACTTTAGAAGGGATCACTGTAGTCGCTCGGCTGCGGCTAGCTTCCCGCGCTCGCCATAGACGCTTTTTCTTCGTTCTTGCTATTCGTCTTCATTGCCGGGTTCCCTTCCCGCTGAGCCAGCACACGGACCTGTGAGATCAGGTCGGCCACTTCAAACGGCTTGGCCAGCGAAGGCACGCCGTGCTCGTGGAGGAAACTTCGAGTCTCCGCATCAGTCACGGTGGAGAACGTCAGCAGCAGCCCTTTTTCCAGGCCAGGGCGGTTTTGCGCGATCCAGTCATACATTTCCCGCGCGGTGCACCCGCCCGGCATGCGACCATTCATCACGATCACGTCGAAAGAACCATTTCGCAGCTTCTCCTGCGTGTCCTCCACGCTCATCGAGGTCGTGACTTCCGCTCCCGCACCGACCAGCACATCGCGTTCAAATTCCAGCACCGCTTCTTCGTCTTCGACGAGCAGGACGCGTCCCGCCAGCAGCGACTCTCGCCGGGTGGGCGCCACTGTCTCCGGTAACGGGGGTTTCTCGCTTGCAAGTAAGCGGACTGCAATCGTCGCTCCGCCCTCGTCGCGGTTGCGCGCCACGATTTCCCCGCCATGTTCCTTGACGATCCCGTAGCAGATGCTTAGCCCAAGGCCGGTTCCCTTGCCCACCGACTTGGTGGTGTAGAAGGGATCGAAAATCCGGCTTGGATCCTTGATTCCCGGACCACTGTCGTCGAACTCGACGCACACGTACGCATCCTTCTCGAAGACACGCACTTTCAATACACCGCTGCCGCTGCCCTCCACCATCGCGTCGAGCGCGTTGTTGATCACGTTCAGGAAGACCTGCTCCAACTGATGCGGATCGGCGACAACCGAGGGTAAATCGTCGGGGATTTCGCGTTCCAGCGAGACGTTGTTGACCTTCAAATCGTATTCGCGCAGCGTGAGTGACTCTTCCAGGACCTTGCGCAAGTCCACTTCCTGCTTCTGTGGCTTGCGCTGGCGAGCAAACGAAAGCAGATTCTGCACTACCCGGTGAGTCCGCTGGGCCTGTTTGAAGAGCTTGCGCACGTAGTCGGCTGAACGCGGATCGAGGCCCGCACCTTCCAACAATTGGGCGTAACCGAGGATTGCGGTCAGCGGATTATTCAACTCGTGCGCCACACCAGAAATCAATTGGCCGACGGCCGACATCTTCTCGCTTTGCAGCAGTTGCTCCTGCGTCCGCCGCAAGTCTTCGTAGGCGCGGCACGTCTCCTCGTAGAGCTGCACCTTTTCGATCGTAGTCGCCAGTTGCCGGCTGATGGCGACCAGCAGATTCTCGTCATTACTCGAATAATGACGGTCTTCCTTGCTGGCAATCCCCATGATGCCGATGGGCTTGTCCTTGCTCCAGAGCACAACCCAGATCCAGTAGGGCAAGCGGTCTGCGCATATAAACTCCACCACCGCCGCCGGGAGGTGCGGCAGAAAATCCTGGGTCACCACTTCCGCTCGCGAGCGCATCACGAGATCGCCCAAGCCTTCCGGAAAAACGACTTCCGCCATGCGCACACGCGCCTCGCTGCGCGGGCCCCAACCGGCGCGCCGCCGGTAGGTGCCCTCAGGTTCTGCGGCCAGATAGACCGAGCCGGTCTCCGCCCCAAACAGCGAGATCACCTGGCGCAGCGTCAGGTTTAGAATTTCATCCAGATCGAACGACTGGGTCGCGATGACTGCCATCGCGTTGAGGGCGTTCAACTCGCGATTGCGCCGCCGCATCTCGTCTTCGGAGCGTTTCTTCTCCGTGATATCGAGAACGAAGCCTTGGTAGCGTTCAATCTGTCCGCCTGAATCGCGCGTGGCAAAACAGCTCTGCGCCACCGCCAGCAGCGTGCCATCTTTGCGCCGCACCGTAATTTCAAAGTTGCGCACGTAGTTGTGCGCCTCGATTTCCTTGCGAAAAGCGTCTCGCTCTTCGGCCACCCCGTGCAGCACGCTCCCCATGTCGAGCGCCATCAACTCGTCCCGGCTGCCGTACCCAAGCATGGTGACAAAGGCGTCGTTGCAGTCGAGCAACTTGCCGTCCGGCGTCGCTACGAACACGCCTTCCTGCGCCTGCTCAAACAACATGCGGTACTTTTCTTCCGCCACTTGACGCGCGGTCGTATCGTGCACCACATGGATAGTGCCCTTTTGCTGTCCACCCTGCTCGGCATACGATGAGGTCGAAACCACCGACTGCCCGCCGAAACACGCATCCATTCCTTCCGTCAGCCCCGAACCGCGTTCGCAATACGGGCATCCGCTCCAGGCGCCCTTTTGCGGCAGAACCTCTTCACAGAAATGGCCCAATACATCGGCCGGCGCCTGTTCCAGGCGCTGCAGCAAGGCTTGATTTGTCTTAAGGATGCGGAAGTCCGCGTCGTGCGCCAGAATCAGATCCTGGATGGAATCGAAGGTATTCATCCACTGCCGCTGCGAGCGCAGCACCTGCTCCAGCAAGCGCAGATTTTCGACGGCAATACCCAGTTTCTGCGCCGCCGTTTCCAGGAACTCCAGTTCTTCCTGGGTATGGCGCCGGCTGCCGGAACATCCGAGAGACAGCATTCCGATCACCGTCTTCTTGCCCCGGACTGGCAGCAGCAGCACGTGATGAATACCGTGCTTCCCCAGTTGTTCCCGCTCCGGCTCTGACATCTCCGAAGCTGTCATCACGGCCACACGGTTTTCCTGGAGGACGCGGGCCTGAGTTTCATCCGTGCCGGCTTGCCGCATCCCTGCTTGCCCCAGAGTTCGCAGAAATTCCGGCGAGAGGCCGGCATGCTGCGTGGGCACCAGACGGTCGCCTTCCATCAAATGGAACCACGCTGCCTTCGCCCCCACTACGGCTTTCAGTTTCTCCAGCGCCGTCTGCATCATCGGAGCGTGATTCTGGCCGCGCGCAATCGTGATCGTCAACTCGTTCAGAACTGCCAGCCGGCGCGTACGCAGCCGCGAGTCGTCAAGCACCATCAGCAGGATGCTCGAACCGAACAGGACTTCCGCGAACAGGTAGCCTTCGCTCGGAATATGGCTGGTGAACTTCGGCCAGTTCAGATGCAACGTCAGCAGCCCGGCGCCGAAGAGGAAAGGCCCCGGTCCAATACGCCCGAACCGGTACCGCAGCAGTTCGACGGCTGCTCCGGCCGCAATCAGCCGGCATGATACTTCCAACCCCAGACCGAGGGCCTTCGAATCCGGAAAATACAGTGGCCGCATCGCGGCGCACACCATCAGCACCCACGAAACCGCGACCAACGCCGTCAGCGCCCGCCGCGCCTGCGCCGACATCAGCGCCGCCACCCCAAATAACGTCATCGCCAGCACAAAGTCGGCCTGCGCGAATGCCGCCATCGACTTCGACACGCCGTGCAATTCGCCAGCGCCTGCTACCCAAAGAAACGCTCCATAGGCGAGCCAGCCTGCTCCCCACGCCAACAGGCATCGTTCCCGAAAAACCCGGAAGAAAAGCAGACTGACGACGACCACGATGAGGGCGGCCGTTTCCCGCGCTGTCAACCAGGGGCCGGTCAACACGCCAAGCGAATTCCCGAATAGCCCGGCAGGATCCATAGATCAGCACACGAACGATCAGCACACAAACAATAAGCGCACGAACACCTAAGCTCTTTAAATATCATGCGCGCTGCCCCTCGTTGCCGGATTTCCGTCTCCAGTTGGTTACTTTCGGAATGTGAAGTCGTGGCCTAAAATGAGCGATACCATCACTTAGCGCCATGCCTAATGACCGCATCCTGGTAGTAGACGACGAGGAGACAATCCGCGAAATTGTTTCCTCCATGCTCGGCGGAG
>Ga0209526_10001702_pt1 | contig 14765 bp, 14 predicted proteins | sample JacPinW_OM2H0_M1_FD_188566 | JGI IMG/M metagenome (GOLD analysis project Ga0209526, IMG submission 188566) | Forest soil microbial communities from Algoma, Ontario, Canada - Jack Pine, Ontario site 1_JW_OM2H0_M1 (SPAdes) (version 2) | ecosystem: Environmental > Terrestrial > Soil > Boreal... | reverse complement strand
ACAGGAAGCAGGATCGGCGTGACGATCAGGATCGACGGCGCCATGTCCAACAGGCAGCCGAGCACGAGGAGCAGAACATTGATCAATAGGAGGATCACGTTCTTGTCGCTCGACAGGGTCAGCAACAGCGCAGTGACCCTTGCCGGCACCTGCATCAGGGCCATGATGTAACCGACACTCGAAGCGAAGGCGATCAGGGTCATCACCATCGCCACGGTGCGCATCGTGCGGTGGATCAGCTCGGGGAGGTCGCGCCAGCGATAATCGCGGTAGACGAACATCGTGACGAAGAAGGCCCAGATGCACGCGACGGCGCCGGCCTCGATCGCGGTGAACACCCCGCCCAAGATACCGCCGAGAATGATCGCCAATGTCACCAGCCCCCAGAGGGCGTCGATCGCGATCTTGACCGCTTCACGCAATGCCACGGTCTCGCCTCTGGGGTGGCCATTGCGATAGGCGAGCACAAGGCACAGCACGATCAGCGAGGCGCCGAGCAGGAGACCCGGAGCGACCCCTGCCATGAAGAGGCTGATGATCGAGATCGTGCCGCCGGTGGCGAGCGAATAAATCACCGCGTTGTGACTCGGCGGAACGAGCAGTGCCTGCACCGAGGCGCTGATCGTCACATTGGTGGCGAAGACGCGCGGGTAGCCAGTCTTCTCCATCTGCGGGATCATCACCGAGCCGATCGCCGAGGTGTCGGCTACCGCAGAGCCCGAAATGCCGCTCAGAAATGTGGTGGCGAGGACATTGACGACCGACAGCCCGCCGCGAATGCGGGCCATCCCGACCAGCACGTTGGCGAACGCCACCAGCCGGCGCGCCATGCCGCCCTCGGCCATGATGGCGCCGGCGAGCACAAAAAACGGGATCGTCAGCATGGCGAATTTGCTGACCCCGCTCGACACCTGGAGCATCACCGCTTCGAGCGGGATGCCGATCCAGTAAGCGCCGGCAAGCGCTCCCAGACCGAGCGCATAGGCGATCGGCACGCCGAGAGCAAAGCAGACGAGGAGTGTCCCGATGACGATCAGGATTTCCATCCGCCATCTCTCCCGGGGGGTCAGTCCGGTGTAACGATGCCGCCATCCGCTTCGGCGGCGCGCGGCGGCCCGATCAGCAGGCGCTCAACGACGAAGAGCAGGGTGATGGCGCCGCCGATCGGAATCGGCAAATAAGTCACGCCGACGGACAGAGCGGGAAACTCGGCAATCGACTGGTGCCAGGTGGTGCCGACGAGCCGTGCACCCCAGATCACCATGAACAGGCTGACCAGCGCCACCAGTGCCTCGGCAAAAGCTTCGGTCACCTGCCGCAATGCCCGGGACATTGCCCGCACCAGCACCGACACGCTCATATGCGTGCCGGCGCGATAGCAGGCCGCAGCGCCAAAGAATGTCAGGACGATCGTCAATAGAATTGCCATCGGCTCTGGCCAGGATGCGGCGCTGTTGAGCACATAGCGGGTGAACACGCCCCACGGGATCACCGCCGAGATCAGCACCAACGCCGCCCCCGAGACGGCTACGCAGAGGCGATAGAGAGCGTTCATTGCCCTGCGTAGAGTCCCCTCACCCCGCAAGCGGGGCGAGGGAGTATGCGGTGGAAGCCCCTCGCCCCGCGTGAGCGGGGAGAGGGAGGGACCCGCGTCAGCGGGAGGGGGAGGGGCCGGCGGACCTCGCATAACTTCCGATCAATTCACCGCCTGAATGCGCTTGATCAGATCGGCGTATTTGGCTCCGTATTTGTCCCATACCGGCTTTACTGCGTTTTCAAACGGCGTCTTGTCGCCGACCGTGTCGACCTCGATGCCGGATGCCTTCATCTTGGCCATCGCCTCCGCTTCGACTTTTTTCCAGAGCTGGCGCTCGTCCAACTGCGCCTCGCGCGCCAGCTTCTTGATCAACGCCTGGTCGTCTTTCGACAGGCCGTCCCAGGTGGCACGCGAGAACACCAGGATCTCGGGGACGATCAAGTGCTCGGTCAGGGTGTAGTACTTGGCGACCTGGTAGTGATTGTCGAAGACAAAGCTCGGCGGGTTGTTCTCGGCGCCGTCGACGACACCGGTCTGCAATGCGCTGAACACCTGGTCGTAACCCATTGCGACGCCGTTGCCGCCGAGCGCATTCATCATGTCGACAAACATCGGGTTGCCCATGACGCGCACTTTGAGCCCCTTGAGGTCGTCGATGCTCTTGATCGGCCTCTTGGTGTCGTAGAGGCTGCGCGCGCCGGCATCCATCCATGCGAGCCCGATGAGGCGCGTATTGGGGTTGTTGGTGACCTTGTCGAGCAGTTCCTGGCCTACCGGACCGTCGATGACCTTCTCCATATGAGCGGTGTCGCGAAACAGAAACGGTAGGTTGAAAACGTTGAGGTCGTCGACTACCGGCCCCAAGGTGCCGACGCTGACCCGGGCGAGCTGCAATGCGCCGACCTGCGCCTGCTCGATCGCTTCCTTCTCGCCGCCGAGCTGCATTGACGCATACATCTGAATGCTGAGCCGCCCGCCCGTCGCCTCTTCGAGCTTTTTGCCCATGTTCTCGACCGCCTGGACCGTCGGATACCCTTCCGGGTGCACGTCCGATGCCTTGAGTATGGTCCGCTGGTCCGCTGCCGCGGCGGGGCCGATCAGGCTGAGCAACAATGCCGCGACGCCGAACAGCAAAGCGTGGCGTCTGTCGATCATGTGAGCCTCCCTTGCTCGCTTGTTAACGGTCATGTTATTTGTCAGGTTATATGACAAGTTTTGCGACGATAACATTGCCCAATCGCGCTGACAAGCTCTCGGCCCTGCGCCCCATACGACCCGCCCGGAAATTGTTCCACGAGATCGCCGAGCGGATCGCTGCCGAGATCATCAGCGCCAAGCTGTCGCCCGGCGCCCGCCTCCCGACCGAGCAGCAAATGGCGACTGCAATGGGGGTCAGCCGCACCGTCGTGCGCGAGGCGGTGGCGGCCTTGCGAGCAGATGGGCTGGTCACCACTCGGCAGGGCGCCGGCGCCTTTGTCGCGACCGAAATCGGGCGGCGGCCTTTTCGGCTCGCAGTCCAGGGCCTGCCCTCCCTGAGGGAGGTGCTCAACGTGATGGAGTTGCGCCAGAGCGTGGAAGTCGAGGCGGCAGGGCTCGCGGCGGCGCGCGCCTCGCCGGCGTCAATGCGGGAGGTCGGTCAGAAGCTCGTGGCGATCGATGCCGCGATCGAGCGCGGTGAAAGCGCGGTCGACGAAGATTTCGCGTTCCATCGCGCCATCGCCGCGGCAACCAACAACCAGCAGTTCTGGGGATTTCTCGACTATCTCGGCCGCTTCATCATCCCCCGCCAGAGCATTCGCGTCGCAATCCATCAGGGCGAAGGCCAGCGGGTTTATCTCGAAATGATCCAGCGGGAGCATCGCGCGATTTTCGCGGCGATCGAAGCCGGGGATGCGGCGGCCGCACGCAGGGCGATGCGACAACATCTCTCGAACAGCCAGGCGCGCTATCGGCGTCTCTTCGAAGAAGAGGGAAAGGGCAACCGCGAAGGCAGGTGAAGGCGGCGCTCGCTACCCCACCGCTTGGCGCCAAAATCTCCGGTGAAGTTCGGGTCCCAACACGTCGTCGGACAGTGCGCCCGCAGCGTCGCCGTCCACATGGTATTCGAAAATTGGGATATCTGCGGAAATCCCCCTTATTCTTTCATGACCGAGCGGTGATAGCCCGCCGTTGCCGTTGGAAAGCGCCTGTGCAACGTCGCCGGATATCACACAGGAGACGCGATGCGCTTTCGCAGCTTCTTCCATTCTTGCTGAAATATTGATCGTGCTCCCATAGATGCCGATTGCCCGCTTGGTGTCACCTTGCTCGCTGACGACGACATCGCCGCCATGGACCCCGATCCGAAAGTTGGGGACAACCCCAAATTGCTGTTGATAATTTGCCTGCTCGTGCCTGACGGCGCCGAAAATCGCGTCAATCGCCCGCAATATCTTGTCTCCCTTGACCGCCTCGCTCCACACCCACTGTGCAATTAAGCCATCGCCTTTATAGAGGTAGATATCTCCGCCGTGGTCGGTGACCGGTCTGGACACGTCGAACAGGAATTTGCCGAGAAGGGACTGCGTCCGGACCGCACCCAGCCGCTCGGCCAAGTCTGTCGAATTGTTGATATCGAGAAACAGCAGGACCTTTGTTTGGATCACCGGGCGGTGATAGGTGCCGAGCATCAGATGAAACAAGGTTTCTATGCCGATAAAATGAACCGTTCGCATGACCATGATGCCGATCACAGAAAATACCATGACTAACGGGATTGCGATCGGCAGCTTGCGATAGGCTATCACCAGGTCTTCAAATCGCCACAGAACAACATGCGACAGGTGGATGGAAATGACGTACAGTATCAGCACGACGATCGTGTAGAGAAAGATCGATCGAACGGGGTGCATGCTTCGCAACCATCGGCCGCGCGGACTCTGGACGTAAAATTCTTCGAAAAAACCGACCCCGGTGCCGACAAATATCGCGTGAAGGATACCGAATATTACGGGACGGCCGATTGCGAGGGTCGTCAACCCTGCAAGCAACGCGAAGATCGTAACCGACAGCAGAATTGAAGTGAGCTTCCTGCGCGTCGAAATGGAGACCGCAGCGAGTGCCAATGCCATGGTGAGCTTGCTCGGTCGCTGACACGATCCTCGATTTGGGATATCTCGCGTTGCGGACAAGGGGTGACCAGCAGCCCCAATGAGCCGGCCGGCAAAACCTAGCGCCGCGAAACTTGGCAATCACCCCGATCGCAAGCCATATGAACCAGCTTTGTTGACTGGGAGCAGCCGATGACGGGTCAGTTGCCGGGACCGGGCGCGGTATTTCTCGACCATGTCGCCCATTTCGTACCCGCGATCGACGCGGCTGCCGAGGCGCTGGCGCGCTGCGGGTTCCGGCTGACCCCGTTCACCGCCCAGACCAACCGGGTGGAGGGCGAATCCCTCCCGGCCGGCACCGCCAATCGATGCGCGATGTTCCGGCGGGGCTATGTCGAGATCCTCGCCGCCACGGTCGATACGCCGCTGGCGCAGCAGCTGGCCGACCGGCTGACCCGTCATGTCGGGCTCCATCTCGCCGCTTTCAGCTCCACCGACGCCGGGTTCGAGCGCCGCCGGTTGGCCGCGGCCGGTTTTCCGGTACTGCCGCTCGTCGATATGCGTCGGCCGGTCGCGATCGAGGGTGGTGAGGACTGGGCGCGTTTTACGATCGCGCGCATTGCCTCGGGCATTATGCCGGAGGGACGCATGCAGTTCCTGACCCACCACACCGAAAGGCTGGTATGGCGCGATCCCTTTCTCGATCACCTGAACGGGGCGCAGGCGCTCGCCGCGCTATGGATCGCCGCTGCGGATCCCGCCGAGCCGGCAGAGCGTTTTGCGCAATTTACCGGCCGCCCGATCCGCCAAGAGGGCGAGGTCCCGACAATACCTCTCGAGCGCGGGACGATACGGGTCGCGACACCGGGATATCTCCAACGCGAGCTCGGCATCGAGCCGGGACCCCTGCTCCCCTATTTGGCCGCCTATGAGGTCGAAATCGTGAGCCTCCCGCAATTGGCCAAACTTCTCGACGATTGCGGATTGGTCCGACTCCGCGTCCGCGACGGTGTCGCCGTATCGCTGCCACCCTCCATCGGCGGCACGATCCTGTTTCGAGACACCGCGGTCTGAACCATTCGGCGGTTGGCGAGCCCGGCGGATCTATTGCATTGTTGTCGGAGGATTTGCGGTTGATCAGAGGAGGGGCTCGTGTCGCTGAGCCTTCCGATCGGTAGGTGGTCATGAGATTGAGTGTGGTGACCTTTATGCGCCCCGGCGCCGAGCCGCGCGATCGCCCGCTCGCCCGCATCGTCGATTACGCGCGGCGGATCGAAAAGAGCGGGTTTCCGGGGATTTGGGTGACCGACTCCCTGGGTCGGGGGCAACCCACCCTGGACCCGCTCGTCGCCCTCGGGGCGCTGTCCGCCGCGACCCAACGGGTCGAGCTCGGCACGGCCGTGCTGCAAGTCTCGCTGCGCCATCCGATCGAGCTCGCCCATCGCGTGCAGTCGGTCCAGGCATTGTCCGGCGGCCGCCTGCGCCTCGGTGTCGGCAGCGGCTCGACGCGCGCCGATTTCGAGCTTCTCGGCGCCGATTATGATCAGCGCTTCCGCACATTGATGAGTTCGCTCGACATCATGCGGCACGCCTGGCGCGGCGCGCCGGTCAATGGCGGCACGTTGTCGCCGTGGCCCGGTTGCGAGGGCGGCCCCCCGGTGCTGCTCGGCGCGTGGCGCAACCCGCGATGGATCGCCTATGCCGCCAAACAGTGCCAAGGCTGGGTTGCTTCCGGTCTCTACAGCAGCTGGGAGGACCTCGAAAACGGCATGCGCCTTTATCGCGAAGCCGGCGGCAACAACGCCGTCCTCGCCAATGTGGTTGTCGATCTTCGCAACCGGCCCGAACCAGGAAGCCTCGCCGAGCGCGCCAAGGTGTCGCTCGTCTGTCCGCCCGACGACGCGCGTCAGCGGCTAAAGCGCATCGAGCAGATCGGCTTCGACGAGGTCCTTCTCGTCTCCCCCGCCACTGCACTCGACGAGCTCGAACGGGTCCGCGATTTCCTATAGCCGGACCGTGCCGACTCAGAGAACGAGCTGGGTCTGCGTCACCAGGGCGACCAGCCGGCCTTCCGGGGTCGCGACGCGCGTCTGCCAGATCATCGTCCGCCGGCCGCGGTGGATTGGCGTCGCCTCGCCGACGACGCGCGTTCCAACCGGCGCCGGCGCGACGAAATTGGTCTTGCTCTCGATCGTCGTGGTCCCGGCGCCTTGCGGCAAGTTGAGGATCGTACCCACGGCGCCGAGCGTATCGGCGAACGCCATCACAGCGCCGCCGTGAAGCACAGCGGGGACGGTACAGAGGTCATCACGAACCGTCATCTCGGCAACGATGTTGTCCGGTGAGGCACTGATGAACTCGATGCCGAGCAACTCGGCAAATGGCAGTTTCGTTTCGTTGATGCGCGCCAGTGGATGCATCTGCGCCCTCCCCATACGCCTGCGGCTTTTGCACGCACGTAGAGAAGCATCCGAGGCAGGCCCTGGCAAGGTCGAGCCCCCTCCGAAGAGTGGAAGTCATGGTAATGCCGATATTATTCGACTACGGTCCGGACTTGGCAGTCGGCCCCTCGGTGGGTGGCGGACGGAGGAATTTGTTGATGCGTAGATTGGCGATCGCCGCTCTTGTGACGGCACTGTTTGTCGCAAGCGGCGTTTTTGCTCAGCAAAAATCCGGGAAGGACAGCGTCTACGAAGAACTGAACTTCTTCGACGAAGCCTTTGAGCGCGTTCGCCAAGATGCGGTCGACCCGGTTACCGACACAAAGCTGATCGGGGCGGCAATCACCGGGATGTTGTCCGGGCTCGATCCGCACTCGTCGTTTCTCGACGAAGCCGCCTTCAAAGCGCTGCAGAATCCGGCGAATGATGACCAGGCCGGCCTCGGCCTCATGGTGACGATCGAGAATGGACAGCTGAAGGTGATCTCGCCGCAGGACGGATCACCGGCGGCGCGGGCCGGGATCAAACCCGGCGATTTGATCTACTCGATCGACAAGGAGCCGACCTATGATCTGACCCTTGGGGAGGTCGAACAGAAGTTGCGCGGCCCCGCCGGGAGCGAGATCGAGCTGACCCTGCGGCGCGGCAATGGCGGCCCGATCGATCTGAAAATCAAGCGCGAGCCGTACAGACTGCAGACCGTGGCAGCGCATGTCGAGGCCGGCAACATCGGCTATTTGCGCATCGCCGGCTTTGATAGCGGAACCCAAGCAGCGCTCGCCGGTGCGGTGCAGGATCTGCGGCAACGGACCGGCAGCAAGCTGATCGGCTTCATCCTCGATTTGCGGAACAATCCCGGAGGCAGCTTCGATGGGGCGGTCGCTACGGCCGACGCTCTGATCGACAAGGGTGACATCGTCGTGGTCAAGGGCCGCAAGCCAGCCGACACCAAACGGATTAGCGCCACTCCCGGTGATTTTGCGAAGGGTCTGCCACTCGTCGCACTGATCAACGGCGGCACGGCCCGGGAGGCCGAGCTCGTTGTCGGCGCGCTTCAAGACAATCATCGGGCGTTGCTGCTCGGCACCAAGAGCTTTGGCGAGAGCTCGATCGAGAGCGTGATTCCGTTGGGCACCGGCGGGGCGATCCGTTTGACGACCGCTCGTTTCACGACCCCGAACGGCCGGGAAATTCAGGGCAAGGGTCTCGAACCCGATCTCGGCGTCACCCCACTCAAGCTCGCAAAGCTCGAGCATGGCGAAGGGCGGCACGAGGCTGATTTGCCGGGAGCGCTCAAGAATCCCGATCAAGCTGCCGCGACGCCCGGCAAGCCACCGGCCGACGCGCCACCCGGCGCGACTGCCACGCCTGCGCCGGAAGACGCCCCGTCCGTCGCTACCGGCGACATCGGCTCGGCGAGCGACGAGCAATTGACACAGGCGATCGATGTTCTGCGCGGGCTTTCCTTGATCGGGCGCCGCGCCTCGGGCTGAGCTACCGTTGGCCCGGCACGCTCGTTAACCATACTTACAAAGGCGCCACATTGCTGCCGCATCTGTCGCGGCATCCTGTTCGCACACTAAAAAATCGCGCGTAAAGAGCGGGGACGAACACGCTGCCTCTGGCAACGACAAGCGAAATTTATCTTGAGGAGGCTAAAATGGTCGCGGCCAAGCAAACGCAAGAATCGAACACGAACACCGCTGCGATGGGCATCCCCTTGGGGTCAGCCTTTATCAAAGAGGCCGAACTGTGGATGGGCGCACACAAAGACTTCCTGACCAGCATGGAAGCCATGATGACCGACTGGCTTCGGCGGCAGCGCGAGGTGTTCGATACTTCATCCCGTTCGATCCGGAAGATATACGACTCCCGCAACTTTATTGATCTGGTGCAGGCTCAGCATGAATGGGTGTCGGATTGCCTGCAGTGGACCGCCTCCGAGATCCGGGCGGTTGGCAACGACGCCGCTGCGATGACGCGGAAGGCGGCGGAACGGCTCGACGAAACCGCTCGTGAGCGGAGCGACAGAATCCGGCAACACAGCAAAACATTGGCGGAGACCGCGACAACCGTTCCGATGCAACGAACCGCCGCGGAGTAGATCGGTCCAGCGTGACCGCGGCGGCCTTCGACACCGATCGGTCTATCGACAGCCTGACTGCGGCGGGCATGCCCGAGGCGCAGGCACAGGCGCTCACCGCCCTGCTTAAGCAATTCCGTGATATGGACCTGAGCAGCCTGGCGACCAAGTCGGACGTCGCGGAAACCAGAGCCGACCTCCTACACGATATCGTCGATACCAGGACGGACCTCGGTCAAACCAAGGCCGACCTCCTGCGGGGCTTCGCGGAAACCAAGTCTGAAATCCGAAGATGGATGATTGGGATAATCGGTGGCGCCGTCGTCATCAACACCGTGATCGTCTTCGTAGTCATGCTGGTACTCGTGCGGTTCGTCGGCCGCTAGTCTGATCCGCCAGCCCCGTAGCGTTGGACGTGGTACGGGGTACGGGCGACACCCGAGTGTAGCTGGCGACGCGGCAAGAAGCATGCCATAATTATTGTATGAAAACGGGCAACTTCAGCTTGTAACTACAAATTCGAGTCAGATTTCCGATTATTTTTCACGAGATACAAATAAGAGTTCTCAAAGTACTTAAGTTTCCGACTAGATTTAAATCAAAGAGCCGGAGCTGACGTGGCGGCTGCACAACGGGTAGCCATCAGGGGCTGGATGCGCTGGCCGAACTGTTCCATGCCGATCAGGAAGTCGTCGAAGGTCAGCATGATGCCCTTGGTGCCCGGCACGCGCGCCGCTTCGTCGAGCATGGCGGCGACCGCGGCGTAGGACCCGACCAAGGTGCCCATGTTGAAGTTGATGGCACCTTCCGGCACCACCATCGCCTTGGCGGTCGAGCCCTCGGTCGCCGTGGGGTCGGCCCCGGCCTGCTCGGACATCCAGGCGAGCGCATCGGCGTCGGCGCCGGCGTTGAAGTATTGCCATTTCGCCATGGCTGCCGCATCGGTCTCGTCGGCGATCACCATGAATAGCACATAGGTGCCGACGTCGCGGCCGGTGCGCGCCGCCGCATCGAGCATCCGAAGATTGGTCGGGGCATGCGCCTCTGGGGTGTTGACCCCGGCGCCGAGGACAAAATTGTAGTCGCCATGCTCGGCGCCGAATTGCATGCCGCGCCCGCTCTGGCCGGCGCAGACCAGCTTGACCGGCGCTAGTGGTCGTGGGCTCAGGCGGCAGTCGTTCATCCGGAAGAACTCGCCGGTGAAGTCCGAGCGACCGGTCTCCCACAGCTGGCGCAGGATTGTCACGTATTCGGTGCTGTAGTCGTAGCGCCGGGCAAAATGCCCATCATTCGGCCACAGGCCCATCTGGTCATATTCCGGCTTGTGCCAGCCCGACACGATGTTCACGCCGAACCGCGCCGGCGCGATCGAGTCGATGGTCGAGGCCATGCGCGCCACGATCGCCGGCGGGATGGTGAGCACCGCTACCGACGCGTACAGCTTGATCCGCTCCGTCACGGCCGCCAGCCCGGCCATGAGCGTGAAGGATTCGAGATTGTGGTCCCAGAACTCGCTCTTGCCACCGAACCCGCGCAGCTTGATCATCGACAGGGCGAAGTCCAGCCCATAGCGCTCCGCCTTCTGCACGATCTCGCGGTTGAGCGCGAAGCTCGGCATGTATTGCGGCGACGTGGTCGAGATCAGCCAGCCGTTGTTCCCGATCGGAATGAAGACGCCGATATCCATGGCCACCCCCGCCCAGCAACCAAGCAGGATACGTGCCATCGTTAGCGCTGGGCCGGCCAGCCCGAGGCCACATGCTCACTGGCGGAGGGGACAGGAGTCCGTCTCGCGCACAAAGTCGCACAAGACAAGCTCGTTACGGGAGCGTGCCGGGAGGAGCGGCGGCGACAGGCCGACCGTGATGCCTGGCCAGGGAGCAGGGATCGGCGCCGCCGTCGGGCGGGCCGATCCGGACCAGAAGCTGCCCTTGCAGCCCGCACCAGCCGGCGGCTGGGCCGAAAAGGCAGCCCTCGAAGGCTTGGAGGGTCGTGTCGCGAAAGATAGCGCTGACGGCGGTGCCGTCATGCACCCACTTCTCTTCGGCTGCCGCTTGGTACCCGGCACCTGGCAACACGGGGATGATGCAAGTTTGATCGGGCTTGCCAAATTCAGCATGCAGCGCCGCCGCTATCGCGCGGAAGGCGGGCGGGTTGACCCCGTGGCGCGGTCGCTCGAGCTGGATGCGCTTAAGGCCGTGCGTCACCTTGTCCATTTGGAAGAAAACCACCACCGGCACTGCGCCGAGGGTCTGGCCGCGCAGAACGACATCAGCGTAGCTGTCGCCAAAGTCCAATGCTCGGTGCAACCGGATCGCATCGGTGCCAAACTGGAGGAACAGTTCATCCGATGATTCGCCCCAGTGGGTCTCGCGCAATACTTCTTCTATCCCATCCGCTGCAAATGCAGGCGTCGCCAAGGCAACGACCGCCACGGCGACTACAACCCAGGCGAAACGCACGATAGAGGGACCCAAAGCAAAAACCGAGTAAATTCTAAGGCACAATAGGTAATTCTGTCATTTCGGTGCGTCCTTATTACCCACACGGTAGAACAGTCAATCCGACGGTCATAGTCCGGACCAAAAGATGGCGCCGGGCGAAAGGCTGTCAAGAGCGCTGCCCAATCGACTGATCGGCAGCCGCGCGGGGTTGATTATGTCGTATGCAGTCGGCTTCTCGGCGTCAGCGAGAGGCAATAGCGCAAGGAACCCATTCTGGCGCTTCTCGCACCAAGACCGCAGACCGGCGGTCTTGCCGGCGAGCCCGGCTGTGTACCGACGGTTATCGTTTAGGATTTCTTCGACTTTTCCCTATATCTGGATGCCGATCAGGCGGACCTTGAGGTGTGGTATGCGGTTCCTGCTCCTGCAGCGCACCGCGTTTCGAGACCCATCGTCCTTGCGGGGGATAAGATGGGAACGCTGCTCGCAAAAAACGCCGACGTGCTCGTGACGATGGACGGAGATCGGCGCGAACTGAAGAACGCCGGGCTCTTCGCACGCGACGGTATGATTGAGAAGGTCGGTTCGACAGCCGAGCTGCCGGCGACGGCTGACCTTGTCCTCGATCTTCGAGGCCATATTCTCCTCCCTGGCCTGGTCAACTGTCACCACCATCTCGACCAGCTTCTTACACGCAATCTGACCGCCGGCCAGAACACGAACCACTACATGGGTCGCACCTTCGGCAATACCTATTTCATGCTTGGAGCCGACCGTGTCTGGCCGCACAAGATGTTCGAGGCCGCGGAGCCAATCATCTCCAATCTCGGCGGCCACGTTGTCGGCAAGGAGTTCACCGGCACGGAAACGGACTTCGCCCCCACGATCGCACGGATCGCCTCGACGAAAGCAAAGGTTCTGCTGTTCGCGCTGAAAGGCGATGGTCTGAATTTCATCCCGCAGGCGGACGACCTCGGACTGTTGAAGGGCACCACCGTCGCGTTTCTCGGATTGTCCGAGACCGACCTGGGCGTGTTCGGTGGCAAGGGTCAGAACATGTTCGTTGCGGTGCCGTTCGTCGCGACGAGCGACGTGCCGTCGGTCAAAGCGTTTGTTGCCAAGGCCAAGGCCGAAAGCGGTGCCGATACCGCGATTTCGAACTATGTGATGACGCATTACAACGCGCTGATCGCCATGAAGGCGGCGATCGAACGGGCTGGAAGGGTCGACAAAGAATCGATGATCGACGCCCTCGAAGGTCTGGTGATCAAATCACCCACAGGGACCGTGACGATCGGCGGGAATCATCACGCGGCCATGAACATGTTCATGGCCAAGACGAAGGGACGCGACCTCATCATTGTACCCGCGCTCGGAGAGATCGCACCCGAACCCAGATGCAAATATTGACCGAACAAACACGGCGAACCGCGGCGCTCATGTTCTTTTGCGTGGTTTTTGCGGCCCCGCTTCTTGGTGCCGCGAAAGAGTTGAATTACGGATGCTCGACGCCGCCGCTCGAAGTTGCGTTCGCGATCGTGGATGGCCGCTACAACGGCACTGTTGGTTGCGGCAATCTTTTTCTCCAATCGGACATACCGACGGCTCCCGTCGTGCAGTGGAAGCGAGCCAACGCGGGAAAACTCTATACCCTGATGATGCTGGACCTCGACGGGAATGCTAATGGATCATGGCCGGACCCGGTTCCTCCGGGACAAAATGCTCCGGTGCGTCACTGGATCGTCGGCAACATCCCTGGTGTTCTTCTCGGTGGCACCGGCTACGCGGAGTCCGGGGGTGCTTCGAGCATCAAAAAGATTATCGTTCTGCAGCGATACCGTGCCCCGCACATCCCGGTGGTTTCGGATCGATATGGCCTGTATTTGTTTCAGCAAAAGCAGGAGATCGGCTTCGCAGCGTTGCCGGAGTCCATAACGAGCTTCGAATATGCGAGATTCCTCAAAAGATATCATTTCGGAGACCCCGAAGCCTCTAACTTTTTTGTGGTGATATACACGTCCGAATCGCCGTTTTCCGGCAAAGCCTTCCATGGAAACGACGTTTCGGGAGTCTGGCATCAGGATTACGGGAAAGGCAGACTGGCTCCGGCTCGATAATCATTTTGGACGTCCCGCGAACCTCCGCTCCAATTTCGCTCGCGGGATATTTGACTCCGGCGATTTACGGCAGATCAGTCGCACATGTCTGGAGCAACGAGTTCCCGCGGTATTATCGATACAGGACGCGGCGCGAGCCGCCGCACGTGCCACCAACCCGCGCGGCCATCGGGCTAATCCCACTGGAAGACATTCGCTATCTGCATCCGAGTGGCGGTTGAGCCGGCTCTGCTCTAACCTCGTTGGGGGAGGCAACTGTCATGACGAATTCTCGGCCGCGGCTCCTGATCGAGAATGGGACGTTGATCGACGGGAGGGGGTGCGATCCGGTCCCGAACACGCTCGTCGTTGTCGAGGGTAACAGGATCGCCCATGTCGGCCCCGCCGATGGCTGGCTCCGACCGGGGAGCCCGGACGACACGGTCATCGACGCGACGGGCAAGTTCATCCTGCCCGGCCTCATCGACGCGCATTGCCATATCTCGCTGCACCAGGGCGCATTGCCGGGCGTGAAATACACTTCGAACGCCGAGTTTTGCACCTTGTGGGCGGCGTATGCGATCGGGCGGGTCTTACGCGCCGGGGTCACCAGCATTGCCGTCCCCGGCGGCAAATGGTTCACCGATGTGACGGTGCGCGAAGCGGTCGAGGGCGGGCTCCTGGAAGGACCGCGGATGGTCGTCGCGGGGCGGGCGCTCAGCAATTACGGCGGCATCTTTGATCCCGATCCGTACCCCGCTTATGAGGGAACCCCGAACGATGCGGCGGGTGTCTTATGCAATACGCGCGACGAGTTTATCCGCGAGACCCGCAAGCAGTGCAAACGCGGGGTCGACCTGATCAAGATCGCCGATTCCACTTGGGGCGATGTGCAGACAGTTGCACATGACGAAATCGCAGCCGTCGTCGATGAAGCCCACCGGCACAATGTCAAGGTCGCGATCCACTCGCGCGGCTCGACCTCAACTCGCGCCGCCGCCAAAGCCGGCGTCGATCTGATCTACCACGGCGACTGGGCGACCGAGGCCGACCTCGACATCGTCGCCCAGGCCGG
>Ga0209526_10001700_pt1 | contig 14783 bp, 13 predicted proteins | sample JacPinW_OM2H0_M1_FD_188566 | JGI IMG/M metagenome (GOLD analysis project Ga0209526, IMG submission 188566) | Forest soil microbial communities from Algoma, Ontario, Canada - Jack Pine, Ontario site 1_JW_OM2H0_M1 (SPAdes) (version 2) | ecosystem: Environmental > Terrestrial > Soil > Boreal... | reverse complement strand
ACCCAATCTCGGAAGTTCCGCGCCTCGGTGCCGATAATTCTTCGCACCGTGAACGTGACGCACGCGGGCTAGATGTCGAATGATACATCGGTCTTTCCTGTGGCACTCTTAGAAAATGCGGTGACCCGTCCGATTGCATATCGAGGCGAAGAAGTATGCGGTTCACCTAAGCGATGAGCCGACGAGGTGCACATTTCCACTGAATTGTTTGTGTTCGACCTGTAGGTTCACACTGATTCCGGACGGATGGTCGGCAATCCGGAAGTAATCCCGCCAATATTTCGAAAGATCCTGGCTGCTGCGGTGGGCAGGACAGGCAGGAGTGTCCCTGTACTATCTCAGTTCGCGAATCCACACGTTGCGATAGCGAACCGGGTGGTTGTGGTCCTGTAAGGATAGCGGAAGCTTCTCCGGGCCGGCGGTGTACGGTGGGCGCATGTGATGGCCGGTAGGGCCTGTCGGCTCCACGTTGTCTTGCACCAGCACTCCATTATGAATAACCGTGATGCGGGCCGGCCGCAGGAGTTTGCCGCCGGAATCGAAACGCGGGCCGTGGAACACGATGTCATACGTCTGCCATTGCCCGGGAGGGCGCGAGGCGTTCACCAGGGGAGGGAACTGGCCGTAGACCGCACCGGCTTGGCCGTCGGCGTAGGTTTTGCTTTGGTACGAGTCGAGCACCTGGATTTCATAGATGCCATGGAGAAACACGCCGCTATTTCCGCGATCCTGGTCTTCACCCTTTGCCGGACTCGGCTCGGCGAATTCTACGTGGAGTTGGCAGTCACCGAAGGAGTCGCGGGTGTAAAGCTGCCCGGTTTTCGGTACAACTTCGAAGTAGCCGCTCTCTACCTTCCATTTGGCCGCGCTTCCGTCTTTGTGCTGCCACTTGGAAAGATCTTTGCCGTCGAAGAGGACGATGGCGTCGGAGGGCGGCCGGCCGGGGGTTTCTTGCGTGCTTGCGGTGCCAGGGTCGATTGCAGCTGGGACGGGGCGGTTGCGGTCGTGGATCTCCCATTTGGGATCGACTTGCGTTTGAGCGAGTGAAGCGACGGAAGCCAGAAGCGATAAGAAGATTAGAGTGAGAGTTTTTTTCATCGTCCTTACCTCAATGAGTTTTAGAGCACCGCCACAAAATCGTTACGCTCCGGCGCGGATGCGCATGCCGTAGAAGGAGCGGTAGACGAAGAAGAAGGACACCGCGAAGAAGGCGGCGGCCAGGATGTGCGTGAGGTTCTCGCCTTGTGAGGCCGTGAGTTGCACGGCGAGTTCGACGGCTAGCAAGCCGAACAGAGTCGTGAATTTGATGACCGGATTTAGGGCGACGGAGGAGGTGTCCTTGAAAGGATCGCCTACGGTGTCGCCGATTACGGTGGCGTCGTGGAGCGGTGTGCCTTTCTGCTTTAGCTCGACTTCGACGATTTTCTTCGCGTTGTCCCAGGCTCCGCCGGCGTTGGCCATGAAAATGGCTTGGTACAGGCCGAAGGTGGCGATGGACATCAGGTAGCCGATGAAAAAGAAAGGCTCGATGAACGAGAAGGACAAGGTCGCGAAGAAAACGGCGATGAAGATGTTGAGCATGCCCTTTTGCGCGTATTGCGTGCAGATTTCGACGACGCGCTTGCTATCCGCGACGCTGGCGGCCGCGGCGCCGTCGAGCTTAATGTGTGCCTTGATGAATTCGACGGCACGGTAGGCGCCGGTAGTGACTGCTTGGGTGGATGCGCCGGTGAACCAATAGATCATGGCGCCACCCGTGATCAGACCGAGGACGAAGGGCGCGTGCAGGAGCGAGAGCTTTTCGACGTTGACGGTGAGGCCGTGCGTTAGCGCCATGATGATGGAGAAAATCATGGTGGTGGCGCCCACGACTGCGGTGCCAATGAGCACGGGCTTTGCGGTGGCCTTGAATGTGTTGCCCGCGCCGTCGTTGGCTTCGAGGAGCGTCTTCGCGCGCTCGAAGTTGACGTTGATGTTGTAGTCGCGCTTTAGTTCCGCTTGAATCCCCGGAACTTGCTCAATCAGCGAGAGCTCGTAAACCGATTGCGCGTTGTCGGTGACCGGGCCGTAGGAATCGACGGCAATGGTGACCGGTCCCATGCCGAGGAAGCCGAAGGCTACAAGACCGAAGGCGAAGACGGGAGCGGCGATCATGATGGCGCCGAGCCCGAGGTTGCTCATGAGGTACCCGACGGACATCAGAACGACCATGGCGAGGCCGATGTAATAGGCCGAAAAATTTCCAGCGACGAAGCCGGAGAGGATGCCGAGAGAAGCGCCGCCTTCTTCGGCGGAGCGGACAACTTCCTTGACGTGACGCGATTCGGTGGAGGTGAAGACTTTGACGAGCTCGGGGATAATCGCGCCTGCCAGCGTGCCGCAAGAGATGATGGTGGCGAGCTTCCACCACTGTGAAGAGTCGCCGCCGAGCGTTGGAATGATCATGGAAGAGACGACGAAGGTGAACGCGATGGACACGAGCGAGGTGATCCAGACAAGCGAAGTGAGCGGAGCTTCGTAGTTCATTTCGTCGACATTGCCGTAGCGCGCTTTGGCGATTAGGCCGTTGATGAAGTAGGCGGCGGCGCTAGCGACGAGCATGACGATGCGCATGACGAAAATCCAGACGAGTAGCTGGACTTGTACAGTGGGACTTTTTACGCCGAGGAGAATGAAAGTGATGAGCGCGACGCCGGTGACGCCGTAAGTTTCGAAGCCGTCAGCGCTGGGGCCGACGGAGTCGCCGGCGTTGTCTCCGGTGCAGTCGGCGATTACGCCGGGGTTGCGCGCGTCGTCTTCCTTAATCTTGAAGACGATCTTCATCAGGTCAGAGCCGATGTCGGCGATTTTGGTGAAGATGCCGCCGGCGATGCGGAGCGCGGCGGCGCCGAGAGACTCGCCGATAGCAAAACCGATAAAGCAGGGCCCCGCGTAATCGCCGGGGATGAAGAGAAGGATGAGGAGCATCATCAGGAGCTCGACTGAGATGAGCATCATGCCGATGCTCATGCCTGCTTCGAGGGGGGTGTGGTAGATCGGGTACGGCTTACCGCGCAAGCTGGCGAAAGCGGTGCGCGAATTGGCGAAGGTGTTGACGCGAATGCCGAACCAAGCGACGCCATAGCTGCCGGCAATGCCGACAAGGCTAAAGGCTAGAATGATGGGCAGCGTGACGGCAATCGATTTACCGGGCACGGGAGCGAGCACGCCGAAGTAAAGGACGATGACGACGGCGATAAAGAGCCAGAGCACGATAAGGAATTTGCCCTGCGTAATGAGATAGGTTTTACAGGTTTCGTAGATCAGCTCCGAAATGTCGCGCATGGAGCGATGCACAGGAAGATTTTTGAGGCGGCTGTAAATTACGAGGCCAAAGATCAAGCCGAAGATGCAAAAGAGAATGCCGAACAGCAAAAGTTTGTGGCCGTCGATGCCGAGGAATTGAACCTGGCTTAGGTCGGGCAGCTTTAAAGCGGCTTCGCCGCCAACTTCCTCGGCGGGTTGAGCGAACGCGCTCGCGGCGGTGAGCAGGGAAGCGACTGCGGCGGCTACGCCGAATTTCGAGAATCTACAAGCTAGTGCCCAGGCAGGTGTAGGCCAGGTGCGCATCAACACTCCTCCGTTGCTAATAAAAGAGATTTCGAAGTTAAACTGCGTAACGCTTCTGGGCATCCTCTTCCGGCACACCAGTATGGCTGGTGATTTTTTGCTGTGCCGGGAGGAGCTTGCCAAACTACAAGAAAGCCCCATTTGTAGATGGGACCGGAATTTGAAACCACAGGCACCGAGCGACAGGCACTGCTCTACCCGGGGCAGGGACCCTGGTTGCTCGACGCAAGGCGTTCCGAAGTCGTTGATTTATAACATTTCGCTAATGGCGGGTCAAACGGAAGGCTATGATTCGCGCCTGTCGGTGTTGAGAGGAGCGAACCTGCGCTAACCGAAACGAGTCGTCCCGCTCAGGGTATGCGACATGGAATTGCCAAGCGGTGGTAACATGCGGCATCGTTCCAGGACGGATAGGACGGGTCGGACGCAAAAAATGGAAAGGCACGTCAAGTACGCGGTGACGCTAGCGAAGATCGCCTCGTTCACACTCCGAGACGGACCGGAAATCGCCACAAACGGGAGCGCTCTGGCGGGAAACTTTTAGGCGCACGTCCGTCGAATCGCATGGCATCGAATCCTAACGACTCATATAAGGTTGCATACGCGCTTGGAGAGCCGGCCGCTCGACGAATATTGGTCTGCCCGCGCATAGTTGAGGAGGAGCGCGGTTGAGGAATCATTTTTTCATCACGGGGACGGATGCCGGAGTGGGCAAGACGACGCTGGCGGCGCTGCTGTGCGCGGCGCTGGACGCGGTGTATTGGAAGCCGATCCAGACGGGCACGCTGGAAGGATCGGACCGTGTGACGGTGATGCGGCTGGCGGGAATCGGCACGGACCGCACGATTGATGAAGTGTATAAATTTGTGCCGCCCGTTTCACCGGACTTGGCGGCGCGCTGGGCGGGAACGGAGATTGATCTCGGCCGGATTAACTTGCCCAACAGTTTGAATAATGATTGGGCGGTGATTGAGGGAGTGGGCGGCGTGCTGGTGCCCATCAATCAGAAACAGTTCATGCTGGACATGATGGTGAAATTCAAGCTGCCCGTGATTCTGGCGGCGCGTAGCAGCATCGGTACGGTGAATCACACGCTGCTGACGCTGGCGGCGCTGCACGCGGCGGAGTTGCCGGTGCATGGCGTGGTGCTTATCGGAGATCAAAATCGGGAGAACCGGGAGACGATTGAACGATTTGGACATGTGCGCGTGATTGGAGAGATTCCGAGACTGCCGAATTTGCATCGTACCGCGTTGATGCAGGTGTTTATGAGTCATTTTGATCGCGGCGCATTTTCGCAGTAGAGGGAGCAGGGGGGAGCACGTTTCATTGCCCGATCAAATCGGTGCTTGGAAACAAAAGATTGTGGCGTTTGCGGCGGCGCTGGGTGCGCCCGGGCTGTTCCTGATTTCGTTCCTCGATTCGTCTATTTTAACTTTTCCCGTTATCAATGATTTGTTGCTGATTGAGCTTTCCATGCGGCGGCCCGCACGTATGCCGTTGTACGCTAGCATGGCCGCGCTGGGCTCGTTGCTGGGGTGTGTTTTGCTATTTTTATTGGCGCGCAAAGTTGAGGAAGCTGCGTTCCATCGGAAGGTTGGCGCACGGGCGGCGGCAATTCGCCACTGGGTGGAGCGGAATGGATTTGGCGGGATGCTGGTGGCGGCGATGCTGCCGCCTCCGACGCCCTTCAAGTTATTTGTGCTGGCGGCGGGCGTGTTTGAGGTGCCGCTGGTGAGTTTTGCTTCGGCGATCGGGCTCGCGCGGGTGATCCGGTATTTTGGCGTGGGATACTTGGCGGTGCGGTACGGCGCGAATGCTTTGCCGTATTTGAGTCGGCACAAGTGGCAGGTGGCATTGGTGTTGATTGTGGTTGTGGCGGGCAGTTACGTGGCCTCGCGCGTGGTCTTGAAGGAACGAGCGGCACACGCACTGAAAAAGTAAGAATAGCCAGCCTCAGAAGGTAACCGCTACATTTTTTGATCCCACGCAAGTTCCTCGCTGAGTACCTTGGCGTTTGGGTCGGTTTCGACTATTGCGACGACGCGCCTGCCAGAGTGTGTTTCTCTTTGCTGGGCGAGGTCGCGAATTTGGACGCGATAGCCGGTGTTGGTTTTTTCTACTGAGGCTTTGGGGAATTTTGCGGCTTCGAGGAAGCGGCGCACGGATTCCGTTGCGCGTGCGGCATCGAGCGGCGGCGAAGATTGTGGTTTGTAGGAGACTACCGCGGCATCCGGATTGAACGAGGAGCCGGGCACCAGGTTTAGATCGAAGTCGTGGAACGCGCGGTCAGTCTCAACTATGCCGCGCCAATGAAAAGGGGAATCGGATTCGGCGAAGGCTGCGACTCGGCGCGGCAACTCTCCTCGATACGTGCGGGCTTCCATCAGGGCGACGGCGTTGCCGTGCAAGACCGCTCGAGCGCTTATGTAACCAAAAACTACCACGAGCGCGATGATTGCGCCGATTTGTCCGCGCGGAGCTTTCGATTTCGCACCGATCTCTTCAGTCACGAGGGCGAGCAGTTGCGGGAGAAGCACTCCAGCGAGAAGGACGAGCAGAATCCAGAGATCGAAAGGAGCGACCCAGTTGGCGGAATATCGCTGCGTGCGGAAAGGCCAGAGTAGCTGGACGCTTTCGTTCTGCGTGAGGTCCATCCCTACATGCAGAGCGCATGCAACCAATACGGCGATAAAAATTGTGCGGAAGCTGTCCGGCTTTTGTGTGCGGCGCGTGGCCAGCGCGACGGCGATCGCGGAGAGCGCTGTGACGATAAGGATTCCAAGGAGGGAATGCGTCGCTGTGCGGTGCCAATCTAAGAATACGGATGGACCAAAGCTCGCGCTAAGGTAGTCGAGGTTAGCTGCAGAGCCCGCGAGGATTGCGGCGAGCATCGTGGCCCGCGACGCTCTTGGGAAAACGGCGCGGGTCACCGCATAGGACGCCAGCCCGTGCGTGAAGGCGTCCATTTAATTTTTCGTAGGGATTGTCGCCGAGGCGGCGTCTATTGGAACGAGAAGCTTGAGCGCGCGCGGGACGATTTTGAATTCCACTGGAAGGCGCGCAAGGGGTTCGCCATCGATTTGCGCGTAAACGGGATTGGAATCGAGCGGCTCGCAGACGATGCTGTTCGCCTTCCAGAAATGTACGCCGTCCGTGCCGCGCAGCTTGCCCAACCATAAGGTTGGGAGATAGCTCAGATATTTCAAGCCGCTCTTGGTCGTCAAACCCATAAGTTCGAAGTGGTCAGAGTAAAGGTCCGCTTCCGTCGTAATCCGAAAGGGGCCGCCGTAGTGTTTGGTCCTGCCGACAACGACGAGCGAGACGTCCAGTTTGTCGTGGCCAGTAACCACGCGAAAATGCTGGTATTTGTAGCGGAAAACTTCGCGCGCGCCTTGCCACCAGTAAGCGAGGATGCCGACGCGCGCTTTTAGGTCAAGGTCAATGGAGTAAACGATCATGCCGTCAGGACCGGCGCCGGCGACGCTCAAGAAATAGCGCTTTTTGTCCGGTTCCTTCAGGGGAGTGGCGAGACCAAGCGCGATATCTCTTATTTCGCCGTGCACCAGCTTTGCGGCGGCGCTGGGAATGTCCCACGGCAGCCCGAGCTCTTTCGCGAGGACGTTGGCGGTCCCTCCAGGGAGCAAGGCCATGGGGACGCGATGGCCGTTTTGTTGGCCGGCAAGGCCGTTGACGACTTCATTGAGTGTACCGTCGCCGCCGCAGGCAATCACGAGCTGGCGACCTTCCTTGGTGGCGCGCTCGGCCATGACGGTTGCGTCGCCGGGGCCGCGCGTTTCCAGAAGATCAGCGTCGATGCCGCCAAGCGAGAAAATGCGGCGGGCTTCGTCGAGCATGCGTCGGCGGCCCTTGCCGCCGTTGCCGGCGTTCGGGTTATGAATCAGCAAAGCGTTGCGAAGGTTTGGCAGCATCAACCGTCCAAGGGCGCTTGCGAGCCGCGGCGCGAAACTTCCATTCTATATAATATGATGCGCATTCCAGTGAACGTTCTTCCGAGGGTTCCATGGCCAAGGCGGTAGCCGCCAAACACGAGATCGAAGAGCTGCGCAACAAGCTGCGGCACCACGAGTACTTGTATCACGTGCTGGACCAGCCGGAAATTTCCGACGCCGCTTACGACCGCATGATGAACCAGCTCAAGGAGCTGGAGGCCGCAAATCCTAAGCTGATTACTCCCGATTCGCCGACCGTGCGCGTGGGCGCGACTCCGCGCGAAGGCTTTCAGACCGTGCAGCACGCCCGGCCGATGTTGAGCCTGGACAACGCGTTTTCCTACGAGACGTTGGGCGATTTTGACCGGCGAGTCCGCCAGGGAAGCGGCCACGAAAAAATTGAGTACATCGCGGAACATAAGTTTGATGGGCTGAGCATTTCGCTGCAGTACGTGAACGGCGGCTTGGCGCGCGGCGTTACCCGCGGCGATGGGCGAACCGGCGAGGACGTCACGCCGAATGTGAAGACCATTCGCTCGATTCCGCTCCGTGTGGATCTCGCCGCATTGAAAAAGCTGAAGCTGCCACCGACATTTGAGGTTCGCGGCGAAGTGCTGATGACGCGCAAGGCGTTCGAGGCGATGAACCGGCAGCAGGAGGAGAGCGGCGGGAAAATCTTTGTGAATCCGCGGAACGCGGCGGCGGGCTCGGTGCGCGTGCTCGATCCTTCGATTACCGCGCGGCGGCGTCTGGAGTTTTTTGCGTATTACTTGCTCGTGGATGGCGAGGTTCCTTTCCCGAAGCATTCCGATTCACTGGAAGCTCTGAAGCAATTGCGCTTCCGCGCTTCCGAAGATTGGAAGCTGTGCGACGGGATCGAGCAGGTCTGCAAATACTGCGATGCCTGGGAGCCCAAGCGCGAAGAGCTCCCGTACGAAATCGATGGTGTGGTAATTAAGGTCAATTCGTTGGGGATTCAGCGTGAATTGGGATACACCGCAAAAGCCCCGCGCTGGGCGATCGCCTACAAATATCCAGCGCGGCAGGAAACCACGGTCGTGAACGACATTCGCGTGCAGGTAGGCCGCACCGGCACGCTGACGCCCGTGGCCGTGCTCGAGCCGGTGCAGGTGGGAGGCGTCACTGTCAGCCGTTCCACGCTGCACAACATGGACGAGATCGACCGCCTCGGCTTGCAGATCGGCGATACGGTGCTGATCGAGCGGGCGGGGGAAGTGATCCCCCACGTCCTGAAGGTGACCAAAGAAAGCGCCAACCGCAAACCGTTTCGCATGCCCAAGAATTGCCCGGAATGCGGCAGCGCCATTCACCGCGCCGAAGGTGAAGTCGCGTATCGCTGCGTCAACGCCGCGTGCCCAGCGAAGCGGAAAGAGTCGCTGCTTCATTTCGCCAGCCGCCACGCCATGGACATCAACGGCCTGGGCGACAAAATTGTCGACCAGCTTGTGGACAAAGGCATGGTCAAGGACATCGCGGATCTATACACGCTGAAGCTGGACGATGTCGCTGATCTCGAGCGCATGGGCGAGAAATCCGCGCAAAATTTGCTGGACCAAATTGCCGCCAGCAAAAAGCACACGCTAGCCCGGCTAATCTATGCGCTAGGCATCCGCATGGTAGGCGAACGTACCGGGCAGTTGCTGGCCGAACATTTTTCTTCTCTGGACGAACTGGCGGAAGCCAAGGAAGACCAGCTCTTCGAAGTAACCGAAGTAGGGCCGAAAGTAGCCGCCGCCATTGCCGAATTCTTCTCCGAATCCGCCAACCAAAAAATAATCAAGAAGCTCGACAAAGCCGGCGTCCGGCCCACGGCCGAAAAGCGCGTCCTCAAAAGCCAGAAATTCGCCGGCAAATCCTTCGTCTTTACCGGCGGCCTCGCCAATCGCTCCCGCGAAGAAGCCGCCCAATTAGTAATGCAACACGGCGCCAAAGTCTCCAGCTCCGTAAGCAAGAAAACCGATTACGTAGTAGTAGGCACCGACCCCGGATCGAAGTACGACAAAGCCAAAGATCTCGGCGTTTCCGTCCTCACCGAGCCCGAATTCGAAAAGCTCCTCGGCGTTTCAACAAAAGATCGCTAATTTTGTTCGTCGGCCCCCCAAGCGAGTGGCGGTCCCCATCAAGTTAAATTGCCAATTTATCCCAACTGGCTAAGCAAGTCCTGTGTTATCAGATCAATGGCAAACGGGACGGACGGTCAAAGAAAATCGGAAAAAGGGCTTGCACGTGAGGCAGTGTTATAGTTAACTATAACACTAGGAGTCGCTCGAAACGTGATCGCTCGCGGCTGTGTAGCCGCGAGGGAAAACCGCGACCCGAAAGTAAAGAACCTTAAGGAGAAGAAACATGAAATCACATCGTCTTATTATGTCCCTCGTTATTCTGATGTCTCTCTCTGCCGTGGCCCTCGCGCAGTCCGACACGCAAAAGTCTGGAGCCCAGAAGTCCTTCGATACCTTGAAAACCCTGGCAGGGAACTGGACAGGCCCGGCAACACTCAACCCCCCGCAACCCGAAATGGGGGACGGGACTCTCATGCAGCTCTCACTGCGCGTGACCTCCCGGGGAAATGCGCTGGTGCATGAGATGAAGCAGGCGGGGAAGCCTGACGATCCGAATCATTACGACCATCCGGTTACCATGTTTTATCAGGATGGAGATCGCCTGCTCCTGACGCACTATTGTGACGCCGGCAACCGGCCACGCATGGTCGCCCGGACATCGCCGGACGGAAAAACTTTGGAATTTGATTTTGTCGACGTCGCGGGGAGCACGGAATACGGACACATGCACCACGCCGTGTTCACCTTCATCGACGCGAACCATCACATCGAGGACTGGACGTACATGACGCCTGGGGACAAGCCAATCCGCGCGCACTTCGACCTTCAGCGCGCAAAATGACGGGAACTCATCCGTGGTAGAGCCTAACCGGAAAACCTGATGGACCGTGAGTGGAACGACAGTCAGCCGATCTACCGCCAGCTTCGCGACCGCGTGGTGGCGATGATACTCGACGGTGTGCTCAAAGAGGGTGATCCGCTGCCATCGGTGCGCAATGTAGCAGCCGAATCACGGGTCAATCCGCTCACGGTTCTGAAAGGCTATCAACAACTGGTGGACGAGGGACTGGTCGAGACCAAACGAGGCCGCGGCATGTTTATCAATACCGGCGCACGCGATCTGCTGCTGCAGGGCGAACGCCAGAAGTTTCTCACCGAAGAATGGCCCCGGGTCCACGCAACCATTCAGCGGCTCGGCCTGAAACCGGAAGAATTGCTGGATGCCGCCGCAAAACGCCAATTGAAGCCGAAAGACAAAGAGGAGGAGCGTTGAAGCCATGGCCTGCATAGAAGCACGCGGTCTACGGAAGAGCTTCGGCACAACCGTCGCGGTGGACGGCGTGGATTTGCGCGTCGAAGAGGGCCGCATCCTCGGACTCATCGGTCCCAACGGCGCCGGCAAGACCACGGCGCTCAACGCGATTCTCGGTCTTACGCCATATCAGGGAGAACTAAAAGTGCTCGGACGCGACCCCTGGACAAACCGCGATCAGCTCATGCGCGATGTGTGCTTCATTGCGGATGTCGCGGTGCTGCCACGCTGGATCCGGGTTTCGCAGGCGCTAGACTATGTCGCCGGCGTGCATCCGCGCTTCGATCGCGCGAAGGCGGAGGGTTTTCTTGCCAAGACCACAATCAAACGCACCAGCAAGGTCAGGGAATTGTCGAAAGGCATGGTGAACCAACTGCACCTCGCCCTGGTCATGGCCATTGACGCGAGATTGCTGGTGCTGGACGAGCCGACGCTCGGCCTCGACATCCTCTATCGCAAGCAGTTCTACGATTCGCTGCTGAACGACTACTTCGATCGCACCCGCACGATCGTGGTGACCACACATCAAGTGGAAGAGGTCCAGGACGTCCTCACCGATCTCATGTTCATCAACCGCGGTCGAATCGTACTCAATTGCAGCATGGAAGAATTCGAATCGCGATACGTGGAAGTGGCGGTGCATCCCGACCATCTCGCCGCAGCGCGGGCGCTCAAGCCAATGCACGAGCGCCAGGTGTTCGGCCGCAACATCCTGTTGTTCGATCGCGTCGATCGGCAGCAACTCGCCGCGCTGGGTGACGTGCGCACGCCAAGCATCGCCGACTTGTTTGTTGCCGTGATCGGGAATCCGCCTGGTCAGGCACAGGGAGCGGCTCGATGAATACTCCATCGAACGCCATGTCCGAGTTTCCCCGCGAATCGCAGGTAAACGCACCCGCGAACATCCCGGCGAGTCGGCGCATGTACTGGTCCGTGCGACGCGAATTGTGGGAGTACCGTTCAATCTATATCGCGCCGCTCGCCGTCGCCGCCATTTTTCTGTTCGGCTTTCTGATCAACATGACTAGTCTGCGGCACCGCATGCACGGCGTATGGACCCTTGACCCGGCACAACAGCACGAAGCGCTCGACATGCCTTACGAATTCGCGGCGGGTCTGATCATGGGCACGGCTTTTATCGTCGGGATTTTCTACTCTCTCGACGCGCTGTACGGAGAGCGTCGCGATCGCAGCATCCTCTTCTGGAAGTCGCTGCCCGTTTCCGATCTCACCACCGTGCTCTCGAAGGTCACCATTCCTCTCGTCATTCTGCCGCTGCTCAGTTTCGCCATCGCTGTCGCCACGCAGTTCATCATGCTCCTGCTGAGCAGTGCGGTCCTGCTGGGCAGTGGCCTGAGTGTCGGGACGCTCTGGGCACGGATGTCGTTCTTCCACATGTCACTGATGCTCCTCTACCATATTGTGACCGTTCATGGCCTCTGGTACGCGCCCTTCTACGGCTGGTTGCTGCTGATTTCAGCTTGGGCACCACGCGCGCCATTTATGTGGGCGTTCCTACCTCCGTTCGTGATCTGGGGAGTCGAGAAGATTGCTTTCCAATCTTCGCATTTCCTCGCCATGCTGGAGTACCGCTTGACCGGACCGGAGCCTTCCACCATCGCGGCGCACCGCGGCACCCTAATGGACATGATATCGGCGCTCACTCTGGCGCAATTCCTCAGCACGCCAGGTCTGTGGGTAGGGCTGGCAGTCGCCGCGATATTCCTCGCCGCAGCGGTCCGGCTGCGTCGCTATCGGGAGCCGATCTGATTGGCATGGATTGTTCGTTCAATATTTCGCGTAATTTCTCGCACACATGCACCGCAGGGCGGAGTCCGCGGAGCTCTGCGGTTTTGATCTGTGAATGTCTAATTCATTCTTAGGAGGAAACATGCAACCCCTCACTGGCCTTAGCAGCAGCTCACCGATGGAATGTTCTTCTCTCTCAGCCACCGCTCCGATTTGGCAGGACATCCTGGCGCAGGCCATGACCGGCGAATTACTGGCCGCGATGAACTACGCCTCCTTATCGGAGATTTGTGACGATCCCGCGGAAGTAGCCGATGCGTTGGAGCATGCGCAGGGCGAACGCGGGCATGCCGCCGCCTTCGCCGCCGAAGGCCGCAAGATTGGCGTGGACGTCACCAACAACGTCGACGCCAAACATTGGAAGCGCCTCCGCGAAGCATTCCTGCGCTGCATCGCAGAGCGTGACTTCATTGCCTGCCTCATCGTCCAGGAAATCATGCTGGAATCGTTCGCCGTCGCCAGTTATTCACGCGTCGGCAAAGTAGCCCCGGGCAGTCTAGGAGAAACCTTCGCCCGCATCGCAGCAGAGGAAGAAGACCACGTCGATCACGCCATGTCGATTCTCAGAGCAGAGCGAGCCCGCGACGCACAGCGCTTCGACGACAAGGTCTACCGCCTGCATCTGGATGTGATGACCACTCTCGCGCAGATGCTCGCCAAGGAATGCAAGGACGGCCATTGCGAAGTGTGCCACCACACCTGTGTGAAGCCATCACTGTTCGAGGTCAGCTTGTCTGCAGCCGAGCTTCGCGGTGCGTCGTTGCAACAGTATTTGAAGACGCTGGACATGCTCGGGATCCCCGGAGAGGTAACACTCGCATGGGTCACTCAGCTACCAGTGTAGCCACGCCACGGCAAACCATCGATGTCGATTTCGCTCTCATCGGCCATCAGGAAAGTTGGCGAGCGGCCGCGGACGTGATCGCGGTCCTGCGCGGACCCGAGCGTACCCCTCTGCCCGACGACGAGATCAAGGACATCCTTCCCTGGATTCCGCCCAGAGCCGTCTGCCATGTCGACGTCGGATCGATCACCGGCGCGAAGGCGCGCGGGCTCTACATCGACTCCTTCATTCCTCCCGACCGTTTGGAAGCCGCCTACGTGCATGAAAACATCGCCCGCGTTCGAAGCGCGGCGGCCTGCGCGATCAAGGCCGGAGCGAGGATCGTAAGTCTCGGAGGATTCAGCTCCATTCTCATCGAAGGCAACTTCGATCTGCTTCCAGAACGCCACGATACCGTCTTCACAACCGGTAATACGTTGACCGTTGCCTTCATCGTTCAGGGCATCAAGAAGATGTGTGCGCTGGAAGGTCGAGATCTCTCAAAATCAACCCTGCTCATCGTCGGAGCAACCGGAGATGTAGGTTCCGGCTGCGCCCGTTGTTTGGCGCCTCTCGTGAGGCGCGTTCTCCTCAGCGCACGCAACGTGGAGCGACTACGCAGGCTCGCCGCCGAATTGGAAGCCGACGGAGTCGAGGCGGAAATCGCCACCGATCTCCAACGATTTTCCGCACACGCCGACGTCGTGGTCTGTGCCGCAAGTCTGGCGTCACCTTCGCTTTTCTTGGGCCGCATCGCGCCCGACGCAATCGTCTGCGATGCGGGCTACCCAAAGAACTTGTCTCCCAGCGCGGACATGCCCAACGCCAAAGTTTTCTTAGGAGGCCTAGGACAGATCACGACCGGAATGAAATTCACGCCGGACTTTCATGGTGTTCTGAATCGCCATCCGTTCCCCGACGTGGTCCACGGATGTCTACTCGAAGGCATGGCCCTCGCTCTCGAGCACCGGTTCGAACCCTTCTCACAGGGAAGAGGGTTCATCACTCCGCACCGGGTCGAGGAGATGGAGACAATTGCTGCCTGCCATGGCATCTATCTCGCACCGCTGTACAACGCCGATGGACCACTGGAGCACGCGGTTCATTCGCCAGAGGGAATGCTCTGGAGCATGAGTGATTCTGCCGCGCTGCTGCCAGGGTAACTAAAGGAAGGGAGAATGTCGTTCTCGCCT
>Ga0209526_10001699_pt1 | contig 14792 bp, 15 predicted proteins | sample JacPinW_OM2H0_M1_FD_188566 | JGI IMG/M metagenome (GOLD analysis project Ga0209526, IMG submission 188566) | Forest soil microbial communities from Algoma, Ontario, Canada - Jack Pine, Ontario site 1_JW_OM2H0_M1 (SPAdes) (version 2) | ecosystem: Environmental > Terrestrial > Soil > Boreal... | reverse complement strand
CCTGCGTATCATGCAGATGTTGCCCTGGTCCAAAAGCCGCGACACCGTCGACAAGCTGACGGTCGGCAGCATGGCGCGCTACACGCTCGCAAGCTACGCCGTGCGCGATGCCGGATTGCGCGAATTCCTGCGCAGCGAACTGCCGAACCAGCCGGCGCCGGTCAAGGTGCCGCTCACGGAAGTGATCCAGGCTGCAGATACCGTGCAGCTCGGTGCCGTCCGCAAGGACGCGCTTGCCGCGGTCGAGGAGCTCAAGGCCAAGGGCTCGGACGCGCGACGCAATCTTGACTTCTGGGGGCAGGTCGGCGTCGGCGCCGTTGCGCTCGGCTGCGTCTCGGCGGCGGCGCTGGGGCAAATCGCGGTCGGCATCCCCTGCGTGATCGGCGGCTCGGCGTCGCAAGGCCTGCTGTCGTTCTGGGAAAAGCAGCAATGATCGAACCGCAAGCGAGCGGATGAACTGGTGTGCTAAGCTTCCTTGATGAGCTCGCTGCATAGGAGAGCGTTCGGCGGCCTGGCGATCCTTGTTCTGGTCACGGGGGCGCTGCTGTTTGCTGCGGCAGGCACGTTTGATTATTGGCAGGCCTGGGCGTTCCTTGCGATCTATTTCACCGTGTCGCTTGCCATCACGCTTTACCTCATGAAAAAGGACCCGGCGCTTTTGGCGCGACGGATGAGCGGCGGGCCATTTGCCGAGAAGGAGCCGTCCCAGAGGATCATCATGTCCTTTGCCTCGATCGGATTTATCGGCCTCCTTGTGCTGCCCGGCCTTGATCATCGCTTCGGGTGGTCGCAGATGCCGGCCAACGTCGCGATCGCCGGCGACATTCTTGTGGTGCTTGGCTGGATCGGCATATTCTTTGTCTTCAGGGAAAACAGTTTTTCCTCCGCGACCATTGAATTGGCCGCGGATCAGAGGGTGATATCGACCGGCCCCTACGCGCTGGTACGGCACCCGATGTATGCGGCGGCCCTTGTGATGCTGCTGGGTATGCCGATTGCACTCGGTTCGTGGTGGGGCGTGCTGACCATGGCCGCGGTCGTTCCCGCGGTGGTGTGGCGACTGCTGGATGAGGAAAGATTCCTTGCGAGGAATCTGCCGGGCTATGCCGAATATCAACGCAAGGTGCGTTATCGCCTGCTGCCGCTGGCCTGGTGAGCACCGACCAGGAAAACGTCCAGCACGCCTTTCACCAGATCGCTGATCTGGGCCCGAACGGCCGGCGAGCAAGTCCCGCGCGGCCCTTGCGTTTGAATTGCAAGACCGCGCGGGGAGGAGGGCTGTACGCTCTGGATCGAAGGAAAGCCCTTTTGGTATTGGTCGACGACGACGTCCTTTATTGCTGCACCGCCGACTTCGCGCGATGTGCCCGGCTCGAATGAACGGCCTTCGGCGCGTAGGCAAGGGCACTCCTGGCATCGGTGAGGAACGGATCCCGGAAGCAATCGCCGCCGCGACCGGCGGACATATCCTGACATTGAGCCAGGGTATCAAAGCCGCAGGACACGACGGCCGAAGTCACGTCCTTGCGACAATACTCGCCCGCGGAAGCCGGCGTCGCCATCGTGACGAAGGCCAGCGCACACAGCGCCGTCATGGGCGCAATGCTGGTTTTCAAAAGCTGTTTCATGTTGGTCTCTCTGCGTTGGTTTATTGGCGTTAGCCCCGTCAGACGCAGATGTGATGCTGCGGAACCCCGCGCTATCGTTGATGAAAAATAGCAACGGAATTCTATGAGTGGATCAGCTAAAGACTGAAATGTGCTGTGCCGTGTTCCGTTGCAGCAAGATCATGATTCGGATGAATCGATTGCGGTCGCGGCTGATAAATCTTCATGGATGCATGGCTGATGTGCGCGACGATGATTTCGAATCCCTCATCTTGCCGGCCGCTTTTGCGCTCATAGCTGTGATTGTTTGATGCCGATCGATGTGTGACGGGGCGCACGTATTTTCCATTTGTAATCGGCATATTTCGAACCCGGCATTAATGGCGGCCTACCAACCGCTATAGCGAAGGAGGGTTCGATGAGAGCCATGTCGTGGTCGCGGTATCGCTGCCTGTCCCGGGCCTTTCTGCGTATTCGCGTCCGCGCCCGCTGCCGGAGTTTTGCGGCCTGTCGGTGAGACCGGGTGCGGTCGTCGAGGGCCTCCGCTCAATTCCCCGCTCTGTCGAGACGCCGCCCACGACGGCAGAATCAAAGCGATCCCGCGGCGAATCGAAATACATCTGAGACAAATCAATGATACCCTCCGCTTCGCATTCATGGCGGCGAAGATCGCGAGCGAATGGCGGAGGATTTCATGGATTTCATCAGTATTGTTCTCATACTGCTCGTCTTCTATGTCATCGCCTCGCTCCGGGTGTTGAAGCAATATGAGCGCGGCGTGGTGTTCTTGCTCGGCAAATTCGCAGGCGTGCGCGGTCCCGGGCTTACGCTGATCTTCATTCCGCTGCAGCAGATGACACGGGTGTCGCTGCGCACCGTCACGATGCAGATCCCCTCGCAGAAGATCATCACCAAGGACAATGTGTCGATCGATATCGCGGCGGTCGCCTACTATCACATCACCGATCCGGAAAGATCAGTGATCGCGATCGAGAACGTCTACAACGCGATCAATCAGATCAGCCAGACCACGGTTCGCAACGTGGTCGGCCGCTTCAGCCTCGATCAGTTGCTTTCGGATACCGCCAGCATCAACGACCAGATCAAGAACGTCATCGATCAGCACACCGAGCCCTGGGGCACCCAGGTGACGGCGGTGGAAATCAAGGACATCACGCTGCCTGATAACATGCAGCGGGCGATGGCCAAGGAAGCCGAAGCCGAGCGCGAGCGTCGTGCCAAGATCGTCGCCGCCGAGGGCGAATACCAGGCTGCGGTCAAGCTCGGAGAGGCCGCCGACATCATCAGCCAACATCCGGTCGCGTTGCAGCTCCGCACCCTGCAAACCATGGCGGAGATCTCGGTGGAGAAGAACTCCACCATCATCTTCCCCGCGCAGTTCATGTCGACGGTGCAGGAGGCGCTCGCGCAGATATCGAAGGACGCGACGCCGAAATAAGGCGGGAACGCTTGATGGCTGAGGGGTTCCTAGGCATACTTTCGATCCCATCGGGTCCGCCCCGGTCGAATTCGAGGTGTCCTGACGTTCTCGGGCCGGCACGCCCGAAAAGCGGGTTAATGCTCGTTCTGAAATCGGAGGATAGCGACCATGATCGAACCCAAGCTGGAAGTCCCGGCCGAATTGCGCGACCTCGCCGAAAAGACCATCGATCAGGCCGAAAAGGCGTTCGGAATGTTCTTTGATGCCGCGAGCAAATCGATGGCGTCGGTGCCGGGCCCAGGCAGCGAGATCTCCAAGCAGGCGTTGTCCTTTACCGAGCAGAATATGAAGGCGGCCTTCGAGCACGCGCGGAAGCTGGTTCACGCCACCGATCTGCAGGAAGCGATGCGCATCCAATCGGAGTTCTTGCGCAGCCAGTTCACCAACGCGGGCGAACATATGAGGCAGATCACCGGCGACGTGATGTCCGCGGCCAAGGACGCGACCAAGGGCAAATTGTAGCCGGCGGGGCCGCACGGGTCCGAGGGCCGCGCCGTCCGTGCCCACAAAATGGTCTTGCGTCGCTTGGCGCGGGGGACTTCAATCAAGGCGCAGGTCCATGACGGGCCACCGGGTGAATGCGCTCGCCGTCTGTCATCCTTTCTGCTGATCCCTGTCGGTTCAGGCCGGCAGGGATTTGCATTTAGGAACTGGATTTGAGCCTTGACCTGGAGCCTTGGTCGCGGGTGTTGGGCCTCAGTAGTCGCCGGGGTTGGCTATCATCGGCTGCGTGGTGTCCGCCGGTGCAAGGTCGCTGGAGGCGCTCTCGCCGAGAAATTGATCGAGCGTCGCCTGGATCTTCGCTTTCACGGCATCAGGGCCGCGGTCGCTGAGATCAGTATGCTGCGCGCCGGTATTGACGATATCGATGTCTCCCGCCTTGGCCTGCTCCGGGGTCGGCAGCACGCCGGGATCGGTCTTGAAGTTCGGGTCCTTTGAACGGAACGACAGGATCTTGAGCCTGTCGTTGAGCACGAACGGGACGCGCAGATTGTCCAGCGTGATGACCTTCGATACCAGCTCGGGATGCTGCTTGGCGCAATACATCGAGATGTCACCGCCGTTGGAATGTCCGACCAGCGTCAAATGATTGTAGTCGGCGTTCGGCTGCAGTTTCTGCAATTCGCCGATCACGAACAGGATATTGGCTTCGCCGCGCAGATAGACTCCGATCCGGCCGACATAGGGCATGCCGATCTTGGTCATCAGCGGCGGATCGCTCGGCAGGTCCTGCTGAATGCTGGCAACCAGATATCCCCGCGCGGCGAGCACGTTGGCGAGGAACGAATACTCGGTATTCCTGACGGTATTGCCGTTGCTGATGATGGCGACCGGAAGCTTCGCAAGGCCGTTATTCGCCTTCATCTCGTAGTCGCGGCGCACGGCGAGATCGACCGCGACCGGCCGCTGCCGGGTCGCGTCAAACAGATTCAGCGTCTGGTGCCGGATGGCCCATTTGCTGATGGCAAGATATTCGCCGCCCGCGAGAACGCAAAGGCAGGCAAAAATCGCTATTGCCCTCTTCACCGTTTCCTCCTGTTCACTCCCGGTTGAACAGATGGTGATTGGCCGTTACGGGTCGAAGCCGCGTTCGGCGGAAGGTAAGATTAAATTTAGGCAAGTTTGGTTCCCGCGCCGTGACCTGGGGCGCAGCCAAACTGCTGCACGCCGGCCGGGAAGCCATTTAGAGGCAGCGACGGCGCGCCACCGCGACCCCGAACAGGAATGCGACGGCGAGGCTTGTGAGCCGCGCTTCCCGGGTGATGGCGCTGACGGTTGCAAGCGGCTTGCCGGGTTGCCGCGCCGTCACGACCGCCTCGTTCAGCCGGTCGGCCGATTGAGGCCGTCACCTTTGGCTATCCGCGCGTGCGCTCGATTTGAACAGCGGGTCCTTTGGGACCTTTGGCTATCCGCGACAGGCGCCGTTGTGAACGGCGGGTGACGGCCTCCTGCCAAGAGAATGCAAGGCCCTGTCATTTGTTCCACAGGCAGGCTGCGGCTTAAGCAAACCGGCCGAGAGAATCTCTGTTACTTTGTCCGCCGGGCTCAATCCTCCCGGGAGGGCTTGTGGGCGATATCAGAACCAAACCAATTGCGCTGCTCGGCGCCCCCATCGATATGGGCGCATCGCAGCGCGGCACCTTGATGGGCCCTGCGGCGCTCAGAACCGCGGGTCTTTTGACCTTGCTCGAAGCCCTCGGCCTTGAGGTGACGGATCACGGCGATCTTTCGGTCAACGGCGCCATCGATCTGACCGACACGCCTCCCAAAAACGCCAACCATTATCGGGAAATCCAGCGCTGGACCCGGGCGCTGAGCCGGCAGAGCTATGAGCTCGCGCGATCCGGCGCGCTCCCGATCTTCCTTGGCGGCGATCACACGCTGTCGATGGGATCGGTGAACGGCATGGCGCGCCATTGCAGCGAAACCGGCCAGGAGCTGTTCGTGCTCTGGCTCGACGCGCATGCCGACTACAATACGCCGGCAACGACGATATCGGCCAATATGCACGGGATGTCCGCGGCATTCTTGTGCGGCGAGGGTGGCCTCGACGGCCTGTTGGGTGAGGAGCCGCGCGCATCGATCGAGCCGGACCGGCTTGAATTATTCGGTACGCGCTCGATCGACAGACTGGAAAAGGATCTGATGCGCAATCGCCGGATCAGCATTGCCGACATGCGGGCGATCGACGAATTCGGCGTCGGCGTGCTGATCCGCCGCGTCATCGACAAGGTGCGCGCGCGCCACGGCGTGTTGCATGTCAGCTTCGACGTCGACTTCCTTGACCCGGACGTCGCCCCGGGGGTTGGCACTACGGTGCCGGGTGGGGCGACCTACCGGGAAGCGCACCTGATCATGGAGATGCTGCATGATTCCGCGCTGGTCGGGTCGGTCGATATCGTCGAGCTCAATCCGTTCCTCGACGAGCGGGGCCGGACCGCGCGCACCGCGGTCGAGTTGATCGGCAGCCTGTTCGGCCAGCAGATCACCGACCGCACCACGCCGAGCAACGCGATTGCACCGCAGGATTGATTGCGATCAGGCAGATGTTGTCGACAGTGCGGGCTTAATGCCCCGTTCTGCAAAGTAGCGATCGAGCGTATCGGGCGCGCCCGTGGCATCGACCAGCGCGACGTAACTATCCGGTCTCACTAGATAGAGCGCGTCGCGCGCCAGCCCGGCTCTCTCATATTCAGCTCGCCATGCGAACAGGTACAGCGGAATGTTATGTTGCACGCTCCATGCCGCAAGGGCCGGGCTCGCGGCGCCATAGACATGGACCTGCCAATCCATCGCGGTCAGCGACGCGAAATTGTCCGCTCCATCGACCGGGGCCCATGGCAGGCGGTCTCCGCCGTGCACGTTTCCGGCCACGCCAACGCTCAGGGGACCCTCGCGGTAATTCAACATGATCTGCGAGACGGTGCGGAATGCAAATCTGCGTACCGCCTCGAATGCAAAGGCCGTTGGAATCACAACCGGTGCGATGCGCGTGCGCACGATGTCCGCAAGCTTGCCTTCGGCGGTGGCGAAGCTGAACGCGCGATCGGTGGTCGCAACCAGCCGGCGCGCAAAGCCGATCCGTTCGGCTTCATAGCTGTCGAGCAAGCTGTCTGGCGCGCGGCCGGCCACGACCGCCGCCAGTTTCCAGGCGAGGTTGATGGCGTCGCCTATCCCGGTGTTCATGCCCTGGCCGCCGGCCGGGCTATGGATATGTGCCGCGTCGCCGGCGAGGAAGGCGCGGCCCTTGCGGAAGTGTTGCGTCACCCGGTGATGCACATGGTAGGTCGAAAACCAGTTGACCTTGTCAATTACGACTTTCATCCGGCCGATCGCGTGGTTGCGGATGTCGCTGAAGGTCAGCGTATCGGCACGGTCGGCACGCTCGTCACGCACCGTACCGATCAGTCGCGCACGTCCCTTTCCGGCAAGCGGGAACACCGCGACGAAATCGGCCTCGTCGAGATCGACATGCAGCTCGCCGTTCAACGCAGCGCCGCTGGCCTCGACGTCGGCAACGTAGAACAGCTGACGATAGGTGCCACCCGGAAAGCCGGTACCGATCGCCTCCCGCACGGCGGAGCGCGCGCCGTCGCAGCCCGCGATATAGCTTGCTTCGCAATCGTGCTCTTCGCCGTCCGGCCCGCGCAGGCGCGCCAGCACGCCGTCTTCGCGATCGGCGAAGTGGACCAATTCGGTTTGCCGTTCGACCGCGACGCCGAACGCGCTCAGCCGCTCGATCAACAGCCGCTCATGCTCGTCCTGCGGAAAGATCTGCAGGAATGGGTAGGGCGTCAGCCCGGAGCCCATCGCGGCCAGCGAAATCTGCGCCTTCGGCTCGCCCTTGACCCAGAGATTGACCGCGGGGACCCGGTGGCCTTTCGCGACCACCGCCTCCGCAAGATCGAGCTGTCGGTAGAGTTCAAGCGTGCGCGCCTGCACCGCCAGCGCCCGCGAGGTCGTCCCCGGCTCGGCGGTCTTGTCGACGATGCGCACCCCCACACCGAGCCTGGTCAGCCAAAGCGCCAGCACGAGGCCGGTCGGGCCGGCGCCAATGATCAGGACATCGCACTGTTTCATCTGCTACACTCCGGACAATCATACACCGCGCCGCCACCAGAAGAAGCGGCGCGCAACATGCGGGGAACGCCATGCGAGATCGCAAATGGTCACGGCGCGATGTGCTCAAGACCTCCACCGTGCTTGCGGCCGGCGCGCTGTTCGCCGAGCCGGCAAGGGCAGCTGCACCGCCGCCGACCACGGTGACGCCCGATTTGATCGAAGCCGCCCGCAAGGAGGGTAAGGTCTCCTATTATTCCGCGCTCGAGCTAAACGTTGCCGAACATCTCGGCAAGGCGTTCGAAGCCAAATACCCCGGGATCACCGTCCATGTCGAGCGCTCCGGCGCCGAGCGTATCTATCAGCGCATCGCGCAGGAGCAGGCCAGCGGCATCAACGCGGTCGACGTCGCCAACTCGACCGATCCCGCGCATTATCTCGACTGGAAAGCCAAGGACTGGCTCGCGCCCTATTTGCCCGACGATGTCGCAAAATATTTTCCGGCGGATCAATTCGACACCGATGGACTATGGGCGACCTCGTGCGGCTGGATTGAAGCCATCGGCTACAACAGCGGTCTGGTAAAGCCGGAAGATGCGCCAAAGAGCTATGCCGATCTGCTCGATCCGAAATGGCTGGGCAAGATCGTCAAGGCGCATCCAGGCTATAGCGGCGCGATCATGACCGCGACCTTCGTGCTGTCGCGCGAGCTCGGCTGGTCGTATTTCGAGAAGCTGGCCCAGCAAAAAGTCTTGCAGGTGCAGTCGGCGGCCGACCCGCCGAGGAAGCTGTTGTTGGGCGAGCGCGCCGTGATGGCCGACGGCAACGACTATAATCTCTTGCTGCTCAAGGATCAGGGTAAGCCGGTCGAGGTGGTCTATGCCGCTGAAGGCTCACCGCTCATCATCGTCCCTTCGGGCGTGTTCCGCAACGCGCCCAATCCGAACGCCGCGCGGCTGTTCCAGAGCTTCTTCTTCAGCGCAGAATTCCAGCAGTTGCTGGTCGATATTTACGCCCATCGCTCGTTCCACGCGCAGATCAAGGAGAAGCCCGGTCAGCCGCCGCTGTCGGCGCTGAAATTGCTCAAATCCGATCCCGCCGCGGTGCTGGCGCAGAGCGAGGAAATCAAGGCGCGTTACGCCAAGCTGTTCAAGGTGTGAGTCGCAGACCGGTGCACCCCAATCCCATCACACGCTAGTTTGATTTGCGATTCAGTGTGATCGCCTGAGTGACATGGCGCGCGCCGGTTTTGTGTCCATCGTGCATAAAAAATGCGCCGACGATCGCGCGACATGTGCTGAGTAAATCCAAATCCTCAAGTTCTTCAATGGCTGGATTTCTCGGCACACCCCTTGCTAATCAAGAGCTGTGCTTGGCGCGCTATCATTGCCTGTCGCAAAAGCCAAGAGAATCGATCGCGCCTTTGTCGCAAAAGGGACAGGCTGCGTTTGTATGATTCGCTGCGGTCACTTCGATTTGTCTTTGCGAGTGTGACAAAGTTCACATTCGGTGACTGCGCCAAAAAGTATTTTCAGGGAGCTCGAAACATCGAGCCCGCGGTTTGCGCCGTTAATCCCAAGGTCATTTTATTGGAGATGATACAATGGAAATCGTACAACGGTCCCGCTTCGTCACCGCTAAGCCTCAAACCCGAAATCACGACACGACAATCCTTCTTGGCTACGCGATTTTGGCTATCATTTTTCTGACCGCAATGTATTTCGCGTCGACGTCGTCGGGAACAGCACCCGCCGATTTCGCAACGATAACCGTATTCCCCTAGGCGCTCAATGCGTGCACGCGAAACCGATCGCGTGTGTGCCGATTTGAAATGATGCTCGCCCTTTACGGGGCGAGCAGAGCAGTTCGCTTGCGTTCGTCAGAACCAGCCAACATATGGAGCCTGTCATGTTCGGAGACGATGCCGGTCACTGTTCCAATGGACTGACCGCGCGGAAATACCGGGAAGCGACACCCGAGGAGCTTGCGACCTATCGAAAGTGGAAGCGCGGGACAATCGCATTTTACTGCGCGCTGCTGCTGATATCCGGCGCTGCGATTGTCGGCTATTCGAAGGCCGGGCTGACGCAGCTTACTAATCTTTCCGCACGCAACGTCGCCGCGTCGCCCAGAGCGAACTAGGCAAAGCTCGCGGACTACGAGACTTTCCTGCCGTAGCTCAAGAGACCGCCGCTCGTCTTCGGTGGGTGCGCGCGGAGCCCTTCCTCATTCGGCTCGGTTCCCCAGCCGGGCCGATCCGGAATGATGAGATGGCCGTCCTGGATATCGGGCACATGGGTGAAGAGCTCGTGATCCCACGCCAGGCGATCGATATCGGTCTCCATGATGCGCAGGTTTGGCACCGCCGCCGAGAAATGGGCGTTCATCATCGAACACAGGTGGCCATAGAAATTATGCGGCGCGACGTTGACTTCGTGGTGCTCGGCGGCAGCGGCGATTTTCATCGATTGCCACACCCCGTTCCAGGGCGTGTCGATGATCGCAACATCCATCGCCTGTTCGCGGAAATAGGGCAGGAATTCACGCAGGCCCAATAATGTCTCGCAGGATGAGATCGGGTGCGGACTTTGTCGGCGGATAAACCCAAGCGCTTCCGGATTGAAACTGTCGATCTCGATCCAGAACATGTCGAGGTCGGCGATCGCGCGCAGGATTTTCAGATAGCCTTCGGTCTTGGCATTGAAATTGAGGTCGAGCAGGACATCGACATCGGGGCCGGCGCCGTCGCGGATCGCTTCGAGATGCATGCGCAGGTCGCGCAAGACCTTGCGGTCGACATTGATCTCGGGCTGAAACGGCGAGCCGAAGCCGGGCCGCCAGCCGGTCGGTCTACCATCGTCGTAGGTGAAGATGTTGGTCTTCAGTGCGGTGAATTTCTTCTCGCGCACTTCGCGTCCGATTGCCTTCACGCCGTCGAGGCTTTCGATCGGCGGCTTGTACCAGCTCGGGTGGTTGATGCGCCAGGTCGCACAATGCGACCAGTACACGCGAATGCGGTCGCGGATCTTGCCACCCAGCAGTTCGTAGCAGGGCACACCGAGATGCTTGGCCTTGGCATCGAGCAAGGCGTTTTCGATGGCGCCCAGCGCCTGCGCCACCACGCCCCCTGCCGCGGGACGGGTCGCCGCGAACAGCTCCGCATAGATCCGCTCGTGCTGAAACGCGTTCTGCCCGACCACGCGCGTCGAAAGGCGCTGGATCGAGGCGCTGACGCCGGGAGAGCCAAAGCCCTCGTCAAACTCGCTCCAGCCGACGACACCGTCATCGGTCGTGACCTTGACGAAATGGTAGTTTCGCCAGCCGGCATCGCAGGCAAGAATTTCGACGTTCTTTACGCTTGAACCTTTTGTCATGGTCTTTCCCTGGCGTTTCCTGTTTTCTTCGTTGATTGTCTCAACCGGCTCTATAAGGCGCACAAAGCGCATGGCGCCGCGCCGCGTCGAGTTCGGCCATGCGGGCATCATCGCTGACGAGGATGCGGAATAGCACGATGCCGCGGCTGGTGGGAGCGGCGACGACCGGCAATCGCTCGTCATTGGCGGGTGCGGCCGATTCCGCGAGAAGAAAATCGGCGACGCCGGTCTTGGCCTGCCGGTCGTTCAACGCATAGAAATTATTGGTATCGGCGTCGAACACCGATACCGACCAGTACGTGTCCGGCATGTCGTGGATCGAGACCCGCACCGCTCCGTCCGCCGCCCGCAGGTCATAGACGCAAATCGAATATAGCAGGTCCGGGGACGGGCGAACGACCGTGCGTGAGCGCGCGCTCGGGCGGGGCGGGTGCAGAATCGTATTGGCGCTCGCCGATCTCGCCATGACAGACATGGTCCGCACCACGATCAGCCGCGGCAGCAACAGCAGGCTCGTTACGTGCACGATTGCCGCGATCAAGAACGCCCCGGCGATCCATTTGCAGTTTCGCGCGATCACTCGCAATTCGCCCTCTTGATGATTGGCAACGGGACATTTGCGGGATCGGCAACGACCGAGGTTTGCGGATTGTAGAGCCGGATCGTCAGGTCGAATGGTCCGTCAGTCACCGGAATCCAGTTTCGCTCCGCTTGCGTCTTCGACAGTGTCACCGCAAAGCTTCCGTCCGGACCGCGCGCAACGGAGTTCATGGAGACCGAATAGCGATCGGCGCTGTTAGGGATCAGGAAATCATCGGCATAGGCCGTGATGCTCCACCATCGCGCCGGCGGGTCGCGTCCCTCGATCCGGTAGCTGCAATTGCCAACCAATGTTTGGCCCTCGCTGTCGCGTGCCGCGGTGTAATAGAGCGTCTCTTCGCGGCTCAGCGCGAGCAGTCCATGAACCGCAATCTGCGCACGCAGATAGGGGCCGCTTTCGCTTGATCCGACGTTAAGACTAGTGCGCCAGGGACCGTCGTCGATGTTGCCGCCCATGGTGCCGCGAATGGCTGTTGCCCAAGTGACGGCCAATCCGAGCGCAATGCCGGCGACCAGCATCGTGAGGATTCTCAGGGCGCGCAGCATGTTCCTCCCGGCGTTTTTGCCGATTATGCCGGGGCTTGCGCGTTTGATCCATCCCTTTAGGCGTGATCTTCCGAATGTACAGGGGCCTGCTGACTGGCTAAAAACCGAACGAGGAAATCGCCCGGCAGGGCTCGGGGAAGGGACGTATGAAACGGCGAGAGTTTGCCGGGCTTCTCGGCGGCGCCGTCGCGACCGTGATCTTGGCGCGCGCAAGCCGCGCCCAGCCGGTCAAGATGCCGCGCGTTCGCAGTATGAATTAACCAACCGCTATCCGTATTGCTGCTAACTGCCCGGACGGCTACTCTGGTCCCCGGGGCTACATTGATCCAGGACTCGTCGGATAAATGCGCCATCCCACGCTGCAGGCCGTTGTCATCGGCTTCATCGTCCTCACCATCGCCTTCGGGCTGCTCGAACTGACGCGAGCCAAGGACAAGCGTCAGGCGTGGTTTCGGGCCGGCTATTTCACCGATGTTGCCTATTGGGCCTTCACGCCGCTCGTGACGCGCGCGGTGACTGGCCTAACGGTTGCGGTCGCCGTCGCTCCGGTTGCTTATTCTTTGTGGGGCCGCATCGATCGCGATCTCATCATGCATGGTTGGGGACCGGCCGCCAGCCTTCCGCTTTGGGCACAGGCAATCGGGCTGCTCGTGATCGGCGACCTTATTGGGTACTGGACCCATCGGGCTTTCCATCGCGGGCTGTTGTGGCGCTTCCATGCCGTGCACCACAGCTCGCGTGATCTCGACTGGTTGTCGGCGGTCCGGCTTCACCCCGTCAATGACGCGCTGACAAGGCTCGCATCCACCGTACCGCTATTGCTGACAGGTTTCGCGCCGATCGCCTTGGCGGGTATTGCGCCGCTTCTCACGCTGCTTGCGATACTCGTCCACGCCAACGTCGATTGGGACTGGGGCCCGTTTCGGTCGGTGATTGCGTCGCCGCGCTTTCACCGCTGGCATCACACCAGCGAAGAGGAGGGGCTGGACAAGAACTTTGCCGGCCTCCTGCCGCTGTGGGATGTTGTGTTTGGTACCTACTACATGCCAAAGGACAGACTTCCCGCACGATTTGGGACCGACACTGAGGTGCCGGCTGGACTCTTCGGGCAGTTGGCCTTTCCGTTCCGTCGCAAGCCGTTGTAGTCACCGCAAGCAATTTCTTGCAAGAGATCATTGGCTTGCTTGCCGGCCGCTGCTACCGCCCGTCGGCGCAGGCGGCGGTGCGGGGCTGGCAGCGGCCCTGCGACCGTTCATCGGAATTGCAGCGGCCCATCGCGGCGTTTTGCGCGTCCGGATAGGTCATGCCGCCGGCGGTAAAGGACAGATTCCAGCGGCGCCGCCGGTAGCTGCCGATGAAGGTTGCCAGCGCCACGCACTGCTGGCCGGAAAAGCTCACCACCTCACAACCGCCGCGCCCGAAGGCAGCGCATTGCTTGGCGACCCTCGCCTCGGCCTCCGCCTTGGAAGGCATTTTCCAGGCCGAGGAGTAAGATCCGTCGGCAGTAAAGCCGATCGCGCCCCACCACTCATCCGTCGAGGTACTCGGCGGGTTCGACCCCGGCGGGGTGGGAGCAAGGTTCGGCGGGATATAGTCTAGTCTGGGCGTCGAGGGTGATGGAGGGGTCGGCGCCAGCGGCGGAGGCAGCGGCTCGGGGCCGCCCATCGAAGTCTGCGCCACGACGAAGCTGTGCGATCCGATCAGAGCGATCGCCGCTAACGCTGCTTTGGCAATGGGTCGAACGGCCGGCATGCTTATCATCTTCCGAAAGTCCGCAAAGAGAATGTCCGATACACCGGCACTCGAACCAGGGCCGATGCGAGATTTCACCACCGGTTCAGCCCCCGTAGCTCAGCCGCTGGCGAGCCGCTTCACCGCATCCAGCGTCGCCGGATTGACGCGGCCGTCGATCGAGCCGGAGTAAAGTCCTTTTTCCGCGAGCCGCCGCTGCAGGTTCTGCCAGAAATCCGACGTCCAGAGTTCCGGACGGTTGGTCAACGACTGCAACGTCACATCATACTTGACCTCCAGCGCGCGGACGATCAGCCGGGCAGCCTCATCGCCATCGCGTTGCAGGCCGAGCATCCCGGAATTATAGGCCGAGCCCAGATTATGCAGTCCGAGCGCATCGCTCTTGTCGGCGGCTGCGCGGTAAAATTTTAGCGCCATCTCTGGATTGCGCGGTTTGCCGCCCAGCCCGTTCTCATAGAAATAGCCGAGCGCGGCGCCGGCGCGAACATTGCCCTTGTTGTAGGCAGCTTCATAGGTGGTGACGGCTTGCCCCAAATCGACCGGCGTCCCGCCAAGGCCGCGGGCGTAGCAATCACCCTTGACACGTAAAGCGTTCGGAAATCCGTTGGCGCCGAGCTTGCGGGCATAAAAACAGGCCCTCGTATAGTCCTGGCGAACGTGGGTCCCGCCAAAGTAAGTGGTGGCGAGATTGCTCAACGACGCTTCGTCACCTTGCGCGGCCGCCCTGCCGTACCACTCCACGGCCTTGCCCATGTCAGGCTGCACGAGCGTGCTTATCTTGAAATCGGCATCGAACAGCGTCGCGTAGTAGAACTGGGCCAGAGGCTCCCCCCCCCCCCCCCCCCCCCCCCC
>Ga0209526_10001698_pt1 | contig 14792 bp, 10 predicted proteins | sample JacPinW_OM2H0_M1_FD_188566 | JGI IMG/M metagenome (GOLD analysis project Ga0209526, IMG submission 188566) | Forest soil microbial communities from Algoma, Ontario, Canada - Jack Pine, Ontario site 1_JW_OM2H0_M1 (SPAdes) (version 2) | ecosystem: Environmental > Terrestrial > Soil > Boreal... | reverse complement strand
CCACTGTCGTACCGAAACGGGGCATGGCCTGGAACGTTAGTCCCGTTTCCCTCGGTGTCGTTGAGGTCCCACGGATTATCGCCAGACGCGGCTAAAAACGGGATGCCGGGAAACAAGAAGAATGTCCGATAAGTTTGGAGCGCCATCGTGTGTACCGGAATTAGGCCATCGTAAGTATTATCGTGGATGAGGCTAGTGCCACCGCGCAATCCGCCTAAATTTCTGGCGAACGAAAAGTGGAAATCGTTGTTGTAAATCTCCACCGCTCTTATTCCACGGAATCGGCCCTCGGTGCCGTGCCCTCCCATTTCTATGTCGTAACAGTGATTGTATCGAAATACCCAACGCCCGCCGTAATCACCGTCGGTCGAGCCGGAAAGCTCACTGCTGCTCGTATTGTTGAGACAGTTGTCTTCAATGAAGATAAACTTTTCGCTGCCCCAAAACGATGGATCTGACCATGAACCGTCGCCGTAGTTTCCAGAGCCGCCCCAGTTAGCCATGCGGATGACGAAACTTTGGTTGCCGCTAGGGAAATCGAGAACATTGTGGTCAATCACTCCATAGACTGCTGTTGATATATTGAACAGGCTGATTTGGTGAAGCGTGACAAAGTGACAATGGTCGAACCTGACTGCGGTGGACTGTGGCCCTTTTATCGCTATGGCCCCATTAAAGTTCGTGGCAGTTACAGAACCGGGTCGAAAGCTAAATCCGCTCACACGACAGACTTTTCCGGCACCTGGATTAAGAGCTATAATAGGGTTGCTGTTGGAAGGGGGCCTTACGACGTCGTCTAATATAATCGTTTGATCATTCGCGGTCTTAGCAACTGGATTAGTCGTGGTCTGTCCTATTAGCGTAATGCCTTTGGTGAGCGTAATGCCTGAAGTCCAGGAGGCAGTTCCAGCCGGAACGATAACAGTGTCGCCGTCCACGGCAGAGGCTATCGCGTTGGTAACATCAACATGAGAAGGGCTGGCCGCATTAATGGTTCTCGCTTGCGCCGCGCCAGAAGCGGCGAAAAGCAGTGTGGCGAGGACCGAACTCAGAACCGCGTAATTCGGCCGCGGCCGAAACGGCAAATCGGAGTCGGAAGGCTGATGGCGTCCCGCCCGGCCGGCTGGATCACAACACGCCTCTAATTGAGCCGGAAGCCGTGTCTGCATTTCCACTGCCGTTTGTCCGAGATCCCTACAATTCCCAAGATATCCCATATGTCCCATATTATGGCAAGATCCGTGCCAAAGACAACGCCGACGTTAGGGTTCTCCTTCGGCATACGCGAATTCCCTGCTCTCTTCTGATCTCGCGACCTCGACAGATGATTGCGCAGTCGTGAGGTGAGGTCGTGGATAGTCCATAGCAATGATGTAGAAAACAAACCAGACAGGATGAAGCCCTTTGAAGGCTGCTTCCGTCCAGTTGTACACGATTACTGCCGCGAGGAAGCCCAATCGATATCGCGCCCATTCAAAATTTCGAAAAAGCTCCCGGCGTATCTTCCGGAATGTTGCAATGATAAGTCCAGTCAGAATAGATAGCCCAAGTAACCCCAAGGTCAAATAGGTTTCCAAATAGCCATTATGAGCCTGGTTTGGTCCGAACCAGTAAATCTTTCCCATCCGCTGTAGCCTTTTTCCCAACCAGAAGCTTTCAAATCCCGTCCCAAGGATCGGATTGGTCTGAAATTCCAGGACCTGCCTCCAGAGCTCTGTTCTTCCCGTCAGGGTCAGGTTCCTACCCAAAGCCTCGGCCAAAAGCCCTGAAATCCCAACTGTCAGGTCTGCTGCGGCATAGAGAACTAGTCCTGCTAACATGTACGTCCCAATGAAATTTTTATTTATAGAACGGATGCCGACAAACACGACTATCATTGCCCCTATAAACAGAGATACGAGAGATGTGTCACTGTGCGCCTGCGAAAAAAGCCACGAGATACCGATCAAGAACCCGGCAATCAGCCGAAGCTCGTTTCGTCTCCAAGTGCTCCGCTCCGTTGGCCAGGTTTGCAGCAAATGCCAAAAGAAAAAGAAACCCAGGATCAGACAATCTGCACCCAACAGGTTCTTGCCTATCGCGATGCCGTTGCTCGTTGGAAAGCCACTCCACGCGTCGTAATCCCGTCCCCATTGAGGATAGTATTTGATGAAGAGAATGGAAACCGGGACGACCACATAGGCGCATCGCTTCATCAACCGTCTCAGCGCTTCTTCGGGATCCGGTTCCGTCAGGACGATCAGCACCATGATCGGATGACCAAGAATTTTGAACCACCGCTTGAAAGCCACGAAAGGAAAATCAGACCAGGCGATGGAAATGAAACAGTAGAGCAAAAAAGCGATGAGCCAGCCGTTGTTTCGAACAATTTCTGAAAGACGAACTTGCCTCTTATTAAGGACATAAAAGCCCGCCGCAATCAGGACGAAGTAAAAGCAAGCGTCCAGCGGACTTCCCTCTTCCACTGATATCGCGCCAGCCACGGGCAGGCCGAACATGTGGAGCCATTCGGAAACGCCTCTTGAGCAAGTGACCATCAGCCAAAGAAGTGGGAGCCAGAGCGCGCCGCTGACATCGGGCTTTTCCCGAATGTCTCGCCGGAAAAGGAAGACAATGAAGGCAACTGTGAGAAGCGCGGCGACGCTTGGCGGTGTGTGCATGGGCTGATGTCAGAGATCAGATGTCAGATGTCAGGGACCGAGGGGAAGACTAAAATCAAACCAGCACATAACCGCCCGCCTCAACACGCTGCAGCAGACCATGGAATTGGTCGCTCATCAGATAATCGGATTCCAGCCGGACGATCGGATGCGTCATCAGTTCAACCTTGCTCACTCGCAAACTGTTCAACACTCTGCGAGTTCAGGTCTAATCAGCTATCAACCATCAACACAGCCGGCCTCTCCGTTACAAGCGACGCAGCAGGCGGGCTGGGTTGCCAATGTAGATACCGGATACAGTGATATCTTTGGTTACGACCGCGCCGGCCCCGATTACTACGCCATCGCAAATCGTAACGGGAAGCAAGGTAGCGTTGGTTCCGATACTTACACGGTTACCGAGCTTTGTCGCTCGCCAAAGATTGGAATCTCTTCCCGAAGGGCCGCCCTCGGCAAAAAGATCGTTAATAAACATCGCTCCGTGAGAGATGAAACAATCATCTCCGATCGATACCAGCTCGCAGATAAAGGCGTGTGACTGAATCCTGCACCGTCGGCCGATATTTGCTCCCTTCTGTATCTCAACAAATGGGCCGACAAAAGTTCCATCTCCGATCGTGCAGCCATAAAGATTGACCGGCTGCACCACGGTGACGTTTTCGCCAAATTTAACATCGACAATTCCAACCGTCCGGAGTTCGGGGGCCACAAAATCTCTGGTCACTGCTCGTTCAAGTCAAAGCGAGCGGGCTCGAGGATCGATACGGCAGCCCTTTTCCGACAGACGGACGCCAATCTTGAGCCGGAAACTACGCTATATTGATTTCTCAGCGATGAGCTCCGGGTAGATCGCGCGGCCTTACGCCAAAATCGCATTCAATTTTTGGCGATGGACTCGTAGGATCGCCCCTCCAAGAACTGTGAGAGTCGGGTTCAAAGAAGAGCGCGAACGTCGGTCCGAAATGATCGCGAATGCGCTAGGTATTACGTTCATTTCTGTCCAGGAGCGTCTCATATGCAGTCAGAAGATTTTTGCCGACCTTGGCCCACTGCAACTCGTGCTCAACCCGGCGGCGCCCATAAGCCCCCATTTTTTTTTGAAGCTCGGGTTGCTCCATGAGTTGGGCGATGGCTTCCGCGAATTCGGTTTCTTTGTTCGGTTCAACATAAATAGCAGCGTCTCCCGCAGAAAACCGTGTTTCTTTCAGATCGAAGGCGACGATGGGCTTTGCATACGCCATGTATTCCATGACCTTGATCCAAGTGGACACGTCGTTCAACGGGCTGGAAGGGTCGGGATCCACGCAAATATCCGCAGCCGCAAGGTTGGTCTGCAAATCTTCATCGGGGACAAAGCCCGTCAGTTCAACAAAACCGTTGAGTTGCAGGTTCCCAGCCAGATCGCGTAAATCTTCCAATGAGTCTCCCGTGCCCATGATGACACAATGGAAATCCGAGCGCTTCAAATCACAGAGTAGGTAGCGCAACGAACGAAGCAGGTAATCGACACCGTCTTGTGGATTTAAGCTGCCAACGTAGCATAGAATGCACTTGTTCATGCCTCTCAAACGGGCGTTGGGTGCGACCGGCGTCATCCGCATCTGGTTTGGCCCATTTCTCACAACAAAGATATCCCGCGGATCCTTATGCGCGCGTTCAGTCTGCACCTTTTTGTACGATTCATTAGTAGCGATTGCAATATCCGCAAGTTTGAGGCTGCACCGTTCAAACAATCTTAGTAATCCGGTATAAAAGCCTTCTTGAGTTTTATACCGCGACCGATAGAGCTCCGGGCAAAGATCGTGGTGATCGAATACGAACTTTTTTCCTAGCAACTTGAAGGGTATGGCCACCACGAAGAGCGTATCCGGAGGATTGTGAGCGTGAATCACGTCGAAGCCGCGACTCACGAACACATAGCTGGTGACAAGCAAACAAGCCACTGTAAAGTAGCAATATTCCATAAGATAACCAAGAGAAGCTCTCAATTTAAGTAAAAACAGGGTTGCCCTACTGAGATTTGCAGGCGGCGTTTTTTTAAAGAGTTCAAGATGTGGCACACGGTAAACCTCAATACCGCTTACTATTTCTCTTCGCGGCTGACCTTTTTCCTGAAGCGCAATAACTGAGACATGGTAACCGGCATTTGTAAGCAGGTCCGCCTCGTTTTTTACGCGAGTGTCCTGCGGAAAATAATTCTCGACCATCATTAGAATTCTGCCTGCAGCTTTCTTCATGATCCAGTTGCCTACGCAATAACGCTACCAGCAAATGCCTTGATAATTAGGCGCGTCGTCCATTGCCTCCGAATGCGGCCCGACGAGATCAATTACCACCGTTGAATCCCTATGGGCGACGATTGCGTCGTGAATTCGGGCATTCTTCTTACTGATCACTACCACGTCACTGCCCTCGATCACTTCTTTTGGAGAGGAAACCATCAAGGACGAAATGTGGGGTATTGTCTCTTCGATATAACGCTTATTTGCTCCTACCAGCTTCGCGAGCGCAACTTCCTCATCGTAGATGACCACTTTGTAGCCCTTGCCGATCAGCGTCTCAACCAACATCACAATTGGGCTTTCGCGCATATCGTCCGAACCCGCTTTAAAACTCAGTCCCAACACGCCGATTCGATTCTTTCCGGTGCGACGGATCAGGTTGAAAGCTATCTCAATCTGTCTGCGGTTCGTCCTAAATACAGCATCGAGCATGGGCAATTCCAAATCCAGTTGCTTCGCTTTGTAAAGAATGGCACGAAGGTCCTTCGGCAGGCACGAACCACCGAAAGCAAATCCCGGTTTAAGATAATACGGAGATATGTTCAGCTTGGTGTCTTTGCAGAAAATCTCCATTACCCTGTAAGTATCAATGCCCATGCTTTTAGCAAGATTCCCGATCTCGTTCGCGAAACATACTTTAACTGCATGAAACGCGTTACAGGTGTACTTGATTAACTCAGCTACTGAAATGGGCACGCGTTCCACCGGAGCTTTTACGCTGGAGTACATTGCCGCAACTTGTTCGAAGGAACGATCGTCGCGAGCCCCGATGATTGTAAAGGGCGGATGATGAAAATCATCGATTGCTGTGGTTTCGCGCATAAATTCGGGATTCACGGAGATACCGAAGTCCTTTCCATCCACTTTGCCGGAAGTTTGCTCCAGCAGAGGCCGAATGACATTTTCCACCGTTCCAGGCAATACCGTGCTGCGGATGACCACAACGTGGAATTCGTGGCCAGTTCGCAGCAGTTCGCCGATTTGGGCCACAACTCTCTCGACTTGCCCAAGACCTAAGCTTCCATTCTCATTGCTAGGTGTTCCAACGCAGACTAGGGAAATGTCGCCCAATCGCTCCACGCTCGCACTCGCTTGCAAGCGTCCCGCATCAACTTGGCGGCGAAGCAACTGTTCCAAACCCGGTTCGATGACGGGACTGTTTCCCGAGTTAATGAGAGAGATTTTGATTCCTTGTAAGTCCACGCCGGTCACTGAATGGCCCATCTCGGCCAAGCACGCGGCCGTTACGCAGCCCACATAGCCCATTCCGAAAACGGTGACATCCATAGAAGAAGTTGTTGTGTAGGTCTAGCCTTCGCTAGCTGTGGGAACCTTCGCGACACCAGCGCAAAACTGGGCCACTTCTCTCGGCGTTATGTTCCAAAAGGCGCCGTCGTACTGCCGACTCACGTACTCCAGAAACGATTTGTAGTGGGTGACCGGATATTCCATTGGTCTTGGCATCGCGCTATCAAAGCACAAATAATCAGGATGAACGTTCACTAGCGCCATCCCGCCGTGTTGGGCTATCCAGTCGAGTTTCCGCAACCAAATATCAATCGTTTGTTCGCGGAGCAGAAGAAAGAGCGTGGAATCCTGCGGTAACGTGTAAGGAAGCTCGACATAGCCCCTGCCGGTTACACCAGAGATCGGACGTTCGCCACGACGAATCCGTCCTTCGGCGGATCGGAGATCGGAGGCCGGGTCTGATTTCTGACCTCTGGCTTTTGACTTTTGCGCCACGCGCGCTGATACCCAAAATGGAAAGATGGTATGACGCCCCTCTGGCTCTGGCTCGAACGGGTCAGTGTCGAATGTCGACGTATCATACTCAATATCCAGCTCGTGAAGCCAATCCAGCTTGTTCAGCATAAAGGCTGATCTGAATCCTACAGCCTGCCATTCCCCAAGATAACGGTTAATGCGGGTCGCTCTTTGACTGAATTCGCGCCGGGATACAAAAAGCCGACCGTCGTGTTTAAGGTCGTGGATTCCCACCTCAAAGCCGTTTTGCGCTAGCTCCTCTCTTAGTTCACGAGGGACCCTGTAATCCCCCTCGGGAACAAAGTTGAAGGAGGAGCGAAACCCGAGCTCCAGCTCGAGTCGCATCAACTCACGACATTTCCCCAAACCTACTGCGCTTTCAACGTCGTGAGTCAGGACAAGAGCGAACTTCTTGCTTTCGGGCCAGCCAGGCCAGCCTTCCGGCCGGCGTTCCGAGCCTGGCATGATCGGCCAGATGTTCGCAACACTTTTCCGCAAACGGGAGGCGAATCTCCGCCGGATCGCCGTTCGCAGGGACCGCGGAATGAACGGTTTTACCCTGTAATAGATTCTATTGCGTAACATCGACATAGCGAAATGCGAAACTCAGCGGTCCCAGTTGATTTCCCTGTGGCGGCAGTCCGTCCCCGGCTACGAAACTGGGTTGGAAAGATTAAGAGATGCAGGCGAGTCTAGCGCAGAAAGAAAGGGTCAAATCTTGTTTTCGATCCATTTCGGGACATAGGAGCGAGCTTTATTGAACACCACTGCAACATTGTCCCGGCTTGCGGACAGCGCCCGGTAACCTCGTTTGACGGCGTCGCAGCTGTTCTTTTCCGCTTCGACAATGAGCAAGACTTTATCCAGGAAGGGGGCAATTCCAATCGTGGGGCTTGTCTCGCTCAGAGGAGGCATGTCGAAGATGATGTAGTCAAAATCACTCGCTTTTAGGTTCGGCATGAGATCAAAAAATTTCTTAAGACCTAGCTGGGCGGGGCCGGCATGGGGAGGCGCCACCGTAGCCAGGTAAAGATTGTCAGCGACGGAGTCAAGCTTGCCGGCCGGCTGCAAAGCTGTTTTTAAGGAATAAGCAGGCTTTCCTCTAAAGAACGGATGGACATGCTCTGGCCCGAGGTTCACATCAACCAGTAGAACCTTGCCGTCGCCTGTTTCAGACATTGCCGCGGCAAGGCCGGCTGCCAGGGTAGAAGCTCCTGCGTTTTCAGTTAAGCCGGTAACGCCTACCAACTTCGGTTTATGGGTTAGCTGGTGCAGCTCGAAGTAAAGCCCGATACGGTCGCGTATCGCCTCACAATAGCTACGGGCGAAGTGGTTGGCATCCCATGGCGCAATCTTTGTCCACCGCGCGCCTCTTGGAACCAATGCCGAGCTCTCTCCATCCCCGGCAGGCTCGGGCCGGCCGTTCTTGCTGTAAGGGATCGAGAGCAACGGCCCAACGCCCACCAGCTTTTCAAGCTCAAAAGGCTTTTTTACCGTCCGATTTAATATCAAGTCCGTCAGCAGAGAGAGAACAATGCCAACGGCCAACCCAGCTCCAGCTAGACCTAAGACGAGCTTATTTCGCCGATGGGTGACCTTGATTGGTGGAGACGGACGTTGCACCGCGCTGATGTTAGGAATCTTTCTTGGATCAAGCGCTTCATCAACCCGCGCTTTTTCAAGCGTGGCCTGAAAATATTTGTAATTAGCTTCTTCAAGTTCCTTCTGCCGTTCAAGGTCGGCTATTTGTGGCGCAATCTGGGCCAGCTTCTTCATCCGCTCAGCGAGATCAGTAAGACTTGTCGCCAGAACTGCTCGCTTTGCTTGTATTCCCGCCAGACGCGCTGTTTCTGAAGCAAGGTCAGACGGGCCGTTGGCAGGACCAATCGGGCCGGCCTTGGAAGGAAGATCTGGAAATTTCTTTTCGAGGTCACGGGATTGCTTCATGCAATCATCAATCTCCGCCTGGTTCGCTTTCACCAACTGGTTCTCCGGCGTGTATTTCGCAAGCAGGTCCAATTTCGCCTGACGCAGCTGGGGCAACCGGGAGATAAGGACTTGATACTGCTGTATCGCTTCGCTGGGGATCTCCGCAGGAGACGAATCAGGCTTGGGGCGCTTTCCGGCGTTTTCTCCAAGGGACCGGGGAACCATCACGGTAACAGGCGAGCCTTCTCCATCGGGAGCGGTCTCGGCTGCCGGAGGACTCGGCTCCTCGCGAGGCGCGCCTCCCAACTGCAGAACTTTCGCCCTTTGTTCGGCTAATTCCGATTCCGCCATGTGCAGCTGTTCTTCGGTTCTCGCCCCTTCGGCACTAAGCGTCGCCATGCTCTCGCTGAGCGTAGAAACGATCCCAACCTTTCCTTTCAACACTCTCAAGGCATCTTCCGTTTGGTGTAACCGCGATCGCACCTGATCGGTTTGCTCGGTTACAAAATCAAACGCACCAATCGAGCGATGGACCTCCAGATGCTTCGTGAAATAACGCGTTACCAGTTCGTTAAGAACTTTTGTGGTCAGCTCGGGGTCGCCGTTCCGGTAGGCAACAAAGATCGTGTTACTTCCTCTGCTAATTGTTACCTCAAGTCCCTTAGTGATCATCCAGGCGGCCTTCTCCTTGTTCGCTGTACCTGACAGACGCTTGGGCCCGACGGCCTCGGCTGTCTGCACCGCAAGGTCCCAGCTGGTTAAAATTTCCACTTCAGCGCCGAGAGCGTTTTCGATCGCTTCAACAGAAGAACCGCGCGTGTTGTCGATCGTGTCGACGCCGCTTCGCTCAACAAGGTATCGCACCAGCAGCTTCGCCTGCGATTCGTAGGCCAGAGGATAGAAGAGATAGACCGCTGCGGCCGCCACCAAGCCGGCCGCGGCGCAATACAGAATAGTCCACCGGTGCTTAAACAAAGCGGAGACGATGTCGCTAATACTGAGGCTGGATTGCTCTAACTCAGACCGTGGTCGCGGTTCCCGTACTCGAGGGAGCGTGCGTGCAATCAGCGTTTCTGGCGGGCGTTGTGTCATGTCAAAAGCGTTGTTCTAATCGAGATGGGGATAGATAACCGAACCAGCAAACCGATTGAGCGCCAAGGGCAATCTGCGAAAAATCTTGTTGTAGAACCCCGCACCGTCCCGGCCGCTACTTTTCCATGCCTCCGTTTCAGTATCAAATTCAAAATACTCGATTATCTCTTCTTCGGCGCCCCACCCCATCTTGAATCGCCTTAGTCCCTCGTTCGGCATGTCTGTCCTGCCGAAATGCAATGACTGAGCGCCATGCTCAGTCAAAAACCTTATCGCTTCCCACATGATCAGATTGTTGCCCCGGAATCCCTGATAAGCTTCATCCGACGCGCCAAACTTATAGACCGCCTTTTTGCCAAACTGCAGGAAAACCGCCGCCGCAACGCATTTCCCGCCGCTTCCAGCGAGGACGATGAACCCCCCGCCGTCCCTAATGACCTCTCTATATATATTGAGAAAAAACGACAACGGCTGCGGTGGAATCCCGTGACGCCGCCGCGTTCTGACATGGAGACGATAAAATTCCAGGACCGCCTCCTGACTTGTGGCGACCTGAACATTCAAGCTGCTCCTCTGCGCTTTGCGGATGGCGCGGCGCACTGGACTCGCGAATCGAACCAGCAACTGGTCGGCGCCCTCAGATAACGCCAGTTTATGCCCATAGAACTGCCTGGCGGCGACGACAGGCCCAGTCGCCGGCAGCATTTTCCGTCCACCGCGGAATTCAAAGTATCTCCAGTCTCGTTCCCGGGCCAGCTGCGAAATTTTAGTTGTTACTCGCTGCGATTCGCTTTGATCAAAAATCAGCGGCGGACAGAAGTCGCTAAACGGGAGACAAACGCCTCTCCGGCCAGTCAGGCGGCTCCTGATCTCCATCAGCGGGACCAGCGCAACCATTTCGCCGTGCCGCGAGAACTTCAGGTAAAAAGGATTGTGCCGGTAGGTCGTGGCGAGCACCTTCGCCCAGGCAGCACTGTGAAAGAAAGTGTAATCAGGATGCGAAATAACAAGACCATCCCAACCGGCATCCTGAAGTGGATCGAGAATTGTTAGCTCAATACTGGAAGCAATAGGCCGGTTACTCATTTCAAAACCGGCTGCACTTTCATTTTCGCTGACCACGACCGGGCTTTCTCCGCCCTTGAGTAAGCCCATGGAACTGACTGCGCCGGTTCCAGCCCTACTTACATTCGCTCGAAGCCGTTGCATAAATAAATTCGAATGAGTTGTTAGGCCGACGCATCCGCAACCATCGCCTCACCCACACCGCGTACGATCGCCGCCATTTGCGTGTCAGTTAATTCCGGAAACATCGGAAGGGAAATCAATTCCTCCGCGATCCGTTCTGAAACTGGGAGACTTCCTGTCTTATATCCAAGGTCCTGATAAGCTTTTTGCAGGTGGATCGGGATGGGATAATGCACCGCACATTGAATTCCCCTTTCCTTGAGAGAGTTCATCACCACATCCCTTTCCTCGACTCTGATCGCGTAGACGTGATAAACGTGCTGTGCATAGGGCGCTTCAAAAGGTGTTGCCACGTCGCTCATCCCGTCAAACGCCCGATTATATTCCAGCGCGCGCGCGCGCCGCAGGGAGTTTCCGCTTTCCAGATGTCGAAGTTTAACGCTCAGAACCGCCGCCTGAATACCGTCCATCCGGCAGTTCCAGCCAACCAGATCATGACAATATTTGCGAACCTGGCCGTGATCTCGAAGAATCCGCAGCTTTTCCTGCAACTTGGCGTTATTGGTTATAATCGCGCCCGCCTCACCCATCGCTCCGAGATTTTTACTCGGGTAAAAACTAAAACATCCTGCATCACCGAGTGTGCCGGCAGTTCGGCCCTTATACTTAGCTCCATGGGCCTGGGCTGCGTCTTCAATGACAAAGAGATTATGTTTGCGCGCGAATTCAAGAATGGGATCCATGTCGGCCGGTTGACCGAACAGGTGCACGGGGATAATCGCTTTGGTTCGGGAGCTGAGCGCATCTTCGAGCCCGGCCGGGTCCATCGTGTACGTACTGTCGTTAACATCGACGAACACCGGCCGAGCTCCACAATAAGTGACCGCCTCCGCGGTGGCCATGAATGTATTGGCGACGGTGATGACTTCATCGCCGCTGCCGACGCCGCCCGCTAAAAGAGAAAGCCAGAGCGCTTCGGTCCCGCTGCCAACTCCAATGGCGTGCTGCGCACCGCAGTAACTTGCGAAATCTCGTTCGAATTTCTCTACAAACGGCCCGCCGGCGAAAGCGTTGCTATCAATCACCTCTTTGATAGCGTGATCCAGCTCAGCCCGGATCGCGGCGTGGTGCGGATTTAGATCGAGAAATGGTATTGTTTTATCCATAACTTCTTAGCGACATGGAAACGTTTGGAAGCCATCCCATAAAGAAAAATCCCAATGCTCTTTCTCTTTCACTTGCACACGAATAAGCAATCAGAGCAGGAGCAAGGGAACGTGCAGGTCAAAAAACACGGAATCTACCAGTTCACACGATGGGAGAGAATCCGCCAAGCAAGGGGGCAGCTCCGCTTCTGGCACGAGCGAACAACGCGATATCTTGCGAATCACGCGCCGGCCGCTTGTGCTGGCTCTACAACCCTCAAAGCCCTCTCTGGTTCCAGAACCGGCACACCCTCGCCGGTTCGCGAAAACGTCACCGGGGCGCCGTTCGCCTTGAGCGAGACCGAGGCGGCCTCGAGTATTCGCACCAGCTCCAGCCCCTGCCGACCACCTGTAACCGGAGAGATGTCCCCGGCAATGCAGTCAACAAAATGCTGACACACCACCTTTAACGGTTCTTCCTGCTGAATATGCGGGATATAACTGTCCCCGTAGTGATACGAATAATGAAACTCAGCGAAAGTATCATAGTGCGGCGGGCGTTCGACCCGAACATCGTAAATTTGAATTTTTTCCCGCGTTTTTAGGTCGTCATAGACGATCATCCGGCGCGTCCCGACGATAGTCATCTCGCGCACTTTCCTCGGCTCAAGCCAGCTGCTCTGAATGGTGGCAAAACGTTTGTGCCGGAAAGTCAGCGACATGTTCGTCACGTCTTCCACCCGCGGAGTCACATGCGCATTGCCTTGACAATTAACCGCCAGCGGGAATTCACCGAGAATATGCAGGATGATCGAGATGTCGTGGGGAGCGAGATCCCACACCACGTTAATGTCCTTCTGAAAGAGACCTAAATTGAGGCGGCGTGAATTGATGTAGCGGATATCGCCAATGTCCCCGGCGTCTACGATCTCGACGATCTTACGGACGGGCGAGGAATAAAGGAACGTGTGATCAACCATCAAAACGAGGCCCTCGCGTTCGGCGATATCCATTAGCTCTTCACATTCGGCCGAGGACGCTGCCATCGGTTTCTCGATGAACGTGTGTTTACCCGCCAGGAGGCTGGCCTTCGCCAAAGGATAATGATATTTCACTGGCGTCGCGATGACGATCGCATCGAGGTCCGACCTCTTAAGGAAACGATCGGAATCGGTCACGCCCTCCACATCGGAATACAGCCCCCGCAAGTGTTTTAAGCGCGCCTCATTTACGTCGCAGACTGCTTTCAGACTGCAATTCGGCAACCCTTTAAAGTTACGGACCAGGAGTGGTCCCCAGTATCCGCAGCCGACTACTCCCACTGAGACTGTACGACTCATATTCTATTCGCCATGCTGCTCGTGCCCTCCGGTAATACAGACGGTCGAACGGTTCTCTGGCGCGATTCTGCCTTCGGAGCTCCACGGGTCTCGACCGTTTGCTCGATCAAAGCAGGGATCGTTTTCAAGATGATCTTCAGGTCCAGCCAAACGCTCATGTTTCGTGCGTAAAATATGTCCATCGCAATCATCTCGCTGAACGTGGTTTTATTCTTGCCGTTGACTTGCCAGTATCCGGTAAGCCCGGGCGGTGCATTGACCCGCTCCTGTTGCCAGGCCTCATAACGTTCAAATTCATGAGGCAAACATGGACGCGGTCCGACCAGGCTCATTTCTCCCCGCAGCACGTTGAAAATCTGGGGCAACTCATCCAGGCCGCTCGCCCGCAGGAAGCGACCACCCGGAATCAGACGGGGGTCACCGGCTGCATCGAGTTTCGTCATCGGACAATCTTCCTCCATCAGACGAAAAAAATGTTCCGCGTGCGTTTGCGTGTCTGCGTTGACGTGCATCGTTCGGAATTTGAAGAGCATGAAAGGACGCCGCCGATACCCGACACGTTTCTGACGAAAAAAGAATGGTCCTTGAGAAGCAATTCCGATCCACACCATTACCAGCACGGTGAGTGGCAACCAGATCGGTAGCGTCAACAAGACGCATGTGATATCGAACACGCGTTTCCAGCGCGGGAGATCCGGAAAAGTACACGCACCTTCGTGCGCCGCCGCTGCTTGATCACCCCGATTATCGTGCGCGCACGATCCGTTGCGGCCCCCCTCGCCTTCAATCGAATCCAGTGCTGAATTATTGCTGTGCCCCTCTGCGATTTTCATCCCGGTCCCTCCTTTTCCCTTTCGTGTTACAAAACGTGGACATGCTGCCGCCCTTGGTCAGCGACAGTATTGTGCGACAAATCCAAAATTTGCTGATGATTCTAGCAATTCCGGCCATTAACACAAGTCGGCCGGACTATTCTCCCCCGCAAACAAATCACTTTTATCTCGCATATGTCAATCTAATTCGGCGCCGACCCCATAACCCACGTCACCTGTCTTTTCAGCTCGTCTCATTCGCGCGCGGCCTATTATCAATATCTGTGCCAAGTCCAATCATCTCTCCGAAAAAAAACATGCCCACCTTCGTTCAGACTGGAAACGAACGACTTAGGGACTCGATGTGCTCGGCCAAAAACAAAATTGACCGGAAGGTACGCATAACAACTGACGCTGTTTTGAGTCCGCCCTGGCCTCGTTGCGCAGGTTCAACCACGAGCGCATCTATCTGCGGCCCGAATCCCGGGCCCAGGCCAACGCCGTGATCGCCATGCTGCGCGCCTTGGTGGAGCACTATGTGTCGTATCCCGGCGCCCTTCCCGAGTCGGCCGATTCTGGC
>Ga0209526_10001697_pt1 | contig 14793 bp, 12 predicted proteins | sample JacPinW_OM2H0_M1_FD_188566 | JGI IMG/M metagenome (GOLD analysis project Ga0209526, IMG submission 188566) | Forest soil microbial communities from Algoma, Ontario, Canada - Jack Pine, Ontario site 1_JW_OM2H0_M1 (SPAdes) (version 2) | ecosystem: Environmental > Terrestrial > Soil > Boreal... | reverse complement strand
CACCTCTAAGGCTTTCAATCGTCCCGTCATCTGGCCCGAAGAGCGCAAGGAAAAGGTTGCTCTCGATGCCGCCGAGGTAGAGGCGCTGGAAGAAGAGATCGATCGTTTAATCCGCGACTACAAAAAGGATCTGACTTCGGGATTCATCGTGGAAAGTCCAGACAAGTTACGTCGCATTGTGCTGCACTTTCGTGCCTGCCTCAAGCAAGTGCCGCCTGTCGCCCCTCGCTGCAATGCACCTTGGGTTTCGGCGGTTGTCGAAGCGGGAGGAGACGTGCGGCCATGCTTCTTTCATCCACCCCTGGGGAATATTCGCGAGGGCACGTTGCATGAAATTCTGAACGGTTCCAGAGCTCTGCACTTCCGCAAAGATCTCGACATCGCGAACAATCCAACATGCCGCGAATGCGTGTGCTCTTTGTACATCCCGACTGCAGAGACATTCGATGCCAAGGTTTCAGACAACAACCCGCGAACGACTGGGACCGGAGAGGAGCGGAATGGCTGACGGAACAATAGAGAGACTTGCGATCGAGCCGGAGGATGCTGAACGGTAGAGCGCACGCGGAGTCACCGGCAATCTGTCTCGGCAGACTCGCAAAGCGTCCCCGGGGAATCGAAGGCTTGGCATCCGGTGAACTGGTAAGCCCGCAGGAAATGCCCGGCACTCCTTTCGACCCCATCGGCTACGATTTCAACCTTGTGCCACCACAATTCAAAGCGGCCAAAGATAACTCCGAATCGAACGCCATGATGGCGACTCGTTGGTATTTCACATCCAGTCGTCGCCACTACTTAGATGCGATACTCGCAGCCTGCCCGAAAAGTTCGCAATTTGCGCGACACTCATCTGCTCCCAACGAAACCGAGTCGACAATTCATCCTGGCCCAAAACAAGACCGTCGCAGATTTCACGACTGCCGCTGTGGAGATGCGTGGTTGCGGTCTCCGATCCGAGATCGAGGCGATGAGGTCCCGGGAAAAGTCGAAGACCTTTTCCGAATAGGCAATGAGGCGGCGGAGAACGGTTTATCGTTTCCTTTCCCGAAGGCGATTCCATTCCAATTCAGAGACCTCTTCGATGAGCTGCTGCATTCGTTGGTAACTGCTTACGGCCTGGCATTGGACATGGATGCGAGGGTCCAATGTCGGCAGCGGACTTACCACCATTGACCGCTTTTGGCAACGTTTTTATAGGTTTTTATAGTCTGGTCACGTCGTGAGATTTTTGTCAAAAATATGACGGCGGGCGCGGGCGCCTTGCTATCGTGGTAGCCCGTTCATATGCAAAATGAGCAGAGTGCGTTAGTCTTGGCGTCTGGTGAGTTGTACTGCCAAAGAAAATTCGGCCCGAATACGGTCAACCAGGGCGCGGCATTGCTCGAATGTGAGTGGGATGGGGGACGCTTCGAGGCTGGTTTATTCATGGGCGGCATGTTTCGATCGGGACAGTTCGTTGGGGGGATGTTCCTTGGCGGGATCTTTTGGGACGGCACGTGGCTGGACGGAACATGGGAGGGTGGTTTTGATCGCAACGGGATGTACCGCCCTAGAGGCGACACCCCCACTCCTTTGTGAATCGTATGCCACGCCTCCTTATCGCCAGTCCGCATCGCTATCCTGACCTCGCACGCTTGTGGCATCGATTCGTGATGCGCGATCTTGCCCCGGCATTCGCGCGTCTCCACCTGGAAGTGGAGGTAAACATTTTTTGCGATGCAAACGCGGATCAATTCAGTCCTCACCTGCTCCTGGGAGTTCGGTTTTCCGATAGTGGATCGGGCATACGCGACTTCATGGAATTCTATGACGCGACCTTGAATACGAAATGCGATTTTCTCCTCTTTCTCGACGCTGATACGTTTTTCCTCGATGGTGAGTGGGCTTGCTCTCACTTCGAAGCATTTAACGACCCAAGTGTAGCCGCAATTTCCTTTGTGCCGCGGAAAGGCGGTCCCGCCATCTTTGCGCTGTTATGCCGAGCCGAGAGCTACCGCGCTCTGCCTGCGCCAGTGCTCGCCAGTCGTTACGAGTTTCCAGAGAATTGGCCGGATGGAGTCAATCTGCAACCGGGAGACTTCGCAGCCAGAGAGCTGATTAAGGACGGGAAGATAATCATCAATCTAGACCCTGATGAGTCGTCGCAGCACATTGCCAACTTTCGCAGTACGACTGGTATTCGATCCAGCCGTGAGCACATTACACGTGCGGCAGGAGAGCAAATCTTTCAGCAGTTTGTCGCTCAAGACCCCACCTGCATTGTCGCTGCTTACGATAACGTCCTGCTGGGCTGCCTTTATGAGTCGCTTTTTCGCGAGCCTTTCGCGTCTGACCCCGCGGGCACGCCTCTGGGCGGAAGTATGACGGTAGCAGATTTGAGGCGAGTTCTGAAGGATGTTCGCGACGCGAAACATCTTGAGTTACTGCGCGAAAGATTTCAGCAATCCCGACGAACCATATTGCGGATGGCAGCTCGGGAAGGACTAGAGCTGGCGATTCCTTCCGTGCTGCCGAATGAAGGAGGCACCGTCCTTCTCTAAAACACGAGAGAAAAAGACAGCGGCTGAACCGATTGGAGACCGCCTTCTCACTCTCTGGGAGACGGCGGAAGTGTTGCGCTTAACCCACATCATTCACGATCGGTAACGCAGCGCGGTGTTTTTTGCGAGCGTGCGACAAAGTTGACCAAGTGAAGAAATTGGCTAAGCGACACCCGGACTAGGAGCTTCACGAGTGATAAGTTCCTGTGGGGATGCGTACGTGAACCTAGCCGGTTTGAGCGCCCAAAGTCAGAGCCAGACGGCGAAGACTATCCAGATGTGGGAAAGACTCCGGCAGGTGCAGGAAGACGAGGGCCGAAAGGCATCAATTCGCGCAATCACTAGCAGCTAGTGGCTGTCGGGGAAGCGATCCATGAAACAAGATGGAGCCTTTCGCCCTGCTTTGGCTTCCATCCTGGAGAAAACGGCGTCTACAGGATGACAATCGACCGACACAGGGTCTAAGCTTGCTGGGAGCACTGGAACTCGACCCGACGACTACGCTGCTGAGCCAAGATCATGCGCTACTTCTCCCTTGCCTGCGACTTTGACGGCACTTTGGCTCATGCAGGCGTGGTATCGAGGAACACTCTCGCGGCTCTCGGGCGGCTAAAAGCCTCCGGGCGAAGACTCATCCTTGTAACGGGCCGCGAGCTCGACGATCTGTTGCGGGTTTTCCCCGAAAACACCCTGTTCGAAAGGATCGTCGCGGAGAATGGCGCTCTGCTCTACTGCCCCTCGAACCGAGCTGAGAAGCCGCTCGGGGAGCCTCCTCCCCAGGCATTCATCGACGCCCTTCGCGAGCGGCATGTCGAGCCGCTCAGTATCGGCCGCTCCATTGTGGCCACCCAAGAACCTCATGACGTGACAGTCCTTGAGATCATTCGCCAGCTAGGACTCGAACTTCAGGTGATCTACAACAAGGGCTCGGTCATGATTCTGCCTTCGGGTGTGAACAAGGCCACGGGACTGCTCGCTGCTCTCTCGGATCTAGGATTATCCGAGCACAACGCGGTCGCAGTTGGCGATGCGGAGAACGATCACGCACTGCTGAACGTCTGCGAATGCCAAGTCGCGGTCGCAGACGCGGTCCCCACACTGAAAGAGCGCGCCGACATCACGACGACCGAGCCTAATGGCAAAGGGGTTCAGCAATTAATTGAAAAGCTTCTCGACAATGACCTCGAGGACGTCGAGACTCGCCGCGCACGTTCGCACGTCCAGCTTGGCAAGAGTCCCGGCGGTCGGGAAGTCGCGGTTAAATCTTACGGCACCAGTCTGCTTATCGCAGGGCCCTCGGGGAGCGGAAAATCGACTGTCGTGCGGTCCATCCTGGAGCGCCTGCAAGAGGGTGAATATCAGGTCTGTGTCATTGATCCCGAAGGCGATTATGACGATCTCGAATCCGTCATCACTCTCGGAACCTCCGCACGAGCGCCGGATATCGAGGAAGTATTGCAGCTCCTGCAGAAGCCGAAAAGCTCTGTGGGTGTGAATCTGGTAGGTTTGCCGCTGTCCGATCGGCCCGTTTTCTTCGGAGTACTACTTCCGAAGTTGCAAGAGCTGCGCGCTCGGACAGGGCGTCCGCATTGGATCGTCCTCGACGAAGCGCATCACTTGTTGCCGTCCTCCGGGAACCCGGCCACGGGCACCCTTTCGGACAAAATGAGCGGGTTGATCTTGGTTACCGTCGACATCGGCGCCCTGCCACCAGCCGTGCTGCAATCGATGACTGTCATCGTTGCAGTCGGCCCTTCGCCCGAACAAACGATCTGGCAGTTCAGTAACGCTATCGGCGTACCCTCGCCGCCTTACCGTCCCCACTCCTCCAAGACCGGTGAGGTGTCGATTTGGTTTGTTCGCGAAGCTTCCAGCCTCGTGTCTGTTCACGTGCAGCCGGCCAGTCGCGACGTCCGTCGCCACAAGCGAAAATACGCGGAAGGGCGGCTCGAGCCCGACCGCAGCTTTTTCTTCCGGGGACCAGACGGAAAACTGAATCTGCGGGCGTACAACCTGACCATGTTTATCCAAATGGCGGAAGGCGTAGACATCCAGACCTGGCTCCACCATCTTCGCCAGGGTGAGTACTCGAAGTGGATGCGCGAGGCCATCAAAGATGAGGACCTTGCCGCCGAAGTCATGGAGATCGAGAAAAATCAGGAAACAGAAGGGCTCGAAACTCGCAAGCAGATCATCGAGGCCATTAATAAGCGCTATACAGGCACGGAGTAAATCCGAATCATGCCCTTTGAATCGCTTTCGTTTCCCGGGTCTTGTTCGTGCGTGCGCTCGCGGTTCGGTGATGCAAGGTGAACACAGTTCAACTGGTCCTTCTCATTTGGTTCGGAGCTCTGGCGGCGGGATTCCTCGGATCCCTGACGGGCCTGGGAGGCGGAGTGGTCATCGTGCCACTGCTCACCTTGGCATTCGGTGTGGACATGCGGTACGCGATTGGAGCCTCGCTCATCTCCGTGATTGCCACATCGTCCGGCTCAGCCGCCGCGTATGTAAAGGAGGGCTATTCCAATATTCGCGTGGGCATCTTTTTGGAGATCGCGACCACGCTCGGCGCGCTGGCAGGTGCTTTCGTCGCTGTCTATTTACGTTTCTCTGTGATTGCGGTGATTCTTGGTTTGGTGTTGTTGTATTCCGCCTATGTGTCGTTCCGCCCGCCGGGAGGTGGTCCCGGCGGCGGACGGCCCGACCCGATCGCATCGTTGCTTAACATGGATGGAACCTTGCCAACTCCCGAGGGCCCTAAGCCGTACCACGTGTATAGGGTACCGGCCGGCTTTAGCCTCATGTTTGTTGCTGGCGCCCTGTCGGGTCTATTGGGCATTGGTTCGGGTGCCATCAAGGTGCTGGCGATGGACCGGCTCATGCGGCTCCCTTTCAAAGTCTCAACGACCACCAGCAATTTCATGATTGGCGTGACTGCTGCCGCAAGCGCCGGCGTGTACCTGAACCGCGGATATATTGATCCCGGCCTTGCCATGCCTGTGATGCTAGGAGTTCTTGGGGGATCACTGGCGGGAAGCTATGTCCTGTCCAGTGCCAATGTCCGTCTGTTGCGTCTGGTGTTCAGCACCGTGATTGCGGCGCTAGGCTTCGAAATGATTTTCAATGGATGCACCGGACGGTTCGGGCCATGAATCAAACCAACCGCAGCATCTTGGATAAGCAGGTCGAAGCGACGATAGGCACACTTCTGCGAACAGGCGTAATCGTCTCGGCTCTGTTCGTACTCACCGGCGGCATTCTCTATCTGACGCGTTACGCATCCTCTCCCATAGACTATCGACTATTCCACGGCGAACCGAGCGACCTGCGCAGCATCTCGGGAATTCTCAACGACGCCTTGGCTTTCCATTCACGAGGTATTATTCAATTCGGTCTTCTTCTGTTAATCGCGACACCGGTCGCTCGCGTTGCATTTATGGTGTTCGCCTTCGCCTATGTGCGCGACTGGATCTACGTCTTGATCACGCTCATCGTGCTCGCGCTGCTAGTCTACAGCCTGGGACCATGGCACCTTTGAACCGCCACACGAGGGAATTCGAAATGAGACAACGGATCGAAAACAAACGATCGAGGCATTCCGCAAGCGCCGCAAAATTGATCGACCCGAACAAACCGGGCGGGACCATTACTCGGCTAGCGGTCTGGGGCATCGTCATCCTCCTTGCCTGCCCCCCGCGGGCAGCACTTGCACAAGCCCGGAGAGAAACGATCGAAGTCGACGCAAGAGGCGCGACCCGGCCTTTCCCCCACTATTGGGAGCGCATGTTTGGCTCTGGACGCGCCATCTTGTCGCTTCGCGACAGCTACCGTCAGGACCTGCGTGAGGTCCGGAAGGCGACAGGATTCGAGTACATCCGTTTTCACGCGATTTTCCACGATGAAGTCGGACTTTACGATGAAGACGCGAATGGCAAGCCCCTTTACAATTTTTCGTACGTCGACCAAATCTATGACGGTCTTTTGCAGAACGGTGTGCGCCCCTTCGTCGAGCTCAGCTTCATGCCTCAAAAACTTGCTGCGGAACAGGCCCTCCATACGTTTTGGTACCACCCGATTGTCTCTCCTCCCAAGGACTTGGGGCGGTGGGCCGACCTAATTACCCGTTTCGCACAGCATCTGGTCGATCGCTATGGCATCGAGGAAGTCTCAGAGTGGTATTTCGAGGTCTGGAATGAGCCCAACATCGATTTCTGGGTGGGTGACCCCAAAGAGCAGACCTATGAGGCGCTCTACGACACAACAGCCCAAGCCCTGAAAGCGGTGAGTCCGCGGTTGCGCGTGGGCGGGCCAGCGACGGCCCAGGCCGCGTGGGTCGACCGTTTTATCGCCCACTGCATGGAAAATCATGTTCCCCTTGACTTTGTGTCGACCCACGTCTACGGAAACGACTCAGCCAAAGACGTCTTTGGCACCGACGAAACCATTCCGCGCACGCAAATGGTTTGCCGCGCGGCACAAAAGGTCCACGATCAAGTAAAAGCATCGCCCCGCCCTGCGCTCCCCATCTTTTTCACCGAGTACAACGCGAGTTACAAGAATGAGCCTTCGGTGACGGATTCGGTGTTTATGGGTCCATGGCTTGCCGATACGATTCGCCAATGCGACGGGCTCATCGACCTGTTGAGCTATTGGACCTTCTCGGACGTATTCGAGGAGCAGGGTGTGGTCAAAGAGCCCTTCTATGGAGGGTTCGGTTTGCTGGCTGAGGGCGACCTGCCGAAACCATCGTTCCACGCCTTCCAGCTTTTGCACGAGCTGGGAGACCAGCGAATCGCAGTGGACTCGAATTCTGCCCTAGCCACGCGGAAGCCGGACGGCACACTGGTTATCGCGGCGTGGAACTTGTTCCTGCCCGAGGAACATGGGGAATCAAAAGACGTCACCATCGTTCTCAAGGGTATCAAGGGCGGTCGCCGCGCCACGATCTCGCGACTGGATCAAACGCATGGATCGCTGCTCGGTGCCTACGACGCGATGGGGAGACCCGCGTATCCAACGGCAGCCCAGATCAAAACACTTCGCAAAGCAGCGGAGCTCTCGCCTGTTGAAACCAAGCGAGTGGAGCGCGGGGAAATAACGGTCGAGCTTCCGCCTCAGGGACTTGCTTTGGTCGAAGTTCGATGATGGCTGGGGGTTCCATTTCCATTGGGATCACTCGAGGGCGGCGAAGGTTCATACTCCTGCGGTAGGGGCGCATCATAGGTTTTGAATCCGGCGCGTTCCATTCCGCGTTGTGCTTCGGGATTTTTCATGAAGGTGTCCCACACAAAAGCGCTGCGTGCGTTCTCGGTCATCACCATGGTGATGCCCGTGTCGATGCCAATCACGTCGCTGTCGTACCAGTTCGAAAGCGGATTGAACGCATCGACGAATCCGTAGCGGCTCCATGTGCCTGCCCCATAGCGATATTCGATCGTGCGCAGAACGCGCATCACAGGCTGGGGAAGAAACGGCAGCGAACCTGCCGAGGCGCAGGGAACAATGGTCCCATCAATGGGCCCTGTCTTCGGGGGGCCGCCCCAGATCTGGTATCCATGCTTCGAATCCGAAGCTGTGATGCCCCACAGGTCATCGCTGTAATCGGGGAATTGCTTGGCCAGGCCTAGGCAAAAACGCCGATGGACATCGGAGGCAACGATCGAATTCTGAAAATAGTCCGCATACTGGTCGCGTTTGGCGCGGAAATCGAACCAAGCCTGCGAATACTGGTGCACGAACAAAGGAGCATAGGACCCGATATATCGAATGCCGTCATATTCGAACATCGTCCTCTTCCACGCATCCCAAGTGTTTGGCGGCAGCGGATGCTGCACCGATCCCATTCCCAGCAGATACATCATCATGAGCTCGCTGTAGTTGTCCCAGCGGTATTGGAGAAAGCCAGTTTCCGGCGTCCACCCGTGCGGCAATAGGAGCGTGTCCTCGGAAAGCCATTGCCAGTCCACCCGGTTAAAGATATGCTGCGCCAGATCGTTGATTTCCGAGTGCACGAAGTGCTGCCGGCAGGTGAGAATGCCGCAGAGCAGAATGGATGTGTCGACCGAAGAAACCTCCGATTGCCATATCCTTTCGCCCGTGTGGATATTGGCCCAGTGATAAAAAAATCCTCGCTGTTGCGGAAGCTTTTTCCATAGAAAGCGCAAGGCGGCCAGGACTCGATCTCGCGCCTGGGCGTAGGAAATGTACCCACGGTTCTCTCCAATGCAGAGAGCGGTCAACCCGAACCCCGTTGCGGCGATGCTTCCGAGCACCCCGTTGTCGGGGGCTCGCACGTTGCATCGGTCCCGTACAAGTCCGGTCGCGGGGTCGATCTGCTCCCAAAAGTAGAGGAAATTCGCTCTCTCCATCTCTTCGAGAAACGCGTCGTCGCTCTGCGAAAAAGCGGGCCGATTTGGCGAGGCTGGCGATTGAGCGGATTCTGCAGACTGCCACTCGAAGTACGGCAGCCGCAGTGCGCGCAAGGGAATACAGGCAGTTGCTCTCGCGAGATCCTGTAATACCTCCCGCCGCGATGGTCCTCTAAAACGGGTAATTCGTGCTCCCACAGGAAAATTGTAAACAATCCGGACCCTGGAAGAAACCACGCTGAGGGTGCAGCGTGAGGATTCGGTCAATTCGGGGCCTGGACGAGAGGAGGGTGTTTACCTAAATTCGGGGCTTAACCCCTTGCTACACAGATGGATGCTGGCATCGGCCCACTGCAATCTCGAACGCAGCCAAGGAGATGATCTTTTGCGGTTTTCAGCTATTGCTGGTCGCAATTTCACCCCTAGTTAGGCGCGTGGGCCCCCGAAGACGCCAAGGACCAATGACGAAAGCAGGTATCGCCGCATCGGTATTTCCACTTGACTACCGCTGGTGCTTGCGAGCAGGACTTTATCGGTACGACCGGAGGTGCGGCGAAACGGTTGAAAACTCTTCAACCTTCTCGACGCTACTGCCCCTGAGAACCGAGACAGGAGAGCTCGAGCTCTCAGAACTATAGGCCGAGTCGCCTAAACCTAACTCGATCGCCAGCAAGCGCGCGACCGACTCGGCAACCTCGGTTTGAACGGCAAACACATCTCCTAGGAGCCGCTCGTAACTTTCGGCCCACACATGCGTTTGGTCACTAACCTGGCTGAGCTGGGCAGCGATGCGGACACGGTCGCTAGCTCGGCGCACACTACCCTCCAAAACATAGCTTACGTTGAGCTCCCGCCCGATTTGGCCAATGCTCAGGTCCGACTGCTTGTAATGCATCGCTGTGGTCCGAGCGATCACTGCTAACCGCTCCGGCTGCAAGCGGCCGAGCTGAGTAATGAGCTCCTCGGTGAGGCCATCGCTCAAGCGATCGGGGTCCGGATTTCCCGCCAGATCCTTGAAGGGAAGTACCAGAAGCATGGTCCGTCCCGCGGGCGAGGCCGCTACGCCCGCCTTTTCCACAGGTAGAACGAAGCGGTATCCCCGGCGCGGAATCGTTTCTACGAATCGATGACTTTGCGCCGAATCTCCCAGTCGTTCTCGCACTTTGTTAATCGCTGTGTTCAGGCAATGTTCATACGCAACAAATGTGTCCGGCCAAAGCTTTTCGCAAAGTGCCCGTCGGGTAACCAAATGCCCGGCTTGCTGCAACAGCATTTCCAGGACTTGAAACGGCTTTTCCTCGAGTCTGATCCGCATTCCGTGCTTACGGATCTCGCGGCACTCAAGATCCACTTCAAAGGTCCCGAAACGGAGAGTGGTCGAGGGCGTTTTTGTATCGCCCATCACGGCAACCGATTGGCAGCGCTCAGTTAAACTCTTGACGCAAGCTGCCGACCGTCCAACCTTCCGTGCAAGATTCCGTCGGGAATCGTTCCTGCCGACCCGCACGGTTTCTCTCCTCGCTAGGATCACTGGTTCACCTAGGTACCCAAGTCGAACGTCTCGTCGGTCTCCTAGGTTGCCCTGAGAATTCTCGGCCTCCTTCCTGGTTCCGGAAAGCTCTTTGCAACGACTTTGTCAGTTTCAGGAGGCTGGGCAACCCGGATACTAATCGATCGCGCGAGGCTGTTTGTCACTGCTTTGTCTCGCTTGTGTCAAATTCCAGTCTGAACAGCGCCGAGGGCGTGGGCCCCTTTGCCCCAGCCAGGGCACCGTATCGGTCCGGGTGAACGCGAACAAACCAGCAAGCGTGTCGGATACGGTGATCAGGATTTCGCATGAAAACAACAGAGAGACCTCTCCATTTTCGAGTGCATATCGAGCCGGCAGCCTGATTGCGCCTCCCCAGCAGGGCCTCCATGTGGCGCGCTTGACAAGGTACGATAAGAGCTTTGGTCCGCAGAAAAGCTCGGTCCCGATCAGCAGAAGGCTTCCGCCGGGCTCTTGGGCCTCGAGGAAACGCAGGGCACGCGGACTCCGCGACGGTCGGCACCTGACATGGAATGCTTCCTCGCCTATAGCAAGTAGGTCGGACCTTTAGGAGGCTACCGGCCGGGCACTCGCCGTTACGCCACGCGGAGCGCGCGGCAGTTTGACCAGAAACACCGTTCCTGCGGCGGAAGTTTTCTCCACACTCACCGAACCATCATGGTCGTGAACGATTTTGCTTACGATGGCGAGGCCCAGGCCGGTGCCGTTGGGTTTTCCCGCGCTGACGAAGGGATCAAACAGCGTGGCGCGAATTGCGGCTGGTATTCCAGAGCCGTTATCAACAACGCGGATATCGAAAGAATCCTCCGAGGAGAGTATCTCGACTTGAATCTTGCCTTCGCGCTGCGACGTGGCTTCACATGCGTTCAGAAGCAGGTTCAGAAACGCCCGCTGAATCTTGGGGGGGTCGAACACTCCGTCCATTTCACCGGAGCTGCGTATCGAAATCGAGCAGCTGCGTAACTCCGGGCTTGCGTGCACCGCATCCACTGCACCGCGGATTGTCTGATCGAGGCAAGCGGGTGCGGGAGAAATCGGGCTGTCTTCTCGTGCCAGTTCACGTAGCGAATCCAACATATCGACCATTTGATGCGATGCGGTTTTGATCTCGTCGTAAATCTCATCGCGATTGAGCTTCAGCCGGTCCGCTTCGTACAGGAATTCGGCGTTGGCGACTACGGCGGCGAGGTAGTGCCGCAGATCATGGGAAATCGAGCTCGCTGCCCTACCCAAGGCCGCGATTCGCTCGGTCGCGAGCCACCGCTGCTGGGAGGACAGTAGCTCGCCACGCATCTTCGAGAACGCTTCGCCGAGTTCCGCAACTTCGCTACTCCCCTGCGGGGTAATCGAGTACGTGTAGTCACCAATGCCCAGCGCTCTGACACCTGCGACAAGGTTATCCAGTGGGCTCGTGATTGTCCGCGACACAAAGCTGAGCAGCAAGCCAGCCAGCAGCACCGCCGAGAAACCCAGAACAAAGATGACCCGGTTCAGCCGGTCGATGAAACCATTCGCCTGTTGCAGGGACAAAAGCACGTAACACCGTATTGGGTTTGGCGGTCCGTTCTGTATCAACACGGACGCAACCTGGTATCGATCGGCGCCGAGACTCAGTTCCTGCGTGGAGGTCTCGCGTCGGAAATCCGGCCGACCGATCGAGTGCTGCAGTTCGGCTTCATCTCCTGCGGAAAGCGTGGATGCGATCACCTGATTGTCTGTGGCAAGCGCAATCTGGCTAGCCGAAACGAGCGCGAGTTGTTCAGCTACCATCGAGTCGACCCGGTACCCTACCGCCAGTATTCCAAGTTGTCTCTGCTCATTCTTTGTTCCCGCCATGATGGGACGTAAAAATACCCAGTAGAGCTGGCCATCGGCGTACCACCACGCAGCGTCTTCGCCCTGTTCGAGGGATCGAGCGAGGTCGCGCTCGGCAACGGCCGATGTCCATCCCTTCGTTGAGACGTGGAATCCCACGACCCTTCCTCCGGCGTTCCCGAGGAGAAACAGATCGCTGCCCGCCAGCTTCCAGAACGGTTCCGATGCATCCTGAATCGTGAGTGCATGCTCTGTTGTCATCAAAGCCTTGAGCGTAGGCAGCTCAGCCAACATGGCTGCAGCTCGAGACAGTTCGAGCTCATGCTGTTTTTGAACGCTTTCGAATGCATGCAGGGAAGCGTCGGTGCTCTGTTGCACTTGCCTGGCGATTTCTGAGCGAACGGTATGGCGGACGATGAGAAGAAGTGCGCCCATGAGCGCGCAGATGATCAGCAGGGTCGCAATCAGCAGCTGGGTTCGTAGTCGCAGGCGCGACATCAATCTCCTTCATCGACTGCCGCTATTTCTCCGGAGCGGCTGCAGGGGCGCCTGATGTGAACTTGTAACCGGCGCCATGCATCGTCAAGAAGTAACGCGGGGTGGCGGGATCCGGTTCAAGCTTTTGCCGAAGACGCAGGACATGATTGTCAACTGTCCTGGTCGTCGGATAGTTTTCATATCCCCAGACCTCATTGAGAAGTTTTTCTCGCGAAATCACCGTGTTCGGCAATCCCGCAAAAAACTTCAGCAACTTAAATTCCTGGGCCGTGAGTGTGAGCCGCTTGCCCGCGCGCGTTGCTTCCATACTGGTAAAGTCAATTTTTACGTTGTCGAACACCAGGAGCTCATGTGGGACTGCGTCCTTGGCTGCGTTTGTGACATTCGTAACAGGTGGGTGATTCGCCCCACCCCGCCGCATCGCTCGACGCACGCGAGCGAGAAGCTCCTTCGGGCTAAACGGCTTCGTGACATAGTCATCCGCGCCGAGTTCGAGCAGAAGCACTTTGTCTTCGACCTCCGCATTCGCACTGAGCACCACCACCGGTACCGAAGCAGCATAAGCCTTGAAGGCACGGCAGAGTTCCTTGCCGGGCAGGCGTGGAAGCTTCAGGTCAAGTACCACGATACTGGGAATCTGCCGTCGAAAGCTCTCTAGCCCTGCGACGCCGTCAGATGCAATCTGCACTTGCAGTCCGTCTGATTCAAACAGACGCTGCAAGGTCCGCTGCATGGGGCGGCTGTCTTCCACAACTAGGACCGTATCCATTGAGTATCCTTCAATATCCGGCCTCCGGTCTCACCAACGGGTGAGAGGACGCCAGGCATTGGACTGTTTCGATCAACATCTCAGCCAGCCGAGGTCAATCACTTGATCCTAGTCCGTTCCGCTCGAATGCGTCAATGCACGGCAGCGATTACCCGCCCGGAAGTCGGCGTCACAGTCTCCTGGCCTTGCCAAGCGGGTTCTGCGCAACGTCGCTGCATCGTGGCTCGAACTAGGACTGACAGATTGCTGCCTCCTCCCAGGACTCGCGAAATCAGGTTGCTAGAGTTCCGCTCAGATCATGTCACCGCGCGGTCTGGAATCTGTCAAAAGTTTGTAAAGCCTTTTGGTTCGGTGGCCACTAGCTGCTTAGACGACGCGCAAGCCTGCCTAGAAATCCACCTCGCCCGAGTCCCAGGTGCCGATGGCGGGGAACCAGCCCGGCATCGGAAACGTTTTTGACCAACGACGCGCGGGCTGCTCACAGAAAGCTTGCCAAGCTCAGGCCACAGGCTCTGCGTCGAGCCCAGCTACTGCTGCACGATCGGTATCATTTTACATTTTTTTGACAAACCTCAGACGCCCCGATGTCAATCGCCAAGGAAAGCTCCGTCAAACTTTCTCACAGCACGGGGGAGAATCGGAAGCATCATCGCAGCGAGAAACGCTCTCAGAAATTCGATCGTTCACAGCCTTCTCGGTAATCGAACTCGCTTCTTGTAAAGTCGAAGACTCGGAGAGGAGCACCGTGGAGCACATTTTCGGAGAATCAACACAGTTGGACACAAGCAATTTAGTCGAGACCGAAGCCATTCGATTGGCTCAGCAGGGCGATGATACAGCGTTTAAACGAATCTACCAGCTGCACAGCCGACGTGTCCATGCCGTGTGCCTGCGCATGACGGGAAGCAAGGTCGAGGCAGAAGACTTGACCCAGGAGGTTTTTCTGCAGCTGTTCCTCAAGATTCGAACTTTTCGAGGGGAATCATCGTTCTACACATGGTTATATCGGTTAACCGTGAATATCGTGCTCATGCGCTTTCGAAAAAAGTCTCTCGTGGACAAGTCGCTTGAGCAGATAGGTGAGCGCGACGAACAGAGCGGGAGGCCACGGAGGGAAGTGGGCGGACCCGATCTGCGACTGAGGGACTTGCTTGACCGCCTCCGTTTGCGACGAGCCATCGATCAACTCCCTCGGGGATACAAAGCGATGTTCGTTCTCCACGACGTCGAGGGTTATGAACACAACGAGATTGC
>Ga0209526_10001696_pt1 | contig 14802 bp, 14 predicted proteins | sample JacPinW_OM2H0_M1_FD_188566 | JGI IMG/M metagenome (GOLD analysis project Ga0209526, IMG submission 188566) | Forest soil microbial communities from Algoma, Ontario, Canada - Jack Pine, Ontario site 1_JW_OM2H0_M1 (SPAdes) (version 2) | ecosystem: Environmental > Terrestrial > Soil > Boreal... | reverse complement strand
CCTGAGTGTCCTCTCCATGGCTATTTGCTTACTCTTGGATCCGCGCTGGGAACAACGGGTAAGAGAACGCTGGTTGAAAATTCTCTCCCGGCTGGTAGCGGGCCGCGGAGTCGCTACGCTTTCTTCCTTCTCGCCCTAAGAAAGCTCAACCGCTTCGAAAATATTCCCTGCGTGTACCTCCTTAAAGGGCCGAACTCGTCTCTGACCACAGTGATTTCTGCGAAGCTACCAGGACTTCTCTGTCTTTGCTCCTCGCAATCCCTTCTCGAAATCTTTGCCAACGGCCATCACACCAAAAATGAAACATGCCATCCCCAGGCCCGAGCAAAGAGATTCTGGATCCGCGTTCGGTTCCACGGGAAGCGTCGTTTAAACTGGGGGATGGCAAGCTAACGACACCTTGAGACATACTAACGACACCGCTAACAACCTAAGACACAGCTAACGACACAGCGAACGTCACAATTGCATTGCCGGATTCTTGCTCGCTTAGGCACAGATTCGTTGATTGCATTAGGCGCGTTAGACCATAGTTCGGTGCGCGAACAGCTTGGGCCCCACCTAGGACCTTCTCATCGGGACTGTGCAGAAGATGACAGACGCTCGGCTCGTCATTGTCTAGCATACTCGGGGAAGGTTTCAGAAGGATGGAACCATGCTACAACGACAAACGTAGATGGCTCCCAAGACGATCCAGGTGGATTCCATGTTCGCTATCTTCAAGAGACCTCGAGTTGGAAACTTCGTCTGTATCGCGGCGGTGCGACGTCTAGGAAAAGCGAGGAGACGAATCAACTGCTTGGCCCGACAGAATACGGGGCGTTATTTAGTGCACTCCCAAGGTGTCGTTTTCCAGGGTGTCTCCGCATGAGCTGTCAAGTCGCATCCCTAAAATATCGTGAAGCTGTTTTACGAGGTGAGAGCATAGAACGGCCGAGCGGTGTGACGATCATTGCGGTTCTGATGTTTATCGGAGCTGGCTTTCTGGCCCTAGGCTCTTTCGTTTTCTTCTTCGTTGGCGTGATGGACATGACAGGCGCGGATGCAGCCGAACCGATTTCAACGGCAATTGCCGCAATGGGCGTGTCTGGAGGACTTTTTTTCCTCATTCTCGCCGGTGCTCACGTGTTTCTGGCGATGGGTGTTCTCAAGTTGCGCAACTGGGCGCGGCTCGTATGCATGGTGTTAATTGCATTGGGTGTAGCGCTTGCGCTTATGAGTTTTTTCCTTCGGGTGCCGAATCCAGTGGCACCCAGGATCGTCTGCCAGTTTCTTGTGATCGCCCTGGACGTCTGGATCTTGTGGTACCTCGTGCGGCCCCACGTCAAGCAGGCCTTTGGCACGGCAACCGCGTAACAGGACTCGCGCGGGCTGGGGTCAACCCCCCGCGCCTCACGGATGCCCTGGGATCGCCGGTTGAGGGCCTCGAGTTCCATGTAACTAAGTGTTACCTGCTTCGACCAATACCCACCAAGCTCAAGTTTGTCTGTAGCCTCCCCAGAATGCTGACTTGCAGTATCCGGGATTGCTCTACAACTAGGGTCGGTGCAACTCTGTTTATTTCGTAGCTCGTCGTGGAGCCTCGCAGCCATGAAGATCGGAGCTTTCGAGCCTTGAGGGAGACGGAGGGCGAAGAATCCTGTGGCCAGCCGCATCCGTACGCTCGGAAATCTTAGAGTTAAAAAACGGAAGGGAGCCGTGGGTTGTCAACCAATATGACCTGTGTCGACCCTTCGTTCCAAGCATGCAACGCATCATCGCGCCCATGCCTGGTCCTATCTTATCGAGGAACAGTCATCAGTGAGGAATTCGGGGCAGAAGGCTGTTAGATTGGTTGAGAGAAAGTGATCACTCTCTTGCCGGAGAACGGCCTTGGAGTTTGATGGTAACGCCGATGTTCTACCGCACAGATGACCTTCGCATAAAGTGGACCAATGTAGTCCTTCCTCCTGTTTTTCTCGAAAAGGAGCTGCCTATAACAGAGAAGGCTTCTTCGACCATCCACCACGCTCGCAACGAGATTTGCGATATTCTCGGCGGCAAAGAACATCGTCTGCTTGTAATCGTTGGGCCCTGTTCCATTCATGATACCAAGGCTGCGCGTGATTATGCAGGCCTGCTCAAGGGCGCGATTGGTGAGTTTTCCAGGGAACTGCGCATTGTCATGCGCGTCTACTTCGAAAAGCCGCGCACCACAGTCGGCTGGAAAGGGTTGCTCAATGATCCCTACCTTGACCAGTCATTCAAGATCAATGAAGGCCTGCGACTGGCACGGCATCTTCTCTTGGACCTGGCAGAAATGGGAGTGCCCGCTGGAACTGAGTTCTTGGACATAATATCTCCGCAGTACGTGGCCGGTTTGGTGAGCTGGGGTGCTATAGGAGCCCGCACTACCGAGAGTCAAGTTCATCGGCAGCTGGCCTCGGGCCTCTCTTGCCCAGTGGGATTCAAGAATGCCACTTCGGGAGACGTGCAGATTGCTATCGAGGCTGTTCTATCGGCTGCCCGACCGCATACCTTCCTCGGCCATACCAAGGATGGACAGTCGGCGATATTTGTAACGACCGGCAATCCGGATTGTCACGTGATCTTGCGGGGTGGAAAAAAAAGGGTGAACTACGCAGCCGAATCTGTTGCCCAGGTGTGCGGGCAGCTAGAGGATGCGGGCCTAGCCCCGCAGGTTATGATTGATTGCAGCCACGCCAACAGCAACAAGGATCATACGAGACAGGCTCTAGTTTGCCGCGATGTCGCAGGGCAAATCGCAAACGGAGACGCACGCATCATCGGCGTAATGTTGGAAAGCAATCTGGTCGCCGGGGCCCAGAGGCTGGTCGAAGGGCAACAGTTGGTGTATGGGCAGAGCATCACGGACGCCTGTATGGGATGGGAGGAAACTGCGGGATTGCTCCGGGAGCTTGCCGCCGCGGTTCGGTCCGCGCGGTGATTCGCCCTCACAAGCAGCGAGAAATGAGCCCAACTTCCGGGTGCGAGATCGCAGTGTCAACAGCTGAGCTTTGGTCTTAGAACTTCGATCCGCGTTGATACCCACGATGACTCCAGCATCATCCCTGTCGACCCAGTCCCCGCACTGCTTGGGGATTCCTGGCGTGCGCATCGCTCGGTCGTGCCCACCAACCATGTCCTCGGGCATCGAGGACATAATGAGTTAAACACCCTTTCGGTAACTGTGAATCGTTGACGCAAAGCCGACCCGTTTCCGCTCCGACCTGGATGCTGGCGCAGCATGCGAGTTGGGGTAACCTGAGGCCTCTGCGCTGCTCTCTGTCCGAGTAAGATTTCAAGAGTAGGGTTTAGCGGGCTAGCCCACCAGGGCGAGTGCCGAAATCCCTTGCCATTCCGGGCAGATAGAACATTGTCTTGTCAGCTGCCGCGGCTCGGTGATGCGGGTGTGCCGTCTAAGCTGCTTCTGACGCCCCGATGCTCCGCTTTTGTCGAAAGAGGAAACGTTCGTTTCGCATTGGTCGGCTTCGGCAGCTGCGATACCGTAGCCGTCACTGGGCAGAACAAGCGGCCTCGAGTTCGGGATCTTGGCAAGGATCGCGTTTCCTAGCGTTACCCGTGCATCGCTCGTGTGCAGCCGAACAAGGGTGGCTTCGTCGAATTCGATTCTCGGGTGAACCGGGTAGACCATTTTTCGCCCGGGACAGGGGGAGACGATTTATGATGGTCTTCCCGCTGTCGTTTACTGACAGTTAGGATCGACGGTGCGCTGCTCGCGGCCATCAAGGAGTGAATCTGGTGAAATGCCTCGCGATAACGACAGTTCTTCTTTTGCTTGTTGGGACTCCGGCGTTGGCCCAAACGCTAGACGAGCTAAAAAACGATGGGCAGAATACCGACAACGTCCTCACATATGGGATGGGCTATCAGCAGCATCGTTACAGCCCGCTCAAACAGATCGACAAATCAAACGTAAAGCGTTTGGTGCCGATCTGGAACCTGAGCCTCGATAATCCGTGGGGCGAGCAAGCGCAACCGCTCGTCTACGACGGCGTGATGTACGTGACCGATGCCAAGTCTACGGTTGCGATCGACGTCGGGACCGGCAAGCAGATATGGAAGACGCCTGTCGATTGGCCGCCCGAGATGGTGCGTGTCGTGTGCTGCGGGGTCTCCAACAAAGGTCCGGCCCTCTACGACGGCAAACTGTTCCGCACCACGCTCGACGCGTACGTCGTTGCGCTCGATAGCAAGACTGGCAAGGAGGTCTGGCGACAAAAGGCTGCCGAGTGGAAAGACGGCTACTCGATGACGGTCGCACCGCTGATCGCCAATGGGGTGTTGATTACCGGCATCTCCGGCGCCGAGTTCGGTATCCGCGGATTTCTTGACGGCTGGAGCCCCGAGACCGGGGCGCACTTGTGGCGCCGCTACACCATCCCCGGCCCCGGGGAAAAAGGCTATGAAACCTGGCCACCGGGCGACGCCTATCTGCACGGGGGCGGCTCGACCTGGATCACGGGTTCCTACGATCCCGAGCTCGACCTCGTCTATTGGGGGACCGGCAATGCGGGGCCGTGGAACCCGGCAAAGCGGCCCGGGGATAATCTCTACACGGCCTCGTTGCTTGCCTTCAGACCGAAGTCCGGCGAGATCGTGTGGTATTACCAATTCACGCCGAACGACGTTTTCGACTACGATTCCACGCTCGAACCGATGCTGGCAGACATTAAGATCGGAGACCAAGAGCGCAAGGTGGTGATGGAACTAAACCGTAACGGCTTCTTGTACGTGCTCGACAGGACGAACGGGAAACTACTGTCGGCCAAGCCGTACGAGAAGGTGAACTGGGCAACACACATCGACATGCAAACTGGTAGGCCGGTCGAGTCAGAGCTAGCGAAAAAGCTACGTGCTGGCGAGCAGATCGAACTTTGGCCCGCATCGAAAGGCGCGAAGAACTGGCCGGGCGCCGCGTTCAATCCGGAAACTGCACTCCTATACGCGAACACCATGCACTCGGGGCGGCTCTATCGGTTCGTGCCGGTCGGGCCGTTCGTGCCGGGTATGCGCTATCAATTTGTTGAGTACCAAGCCGCGCCACAACCTGCAGGCGAGCCGGTCGGCCATGTGGACGCGATCGATCCCATTACCGCCGAGCAGCATTGGCGCGCGCCCTTAGGGGACAATCCGCACTGGTCCTCAATCGCCGCCACCGGTGGCGGTTTGCTTTTCACCGGCAAAGAAACCGGGGAGTTCATCGCGATCGACGCCGATACCGGAAAGACCTTGTGGAGCTTCCAGACCGGATCAGGCATTAACGCTCAGCCAATCACCTTCACCCACAACGGACAGCAATACATAACGGTGTTGTCCGGCATAGGTGGAGCTTACTGGAGTATGTCGCGCGAGTTTGTAAAGAACGTGCCGCAAGGCGGATCGGTGTGGACATTCGCGTTGATCCAGGATTGAGCTGGATTCGAGTCGGCGTTACGCGTTTAGTCGGCGATTACGTGCGGCTTGTGCATCCGAATGTCAGAATCCGGACGGTGGGCTTTTAAGTAACGGGGTCCGGACAAGTCAACCGCACCGAATGACACCGAAGGAGCGCCCGACTTTCTATGGGACGCTGGCGGCCAGGGCGGCTTCCAAGTCGGTCAAACTGCAAAGGCCCGCTTGGGCCACCGTGTGCAGTCACTCCGCAAGGGACATGGCCGCCAGCGACTTTTGAGTGAAAAACTGTCAAATCATAGCTCAGCGGGTGGGTACTAGTCCATTAGCAAAAACGGTGAGATCTGCCTGAATCTGCTCGCGGCCTAAGGTGGGTCGCTTTCGCCTGCGCCTCTCGGAACCGGACGCAGAAAGAGTGATTCTCCGGCATGATGACAATTCGGCGGTCGCGTCGCTCGACGGCTAAGACTGGGCGGTTACACCAGCGCTACGATCGGGCTGTCTAACCGTCGACGAACATCTGGGCCGGGCCAGTTCGAAGGCCGCGCAGGTTTCGGCCAGGGCTACCAACCGCGTCAACTTGTTCTTTATCCTGCAATTCTGTAAGCTCCCGCGTATTGTGCCGAGAATTTTCAATGACGGTAGACTTTGGCAGCGCATTACGAGGGTTCGGCTCGAGAGAATACTTGCAACGTGTGAACGGCTCTTGTTCGCGGGCATTGGCGGTAGCGACGAGCTGGCCATAGCGCAATCCTGGCGCACCGAGGGGCCTGTTCATTTTTCGAAGAAGGTTCGATGCGTTCGCAGCCGATGTAGAACAGTGAAGCACGATGACCCAAAAAGAGGGAGGTCGAGAGGATGATCAGGCATTCGAGGCTGGGAGTCGCGGCGGCAATGATGGCTACCTCCGTCCTTCTTTGTACACACTTTGGTCGCGCAGCGGAAAATAACTGCTCGGTTCAGGGTGTTGTGAAGAATGCGTCCGGACAACCTGTTTCAGGCGCTTTCGTAAAACTCAAAAATGCAGAGCGACGGCTCACGTTTATGGTGATCAGCCAGGCTCAGGGACGTTACACGGCGGCCAATCTGCCTCCCGGCAGATACACTGTACAAGCGATCGGGAACGGCTTCCAAAGCGAATGGTCCAATCCGGTGGAAGTCGCGGGCGCCGGGGGCGCCAATCTGGATTTGTCGCTTACAGCTCAGCAGGAGGCAGCGCTAGCGCCAGCATGGCCAAGTGGCTATATGGCCGCGACTGACGAACACAAACCAACCCCCTTCCCAGAAGGGGATGGCAATCAGATTGTGGCAAAAAGATGCGTCATCTGCCATGACGCCGCTCGGATCGTCTGGACCCGGGGAGACCAGGGGCGTTGGCAGCATGTCGTCACCGAAATGCGGGAGAACATGAAGGCAGTAGGGCTGGAAGATTTGACCGACCAGGAAGCGAACGTTGTGACGCAGTATCTGGTGACCAGCTTTCCCGCCGTGCCGATTCCAGATCCCAGCAGCCGACTGCCAAGGACTTTGCTCCAGGGTAAAGCCGCAAAATTTAGGGCTGTTCAATATGAGGTCGCGGCGCCGTACGCAGAAACCCACGATATAGCCCTCGACCCGCAAGGAAACGGCTGGATCGATCAACGATCCGCGGGCAAACTCGGCCGGTTGGATGCCAAGACGCTTGTGTACACAGAGGTGTCTCCGCCCGCCGGGAAGGTAAGAATGCACAACCTTGACATTGATCCGCAGGGCAGGGCTTGGTTCCAGGACAGAATGATTAACTCCCGATTGTTTAGCTACGATACCAGAACCGGCGAGTGGAACGTTTTTGCCATCCCCAAGGGGTTAACGAGGTATGCCGGCGGCCAGCATGTCGAGGCCACATTCGGAGACGGTAACGTCTTTTCGGGCGGTTCAAACCAAATCGTGAAAATGAATTTAGCGACCAAGGTGTTCAGCGTCTTTGACGTGCCCAGCTGGGTCAAGACGAAACAGAATGTGGGCATTTATGGCATCGCTGTAGCAGGTGACAGCGACGTCTGGTTTGCCGAAAGTCGAACGGATCGAATGGGCCGCCTCGATCCAAAAACAGGCGAAATAGACGAGTTCAAGATCCCCTTTAACGGTGTAGCGTTCCCACGCCGCATGGGAACAGATGCGGCCGGTGATATCTGGGTCGGGGTTTGGGCCGCAAACAAGCTCATGAAGGTCGACCACAAGACCGGCGCAATGACCCTCTACGAGCCTCCGACAAAGGATGGTGGAGCTTATTACGTGAGTATCGACAAGAAGAACAATCTGGTATGGGTTAGCTTACAAAAGGCAGATAAACTCGACCGATTCAATCCCAAGACCGGAGAATGGCTGGAGTTCTCGCTGCCGGAAGCGGAATCAGACCCGAGGAAGATTGAGGTTGATCGAACCAATCCGAATCGCATCTGGTGGGCCGGGAACCTCGCAAACCGTTTCGGTTACATCGAAGTGTTGGACGAAAACGAGGTCAGCGGCAACTGATGATGGCGCGAGTCAGAGCCGTTGCGGCCGAAAAAGTGCGGCTCCCACCATAGTATCTAGTCGTATTCCCGTGACTCCAAGTGAGCTCAGATTGAGACGCTACGTCAGTTGGGTTCCGAGAAGTTGCAGTTTTTACTTTTGTGACCCAGCCAGCAAGCAGGTGTTACATTGTTGATCCGCACGGAAAGGCCGCCGATCATGAGGGGCGCGCGGGAACGACCAAGGGAACACTCGACACGATTCATGCGGCTGGTTTCTTGGCCCTTGCATTCGATAGATTTGAACTCGGCTGGCACCCATCCCTACTCATAAGCGGCCGGAGTTGGAATCAGCACCGATGCGCACCGAGCAGTTTGAGATACGTAGGTTAGTGAGAAGGCGCAAGCAGTGTGCTTGGTCGTCCACAATCCTGGTATTGATGCGGCCTGGGCGGAACTACTGAAAACGAACGATTCCCTGAGTCGCTTGCTGCACGGCAGTGCCGATTCTGAAGTCGACCCCTGCTACTAAGGAGCCCAGCTTCTGAAAATGTCACTCAATTCGCGCTCGGAGAATAGCCTGCCTTCACGGCCCGATACGCCGCGTCGATATTCGTAGGCATCCGATCTTTCGATGCCCAACTGTCATACTCAGGCATGCGAAGTTCCTGCTTGATCTGGTCCAATGACTTTCCCTCTTGCACCATTTTGCCAACGCGCTCAAGGAGCAACCTGTAGTATTGTTCGGCCTCGTCGAAAGTTTTTGTGGTTCCGGGAGAACCGTGCCCGGTGATTACGACCTCAGGATTTAGCGCTTTCATCATCTTCATGCCGCTGAGTATGTCCGGGATGGTCACGAAAGGCCGGATATTGTTGAAGGTGTGCGGAGCCGCGGCTGATGCTGCAAAAAGAACGCGCTCTTTGGGGAGCCAGATGGCGGTATCCGCCTCGCTGTGGACGTTCTTCAAACTCAATAGCACAATTGCCCGTCCCCCCAGATTCAGAGTCATCTTCTCGTGGTACTCGATCTGCGGCGTGACCATCTGGTAGCCCTGAAGGGCGTCGCGCATTTCAGTGGATTGCTCCATGACTTTCTTGATCCGGTCCGGATCGTAGGATTTTTTCATCGCCTCGGAGGTGCCCTCGCCGGCAATGACCACAGCTGGAGGCGAGAACACGAAATGGTAGGACGTGTGATCGGGATGGGTTTCCGAGTCGATGAGGAAGCGTACGGGCAGCGGCGTGAGCTTCTTAACCGCGCTCAGCACCAACCTGGAATCTGTCGGGTTGAAACCGCTATCAACCAAAACCACTCCATCGTCTGTCAGAATCACGCCGATATTCGAATTAGCCTCGGCGGTTGACTCAACGTAGATCCCATCTTTGATCTTCCGGAACTCCGGGCCAAGGTCTTGGGCGAGCAGTGGTAAGGCACATACCAAAAGCAAAAAAGCAAAAAGAAAAACGGACGATAGTCTCACTCTCATAGTCCCTCTTCAAATCCATCTAGGCCGCATTTTATGTGGCCAGGATTTCCATTTTTGAGTCTCCAGGCAGATGGCATTGTACAACCGGCTGCCTTCTTTCGGGTCGGTCAGGCACAGTTTCTCACGCGCCATTGAGCCGCGCCAGATGATTGCAGGGCTATTGACCTTGCCCCTCGCGACATGCAAGGGGGGCTTCGTGATCCCGTCGATGGGCGATACTCTTGCGTCATGACTAGAGGCTTGGATTCACCTTTGATGGACCATCTTTTTGAGCCGCACTGCGCATCTCAAGGATGCTTGCCTCCAGTGCTTCGATCTTCGAGAAATCTGAGCACTGCTTGATGAAACTGATCGGGTTGTTCGAGATGAGGAATATGGCCCGTGTCAGGCATTACGATAAGCGTGCCCTGCGGGACTCCCTTGATCAAAGTCTCGGCTAGTTCAGCCACTCGGCCTAAGCTGCTCCTCACTTCCGGACTGGCATAAGAGCTCAATGGTACAACGTGGTCTTCTTTTCCAACGATGAGCAGTGTCGGAGGCTGCAACAGCGGATAGTCATAAAGCGCTGGTTGTTCGTAGATCATCTGGTAGGCGAGTGCCGACGCCTTTGCCCACCGCGGAAACTCGCCGCTCTGCGTTACGCGTATTTGCACGCTCGCAAGCGGGCCATAAACATCGGGATTTGGGTGAGCAAAATAGTGTGCATAGAATGCCCTTATCTTCGTCGGGTCAGTATTCTCTAATTCGTCTCGAAAAAGGGTTTCGTCGCTTTGGGGCGGGATTTTCAAGCGGTAGTCTTCAAGACCGATGGGGTCTTCGACCACCAGCTTCGTCACCCGCTCCGGATACATTCGTGTGAATCTCACGGCTAACATACCGCCTGTCGAGTGACCAATCACCATTACTCGACTCACATTCAGTGCGTCCAGTAGATGTGCCGTATTGGCAGCCAAATTCCGAAAACTGTACCGCAAATCGGGTTTCGAAGATCTACCCCAGCCAACCTGGTCGCAAGCGACGACCCGGTATCCAGCGCTTGTAAGGGCCTTTATCGTTCCCTCCCAATAATAGCTGCCGAAATTCTTGCCATGCAGCAACAGCACCGTCTCGCCATTGGTCGAAACAATGGCCGGTACGTCCATGTAAGCCATGCGCACCGGTTGGCCCTGCATCTCAAAATTCAGAAAATGAACTGGATGAGGGTAGGGATAAGATTCAAGCGCAATTCCGAGCGGCGTCACAGGCTGATCCTGACCCGCTAGAGGCGCTCGGACCCAGGCCATGGCCGCAAGAAAACCCACGAGTAGTGCCGCTTTTCGGTACATGCGGCCATTATCTCGCGATTGGTCCTGCCTCAAGCAGAAATTTGCTAATTCCTGGTGGTCGTTTCTAGAGGTCCGTGTTGCCGGGAACTAGTTCCACGGCAAGGGCCTGTGTTCCGCCCACAATTCGCAGGCGATAGCGTGTTTCGGCCCCGGCGGAACGAAGTTGCGCCACATTAGTTGTGTTGATGGTTGTGGCTGATTGTTCCTCATCTTTTCCATCGTAAGGATTTACTGATGCTCTCCGAATGGCGTCGCTTCGAAAGACAGGGGTTTCTCCCTCCTGGTCCATACCTGCTTTCGATCAATGTCCGAGCCTGACTTACATGCACTCGCAGAAGGCCAACGACGCGCCAACGTTCCCCTTGTGAAAAGCCCTAACATCCTCGCTTTTATAGCGCACTTGAAGTGCAGTTGAGGTGGTCTTGGAATAACACAGCAGACCGAGCGGCCGAGCTAGGAGATAACTTTGCGGGGACAACAACACGGCATGGAGGCCGGGGAGAATTATGTGATTCACCGGTGCTGGGAATCTGAATTTCTCCGACGCACGGTTTAACATCCATCGACTTCGTCGACATTCGGACTATTCGGTGCCGTCTCCGTTCGGGTCAATCTGTCGAATGGGCAGGTCGTAGTGTGCCTCAGTCAGCTCCCACCGGCGGTTTTCCTCGCGCTTGAGAGTCTCCTGGTCATGGAAAAGCTGCTTGGTGATCTCCTCGCCGTGCCCTGACGCGGCTTGGTTCTTGTAGGTAATCACGACGCTGTATTCCCACCGTATGTCTTCGCCCGTGTGAAGCCCTGGCCTGTACACGGCGTAGGACGTCACGTAGCCCAACTCCTTCTCGCGGTTAAGAATAGCAATCTGATATTTCTTGAAGATTTGCCAGAATTCATCCGCGTGGCCCCACTTCACCTTGTAAACCCATTCGACGACGTAAGGTTTGTCGTCCCCTGAGGCAACAAAAGACAAACTGGGTGATGCTCGGCACCCAGCTGCGTGCGCAGCAGCCAACACAATTAATAGCAACGCCATTGCCGCCACCTGCCATGACCTGAGCTTTAACCTCCCTCTGTCGTTCACCTTGTTCTCCAGTAGTTTCAGATTTACGGTAAATCGGGACCGGAAGCCGCGTTGGTAGCAATGCTTGCCCTGCTCCTTTTTGAGCGGACCCTGAAGAGAATCCAGCTTAAAAAGAAAGAGCCCGCACACCAGCTGGCGAGCGGGCAATAAATTGCGAAGTCGTGCTGGCTTCAGTTATCGATTCGCACGCAGTGCCCAGTCAGCATTCGCTGTGGGTACAACAACCGAGCGCCGTCGGAGCAAATTTCATGGACTGGACCCTATAGGAAACGATTCTGCGAGTCAAGTGGAGATTGGAGAAAAACAGCTGCGATGAGATTCGAGGCCACACAAACAGTCTCATAAAAACAAAGGCTTCTGGGCCTCACGGAGTTGACGCACAAACTCTTCGGCAATTCCCGCGCCGCGCGCTAGCTACGCTCGCAGACCTCCCCGCGAACCGTAGCGCGGTGAAGAGGCGCGATGCCGCGTTCACCGCCGCGGCGGAGCTAAGAGCGGCAGGCAAATGGGAACTGAAAAATGCCAGCACCATTCAGCTCGTTGATAGATAGCAGCGTCTTGAACTTAGAATCGGAGAAGAAGGCAAGACGTCTGATTGCTCGTCGTCCGGTCACCGCACTGAGGGCCGATCGGGTTGTACTGAACCTGGTAAATTCCCGAGCCGGCCTGCATGTAGTTGAACGCTTGCCAGTAGGCGAGCCTGGCGCATTGTGCCGCTTCGATTACGAATCAAAACGAGTGAACAGGTTGTTGAGCGATTCGGCAAGCGTGGGGTGGGCAAGGACAGCATCACGCAAAACGGTGTAGCGCAGTTTGCCCATCATTGCTAATTGCAACATCGACATGATTTCTCCGCCTTCCAATCCAAGTACGGTTGCGCCGAGAATTTGACCGGTTCCGTCATCGACGATGGCCTTCATGAATCCGCGAGTTTCATCCACTTCCAGCGCGCGGGCTACGGAGGTCATGGGCATCCTGGCGACGCGGACTTTTTTGTTTTGTGCGCGAGCTTCGGCTTCGGTCAGGCCGATGCGGCCGAGTTGCGGGTCGATGAAGACGGTGTAAGGCACGAGCCGCCCGTCGGTCGAGGCGTTTCCCTTCTCGATGAGGTTCGTGCGGAGAATGCGAAAGTCGTCATAGGAAATGTGAGTGAAGGCCGGCCCGTTTTTAATGTCTCCCAAGGCGAAGATGCCTGCTACGCTGGTCTCTAATCTTCCATTCACTTGGATGAAGCCGCGGCTGTCAGTCGCGATGCCTGCCGCCGAAACGTTCAACGAATCAGTGTTGGGAACTCGCCCCGTGGCCACGAGCAAGTGCGAGCCATCGAGGGCGTGGGATTCGTTGCCAATACGAACGGTGAGATGGATCTGCGCTCCTGTTTTAGCTACGCGCGTAGCTTCCGCGTTCAGCAGGACCTCGATGCCGTCTTGCTTCATGATGGCAGCAACTTCGTGAGCCACGTCGGGGTCCTCGCGGTTGAGCAATTGCCGGGAGGACTGGACGATGGTCACGCGGCTGCCGAAGCGGCGGAACATCTGCCCAAACTCCATGCCGACGTAGCCGCCTCCAAGAACAAGCAGATGTTCCGGAACGGCCCCCAACTCCATGATGGAAGTGCTGTCGAGAAAAGGTGCTTCCTTCAGGCCGTCGAGTGCCGGCACAGATGGGCGTGCACCCGCGTTGATGAAGATCTTCTCGCCGGTGCATGCACGCTGGCCACCGTCATTTAGCCGGACGAGCACGGACTTAGGGCCGGTGAATCTGGCCTCCCCGAAAATCAACTCAAGATTTGCCGTCTTTTCAAGCAGGCCTTGACTGCCGTTGCGAAAGCTATTCACGATGTGGCGCTTGCGCTCCCGGACGCGTTCCATGTCAACCCGGATGCTGCCGGTGTGGACGCCATAGTCAACGCTACGCCGCGCGAGATAGGCAACGCGGCCACTGGCGACCATGGTCTTGGTTGGCGTGCAACCTTCGTTGACGCAGGTTCCGCCCACATGCTCGCGTTCTATCAGCGCCGTTCGAAGGCCAGCACCCGCGAGCGCCATACACAGCGGAGTTCCACCTTGGCCTGAACCAATCACGATCGCTTGGTACCGATCGGGCGCACTCATCGAGGAGCTCCTTGGGGCCATCGAACCTTATCTGGCCCGGAGATTGGATGCGCGACGCGCGCGCCTAGAACCGCGACACAATAAAAAGGCCACCGGCAATTGCCACCGCGTCTTCCAAAAAAGCGATGACCACGTCCGGAACCTTGAGAGCCTTCACCAGGCGCGTGCGAACTTCGTAACCCGCAAAAGCGCCAGCAATGCCACCAGCTACACCCAAGACAGCGCCGAGCGCGATCGATTGCGCCCCCGATACCGCAACGCACGCGCCGGACAGGCCACCGAGAACAATGCGGGCAATTAGACCAGGAGGTTTTGTGCGGCTGGGGGTCGAAGGAAGCTGATCGGCGACCAGTTCGACGACAGCCAGCAGCGCGAAGATAACGACGGCGGCAGTCGACCCCATGAAGGCGAGGGACGTGTTATGGAGGTTGAGCCAGTTTCGGTGAGCGGCCCAGGCCACCACGGCAGGCGCGGTCAGAGAACGCAAACCAGCGACGACGCCAATAAGAAACGCAAGAAGCAGCACTGGGGAGGCATTCATTGACGATCTCCTTGTGCGCCGGTCAAACCGGCGAGGCATAGTGAATGAAAAAGACACACGAAAGTGGAGTAGCGACCCACATCGGCCCTGAGTCATGCGGAGCCGCTCGCCAGGGCGGCGTTGAAGCGTTGACAAGGGAACGTGCGGGCCGGGTATTCAGCCGCGTAAGTCTTTCACTCCGGGACGCCGACGCTGTAAGGAGAAGAGGAAGAACCCATCCGATGCACCGATATCGCGAGGTAACACTCTGGAGTCCCGCGCGGCCAGAGACCCCGGGCACGTACGGAGGCACCTCGTTCGGGAACCAGGAAATCTCAAGTTCGCCCAGGGATGCAGTGGCCCTGGGA
>Ga0209526_10001695_pt1 | contig 14809 bp, 13 predicted proteins | sample JacPinW_OM2H0_M1_FD_188566 | JGI IMG/M metagenome (GOLD analysis project Ga0209526, IMG submission 188566) | Forest soil microbial communities from Algoma, Ontario, Canada - Jack Pine, Ontario site 1_JW_OM2H0_M1 (SPAdes) (version 2) | ecosystem: Environmental > Terrestrial > Soil > Boreal... | reverse complement strand
GCTGAATTTTTGCTGTTGACCCTGGCGTTCCCTCACTCGCTGCGTTTTTCGGCCGAGATGATACATACCGCCCTGCGGCTCGCTGGAGAGCTGACGAAACGGAACGCGGAACTCCCCGTTCGGCTTGCCGGCCGCCTGCGAGCGACTCTCAGCTTGACTCCAATTGAGGAGATTATGGCCGAAGGCGTAGATGGCTACCTGAACACCGTACGCAGTCAATGCGGTCAAGTGCATGCCGCCGTGCACCAGATTTATTTCGACTATCCCGTTGAATCTTCATTCGCTGCTTAATCAACAGCGCGGAAGAGCGGCTGCGCGAAACATAGGAGAAGTGCGTGATTTATTCTGTTCGGCACATTACCAGCTTTAGTTACGAACCGGGCGTTCGCGAAAGTGTTATGGAAGTGCGGATGCAACCTCGCAGTGAAGGCCGCCAGCGGTGTCTCACCTTCTCGCTCGATGTCGTCCCCAACGCCAACGTTATGGTGTACCGAGACTTCTTAGGAAACAGCGTGCACCACTTTGATATCCCCGGGCGCCACTCTCACGTAAACCTCACAGCGCAGGCCCTAGTTGAGATACAAGAGGCACCTGCGCCGCACCCCTCAGACGCGGGAAGTTGGCAAGACCTGGATACACTGATTGCCACGGGGGAGTACTGGGAAACGCTCGCGGCAAGTCGTTATGCCCACCCTACCGAGCGACTCGAGCGATTCGCTTCCGAACTTCGGTTGCAACGCCGCGAAAATCCCCTTGAATTTCTTTTGCTACTGAACGAGGCCATGTATCAGGCCTTCGAGTATGTGCCCAACAGTACCGCCGTCGATTCTCCCATTGACGATGCGCTTCGCACGCGGCAGGGCGTTTGCCAGGACTTCGCTCACATCATGATCACGTTGCTGCGCCAGCTTCGTATTCCTAGCCGGTATGTGAGCGGTTATCTGGCTCATGGCGCTGAAAGGAAGGATCGCTCTCCGGATGGAGCTACGCACGCATGGGTCGAGGCTTTCTTGCCCGGGCTTGCTTGGGTGGCATTTGACCCCGCGAACAATCTCGTCGGCGGGGGACGTCACATCCGCGTTGCGATTGGACGCGATTATGCCGACGTGCCCCCGACTCGCGGGGTCTACAAGGGTGAAGCCGAAAGTGGGTTAAGCGTTTCGGTGACAGTGTCCTCCGCCAATGCGCCCCGGCCCGAGGAACTCCCCCCGCTTACGGTCGTTCGCTCCAGACCTGCCAGACTAAAAGACCTCCAAGAATTTCAGTACGAGCAGCAACAGCAATAATCTCGGGAGGGTGATGAAATTCCCTGTCCATGCCGGGCATTGACGAAAAGGAGAGAGAGCTCGGAAAATCGCGCCATCGCCGACCCCGAGACAAGGTGAGCCGGTCGAAACCCCGCCGAGCTCGGTTGAGTACGACCGTGTCCGGGAGAGGGAACCTGAAGGGCTTGGCATCCGGATCAGCAGTACGCTAGACGCCGAGGTAACGCAGAAGCGAGCGCGAAGGCCTGGGCTAGATGGCCAGGGACAGCACGGCATCAGCAATTGCTTCCGGGCTCATACCCAGCCGCCGCATCGCGGCCGCAACGCCGCCTGGCTACTCGGTAAATGGCCGAAGACTTCCTAAGCTCCTTTGAGGCCGATCACCGAGATCACAGCCTGGACGATGCCGGCCAGAACGGAGATAGTCCCGATGATGCGCGCGACGGTTTCGCCCCGGGTGAAAAGCTTCTCGAACGCTATGATGGCAGCCACACCTACCATCACGGTGAGACTCATGACCCCTAGCACAAGCTGAATGAGCATTAGCGCCCAACAACAGGCAGCGCAAAATGCACCGTGATGCAGCCCCAGGCGAAAAGCACCGCGCGATCCGCCGCCGAGATGATGCGCTACCAATTCCAGCGGGTCGCGGCAGTGTTTCAAACAAGCCATTTTCCAAGACGTGAGTTGATAGGAGCCCGCCAAAATCAATGCTACCGCAGCAGCAAAAGGGACTGTTCGGCTCACCGCTACCCACTTCATCGCTGCATTCGTGATGCTCCGACCCATTGCGTAGACGACCACTCCGAACAACAGCCACACCAGAAAGTAGCCGGCTCCAAGAACGAATGTAAGCAATGCCAGATGCGATTCCCCCCGGAATGCGGTGGCCCGGCGATAGAGAAATAAGATGGGCAGTGTGGACGGCAACATCATGGTAATCATCATCGCCAGCCACATCCCTGCAAACACCAACGTCGCTCTGAACCAACTCTGACCTGGCATCGTCATCCACATCATGCTCATGGTCCAACGACCTGGCATGCGCATGCTACCCGTCATAGTTTGACTAAAATAGATCGTTACGGTTGCTGCCAGGCCGAAAATCAGGAGTGTTGCGACGTAGATGGAGCGTTCAGAAAAATGGGCAACCGCTGGCGAGGTATTCGTGGACCGCAAGTCCGTCTTCATCGAGCAGCGAAATCTCTTAAAGCACTAGCAACCGGCCAACCCTTGATGGGTCTGCTCGACAATCGCCAGCGAACTGTGCGCAGGCGGATGGTCGAATGCAATCGGTCCAGACGACCGCAGAATTCCCGTAGTAGCGATCTCGGGGTGTTTGTATTCCATACCCTCAGGCATGTCGAGCCGGACGCGATGATCTTTGCCAGTGGCGATGTTCTTAGCGGGCTCGGTGGTGGTCAGTAGTTCGCCCGGGATATTGACGCGAGCATGGCGACCCTCCAGGTCAAACTCAAACTCGATCGGTACAAACCTGGGTTCCAGAACGCGGGACACTACGCTCGCCAACACTTCGTACCAAGCATTGCCAGCCTTGCCGCTCATGATCGTGAGTATTGCGTCGCGCTGTTGCCCGGTAGACTTGTCGAGAACGTACGGCTGAAAAGTTCCGTTTCCAAGATGCAATGCTCCAGGCCAATGGTATGTGCCGGCAAAGATGAGTCCGTTGAGTGCCACGCTTCCGTAGTGACCTTCCAAAATGCGGTTGGCGAACATCCCCTGACAGGGCCCGTGGGTTGGAGCTGACCAGAAATCGCACGGGCAGCCCATCGCACAGTTACAGTTCTTAATGTACTCTGACCTGAATCGCCATTCCGTTGCCATGGTCGGAGACCTCGGGGACCGAGTATACCACTCAAAAACTCGTTTCGATTGCCGCTGACTGATAAACTGATAAGAGGATTACCGGAAGTTAGGATCCTACTCCGGCTTGCGCGTTGAAACTGCGAGCACAGAGATGAGATGACTGGATCAATTCTCCGGGGGAGCCGTCTGTCGCTGGTCGACCACCTGGAATCCATCCGGCAATTTGAATAGATCCGGATCCGGTTCGGAAGGAATCAGATTGGTCGCGGTAAATGTTTGTGTGCCAATTCGCGGGTCGGAACGCTTCGAAAGCAGATTGATTCCCAATTGCGTCGAATACCAGAATTCCCGCTCGACCGTCATTGTTCGGTCGTTTCCAAATACTCCAGGATTGTAGATGATGCTGTCCCGTGTCCCTATCGTCTCTAACCCTGCGATAAGTTGTTTGCCCAGATCTTCGTGTATCGCAGAGCCAGTACTATCGGGAAGCAGCCCCGTGGGTGGTCCTTGGAATTCATAAATCGCGTTCGTCGATGGAGTATAGGTGCTCAGCAGGCACTGATCCCTGTGATTCAACATGAGGCAGTTGTACAATGTGTGATTGTTGGGGTCGGCGATTTGAATGGCAGTCATCCGCGATTCATCTTTGCCATTCTTTGGCACCAGAAACCACCGCTCTTGATAGATGCGTCCTTCGCGGTCGCGCGCAATGCGCCGTTGGTTCACCAACGTGATCGTGCCGCCGTCAGACAGGGTCTTGACCCATTCGGTCTGCAGCAGCAGGGAAAACGGTGCCTGCGCTTTTGGCGGGATGACGATGCTTTCCAACACCTCGCGAGTGCCTCCATCCTCCACATAAAATGGCTGGACGGGCCTTTGTGGTCCTTGTGGCTGCGCGGCGGGAGCCAATCGCGGCTGGGTTTGCGCACTTGATTTCTGGCATGAAAGAAGCGCGAACACGGTTAGCAACACTGCAATAACGCGCATGATCACCTCCCCAGAGGCACGCTAAGCATGAGCGTAACTGACAACGGCGTCCAGCGAAAGCATCCGAACCTGCGTAAATGCAAGGGGAGCAAAAGCCAGCTAACCCGAGATGTAGTCCACCTTGTCACACGGCGCACTCGACCACTACCCGGAAATCGTCAAGTCTTAGACCCATCAGACGCTTCCTGTTGACGCACCTTTCGACTGATGAGGGGTATTGCTGCGCGCCGGTTGTGTCCCCTTGTGCGAATATGTCCTGAGAAACTTGAAGACGCGTTTACGGTCGCGCTCCCGAGAATACGTGCACACTTGCGTCGCCAAGCAGTTCGCGAGTAACCTTGGCTGCTTCATCTAGCTGTTCGTGATTAGATGACGGTCTTGGGAAATGGTTGGACGAGCAGTGTTGAAACCGGAGTTTGCGCAGAGACCGCATGATACCTAATCCCCCGGGTCCTTCGCTGGTACGGGGTTCCGCCCGCCCTGTCGCCAAAGTTCTTGTGGCCACTACGGCCATGCTGGCTTTTATCTCCTATTGGCGGGCAGCGGCGATTGTCTTAAACGATCTGGCGTCGTCCGCTTATTATGCGGGCGGCGAGGCAGAACAGTTTATAGGCAAGACCGCTCCGTGGTTCATCCTCGCGACCATGCTGCTTTCGTATGCCGTTTCGCAGCTGTATGTGGAGAGCTGCAGCATGTTTGTGCGCGGGGGCGTCTATCGGGTGGTGAAGGAAGCGATGGGCGGGGCGCTAGCGAAATTCTCCGTTTCCGCGTTGATGTTCGATTACGTGCTCACGGGACCAATCAGCGGAGTATCCGCAGGGCAATATCTGGCGGGATTGCTGAACGAGTTGCTCGCCTATGGCCACGTGAGGTTTACCTTGAGTCCCAACGCGGCGGCGGAAACCTTTGCCATTGCCGCGACCCTTTACTTCTGGTGGGAAAACATCAAGGGCATTTCCGAGTCGAGTGAGAAGGCCCTGTGGATCATGCAGCTAACCACGTTGATGGTGTTGGCTCTGATCGGATGGTGCAGCTATACATTGCTCGTGCGAGGAGGGCACTTCCCCCCGGCCCCGGTGCCGAGAAACATTGTCCTCAACAAGCATGCGCTCGGTTGGCTCTACGGCAGCAGTATCGCCCAGAGATTCTCGCTAGTCGTGGTCTTTATTGCCCTGGGTCATTCCGTGCTGGCGATGAGCGGTGCCGAATCGCTGGCGCAGGTGTACCGGGAAATCGAGCATCCCAAGCTGGCGAACCTAAAAAAAGCAGCGCTCGTAATTTTCATTTACAGCATGGTTTTCACGTCACTCGTATCCTTCTTCGCCGTAATGATTATCCCGGACAAGACCCGGCCCCAATACTTCCAGAATCTGATCGGCGGCTTGGCTATGAGCCTTCAAGGGCCGCTCGTTGCGCGGCTGATTTTTCACGTGTTTGTCGTAGCGGTCGGCACGCTGATTCTTTCCGGGGCGGTGAACACGGCAATTGTGGGCTCAAACGGGGTGCTCAACCGCGTTTCTGAGGACGGCGTTCTCTCGGATTGGTTTCGGCAACCGCATCCCCGGTTCGGGACTTCCTACCGGATCATCAACATGGTAGTCGCGGTGCAAATTCTGATGATTCTCATCAGCCGTGGCGATGTCACGCTTCTCGCCAACCTTTATGCGTTCGGCGTGATTTGGAGTTTTGTGCTGAACGGGATCGCGGTCTTGGTGCTGCGATATACGCAGCCGCAGGAGCGTGAATTCCGCGTTCCGCTCAATTTTCGGATCGCCGGAAGAGAAATTCCGGTCGGGGTCGGGCTTATCACGTTAGTACTCTTATCGATTGCTATTGTGAATCTTTTTACGAAGCCGGCGGCCACTGTATCGGGAGTCGCGTTCTCCGCCTTGCTTTTCGTCGGATTTGAGCTCTCCGAGAGAAGAGCCCAGCGAAAGCGCGGAGAGAGGCACGTCGAGCTGGATCAGTTCAACCTCACATTGGCGGGCGACCTGACGCCGACAAACGTGGGAGTCCAGCCGGGAAACATTCTCGTGCCGGTGAGCACGTACTATGCCCTGTATCCCTTAGAAGGTGCGCTGCAGCGCGCAAAGCGAGGGCCAGCGGAAATTGTCGTGCTGCACGTTCGAATACTTCGGCGCGCGACTTCGGGCGAGTACGATCTAGCGCCCGACCAGCTCTTCAGTACGATTGAGCAGTTGTTGTTCACCAGAGTTCTGGCCATTGCGGAAAAGGAGGGCAAGCCGGTTCGGCTCGCCGTCGTTGCGGCGAACGATTTGTGGGAAGGCATTCTGCGCACAGCGGAGAATCTGCAGTCAAGCACGATCGTGGTCGGAAGTTCGGCGAAGATGCCGGTCACCGAACAGGCCCGCGAAATCGGCATTTCATGGGAACGGATGACAGAGCCGCGGCCGCGGGTGACGCTCGAGATTTTCACACCCTCCGGTCAAGAACAGATTTTCTACCTCGGGCCGCACGCACCGCGGCTCACGCCTAAAGAGATCGATCTGCTACACAAGGTGTGGCTCGAATTGAGCGATAGTCTGCCGAATGAGGAGATACACCACCACGACATCGTCCACTTTGCGCTGGACGAAGTCGAACGGGAGATTGCCGATGGGCAAGGCGGCGACGTTCTCAATCGGTTGCGCGACCACCTTCGCAAAATTCAGAAGCGCCGACAGTCCTAAGAAAACGCACGTAGCGCTTAGATCCGCCCGACACTCCTCAGACGGACTGATCGGGCCTCTCTTCGGAAGGGGCAGAAGGTTGCGGAGCAACTGGACCGGCTGGTCGCACTCCGCGGAATGCCGGAATCGATCACAGCGGACAACGGTGCTGAATCTACAGCCAGGGCGATGGACAACTGGGCCCATCACGCAGGAGTTCAAACAGATTTTTAGCTGTCCCGGGAAAGCCGTTCTAAATCCTGCGAAGGCGTTGCAGTGCAGCTGGCGACAGGTCGATCCAACCCCACTTTGATTCCATATTCTCGTAGGCAGCTAGGGATATCTGCTGTACGGTGTTGTGCTCCGCATGGGTTCTCCAAGTCTCCGTTGGCCGCCGGTGTACACGAATCGCCAGACCGCTGAAGATACGATCTAATTTGAATGTTCGGGTATTGAGGCAGAGTCCGCCAGACCAAGGCCCAGATTCTGAGTGGACTCCAGAAGCCGACAGGATTAACTTCGGGACTATTCTCAACAACGTTGGCTACCGGACCAAACCTCTCGCCCAGGTTCGGGATCGGCGCGAGGCTCTTTAACCGCCAATCCATGGACCATCACTCTCATCGGAGTTCTTCTTTGGGTGTGCGGTAGTGGCTGGTTCTGGTACCTCGATCGTTCCGCACCTGTGACGACAGAGACCAGGCTGGGCACGTCAATTTTGAGATGGACATTCATGTTCACTCCGCTTTTCGCGGCCGCCGCTCTCGTTACCAGCAGTCTTATTCATCGTTGGCCGTAGTACCGCTCCGTAGCCAATACGGAATCAGTTTCGGGTAATCCGATTCGTCGGGACTCAGGCCGATGCTGTGATATAAGAGTTGTTCGCCGTGCACTATTTGACCGTGCAACGTGGCTCTTCCGAAATGAAAACTCTCTTCAATGTACGTGACCGGAACGAAGTGCTCGACCGACTGACCAGGGTGCGCTCGGAGAGTCAGCGTCGATGGGGAAGGATGTCCGCCCATCAAATGATTTGTCATCTGAGCGATTCCTTTCGGGCGGCACTAGGGGAAAAGCAGCCAAGTCAGTCCACCACCCTCTTCAAACGCACGTTTTTTAAATGGGTGGCCTTATGGCTCCCGTTTCATTGGCCTCACGGAATCAAGACACGGCCTGAGATGGACCAAGAGCAAGGGGGTACGCCACCTGAGGAGTTCGCGTCCGATTTAGAAAAGCTTCACATTTTGTTTGAACGCTTCTATAGGTCTGAGGGCGAGTTTGCGCCTCACCCGGTGCTCGGGCAGCTTTCCAGGGCTGAACGGATGCGCCACGCCTACCTCCACATGGACCACCATCTGCGGCAGTTTGGGGCCTAGCCAACCGCGTGAAACCGCGTGCGCTACCGGAAGAGTGAAGCACCCGGTAAGATGTCCGGTTAGCCTCATTCATTCAAAGATATCGGGGATAATCCTTCAGGGCTGAATAGCTGCTGCCTCGCGATCCATCCTGGGAATCTGCGGCCACGACACTCGCATCGGTGTGGAGGAGCTAACAACGGAGCTGTGACTCGTCCAGGCCTGAAGAAGCACGATGCACAAGTCAGAAGTCTAAATCGGAAATTCCGGTATAATCCGGTCACGGCTTTACGAACATCAAAACGCAGTCGAGCGAGAATTGATGGGGAGGTCGTGTGAACAGTAAGCGAGCAGCCTGGCTCGTATTGGCGGTCAGTTTTTTTCTGATCTCGATCCCCCTGTTGGCACACCACGGTGGTTCGGAATATGACATGACGAAGGTGGTATCTCTGAAGGCAACGGTGACGGATTTCCAGTTTGTCAACCCACACACATTGATCAATTTCACCGTGAAAGACGACAGCGGCGAGGTTATTGAGTGGCAGGGTGAACTCCCAAGTCCGAACCTTCTGCTGAGGAGGGGCTGGAACAGGAACATCGTCAAATCCGGAGAACAAATCACAATCATAGGCAATCCCGCCAAAAACGGTAAGAAGGGGATGCAGGTGAAAAGGCTGATCTTCCCCGACGGCCATGAACTCCCCGGAACGATATTGCCGCCTGACTCTTCCAAATGAAAGTTCAGACGATCGTTTCGCTTGGGTGTTTGACGCTGTCGTCCGTCCTGCTGGCGCAAACTCGAGCTACGAGCCAGAAGCCGGCCCATACGGCGGACTTTTCTGGAGTTTGGTATCCGTCCTCGGTGCACACTTTCGACTTCGTCTGGGCTGATCCACAGGGCCAGCCCTTAAACACTCTCCCCCTAACTCCCTGGGCCGAGGAAAAATTTAAAGCCAACCGGCCCATAGGCCCGTACACTGCGATTAATTCGAATGACCCGAATGTCAGTTGTTTTCCGCCTGGTGTGCCCATGATCTACACCCACGCGTTTCCGATGGAAATCATTCAAATCCCGGGCCGCGTGATCATGTTTTTCGAATACGAACACTATGTGCGCCAGATTTTCACTGATGGACGGGACCATCCCAAAGATGCGAACCCGACCTGGATGGGCGACTCAATTGGCAGATGGGAGGGAGACACTCTGGTTGTCGATTCGACCGGTTTCAACGACAAGACCTGGCTGGATGTCCACGGCCATCCGCACTCCGAAGCTCTGCACATGGTGGAGCGCATTCGACGCGACAACAATACCTTGATGATTGACATCACGCTCGATGACCCGAAAGCCTATACGACGCCCTTGAAAACACAAAGAAAGCTCATTTTGAAGCCTGGCTGGAACATCATGGAATTCGTCTGCGAAGACAATATGGTGAACTTCCTTGACTACGAAAAAAAGGTAGGAGGGCAAGAAAAGAATGCCGCCGATGTCCCGGTCCAGTCGGGGACTTCCCAATCGATCATAGGCGATTGGAGTGGCGCCATCACCCTGGCGGACGCTCGTTCGCTGCCCGCGGCTGCCTCTTTTTCCTCCACATCGACCGCGACAATCACAGTGGCCGATCCCTCCGGGAACATCAAATATCAACTTCAGAACCTCACTGTCTCCGCCAGCGGAACTATTACAGGAAGTGCTACCGATGGAACGAATTTTATCGGGGAGCTCTCTAAAGATGGTAAGCAGATTACTGGAGATATAGTCCTCTCAAGCGGAACCGGTCATAAAATTTCATTGCGTCGACCTTGAGAGATACCGAGCCCCTTTTCCTGCCGCGCCCACAGATAACTTTATCCACTGCACTTTCATCATATAGGTAGGCATTTTTCGCCGACACCCTCGGCCCTCGTAGGAAGGAGGGAACAGTGGCAAGCAGATCCCTCATCGCTGCCGAACCATTCCTCATTCGCCAGGAATACGACAACTATACCGCGGAGCAGCACGACGTTTGGTCAGAACTGGTCGGCAGGCGGCTTCCGCAGGTGCAGGAATTCGCGTGCCGAGAGTACCTCGAAGGCTACGACATCATCGGATTGAGTCACGATCGCCTACCAAATCTTCGCGTCATAACCGAGCGGCTGAAGCCCAGGACTGGTTGGAGCACAACGTCCGTCAGCGGCTTCCTTCCGCCCGCCGCTTTCTTTGAAATGCTCGAGGCGCGTATGTTTCCGACAACGACTTGGCTACGAAGCCGCGACTCGCTTGCATACATTCCCGAGCCTGACATTTTCCATGATGTTTTCGGACACGTTCCGATGCATGCACATCCGGTATTTGCCGATTTCCTGCAGCACTATGGGAGCGTATGTGCGCACATCCAGGATCGACAGGTGCTCGAACGGTTGGGACGGCTCTTCTGGTATACGGTTGAGTTTGGCCTTATGCGGCAGGACAACAAGGTCAAAGTGTACGGCAGCGGGGTGATCAGCTCGCACGGAGAATGTACCAATGTGACTGAGGGAGGCTGCGAGGTCAGGGACTTCAGTCTGGATGAAGTTCTCGAAACTCCCGTTAAGGTGGATGAGCTTCAAAAAGTGCTCTTCGTCATCGAGAGCTTTGACCAAATCTACGAAGCGATGCGCCAAGCTGAAAAGCGATACGGGAGCAAGCGTCTCGAAACGGAATCAACGACTGAAAGTTGAGTTAGTGGAGACGACTGCGACCAAGGCTCGTCTCCCCGAATCCTACGTTGAATGTTATTGCTGCCACCAACCATGTATTCGTTCTGGGCCAGGACAGACGCGCACGGAATCAGGATAGGGATAAAGACCGGCAAGCAAACTGCGAAACTGCGTGTGAGACTGCTCAGGATTTGCACGGGGGGGGCATGACTGGGTTGTTAGCCGCGCCAACGATCGGGAACTACATCGGCGTGCGCAGCCGTGCGAGCCCGAGCAGCATCTTGGAAGCTGTCAAACTGTTGCCGCTCGGACTCTTGATTGCGCTGGGGTGATGTGTCTGGGCGGCCAGGCCCGGATCATCTTCCGTCGCGACGTTATCGGCCTGTGGCTACAGCTCTGCCGACACCTTGAATGCTCAGCCGGCTGGGCTTAGTCGTTTGCGACGCAAGGCGATTTTCCGGCGACTCTGGCCAATTGCAGGTCGCTGCGACGACAATCTACTGTGGCGACATGTGTCCGACCCTCAACGTCGGCCGCTACGGGTTTGGCTCGCGGTTCTCTTGCATGGGCGGCCGGATATGGGTAGGCTCCGCCGTTCGCCCGCGGTGTAGGATATTGGGTGCTGAACAGGAGCGAGGCGTCGATGGATGCGGACGACTTCCGACGGATTGCCCTTAGCCTCGAAGGTGCCGAAGAGAGATCGCACATGGGCAAGCCCGACATCCGCGTGGGCGGCAGAATTTTTGCGACGCTCGCCTCGGCAGACCAGGGCTTTGGGAATCTGATCCTCAGGCCGGAGCAGCGGGTGGCCTTCGTGCAGGAACTACCCGAGGTTTTCGTTCCCATCAAGGGAGGATGGGGACGGATGGGAATGACCCACATCCGGCTGGCCGCGGCGAAAGAGGAGGTGCTGGCCGGTGCCTTACGCACAGCATGGAAGTACGGCTAGAGAAGAACATGAGGTCGGGCCTGAAGAACCGCGCCCCAGCAGAGCAGATCCGGGTAGCAAACAACCGGCGCAAGAAACGATGTCACAACAGCGGCTCCGAAGATGAGCGAGCAACTTGTAGAGGTGGCAAAACAGGGGGACGGAAGCGTCGATTTAGGATCTGAGATTATGATGGCACCTGAGCCGTTTTCTGCGGGAGACTGACTTTATGTTTGGCCAAGCTGGCCCGCGAATCGCCTATTTCTCGATGGAGATTGCGGTAGATCCTCGGCTTCCTACTTACGCTGGTGGCCTGGGAGTCCTGGCTGGAGACATGTTGCGTTCCGCGGCGGACCTGGCCCTGCCAATGGCTGGCGTGACACTCCTTCACCGCCAGGGATATTTCCACCAGCAACTCGACGCAAAGGGTCAGCAATCTGAGCGTCCCGAAGTGTGGCGTCCGGAAGAAGTTTTCGAGCGCCTTGCGCCAACTGTCACTCTCCGGCTTGGCGAGCATCCAGTGAATATTCAGGCTTGGTGCTACTGGATTACGGGCACAACAGGACATAAGGTGCCGGTCTATTTTTTGGATACTGATGTACCGGATAACACGGAATGGGAGCGATCACTCACTAACAATCTCTACGGCGGCGACGAACGCTACAGGCTCTGCCAGGAAGCGGTGCTTGGCGTTGGTGGTGTGCGTTTATTGCGGGGTTTGGGACACCACAAGATTTCGCGCTTCCACATGAACGAAGGCCACGCCGCCTTACTCACGGTAGCGCTCCTAGAGGAGATCGTTGGAAGGCCTAATCTGGCCTCTGCCACCGAGATCGAAATCGAGGCTGTGCGGAGTCAATGCGTTTTTACCACGCATACACCGGTCCCAGCCGCCTTCGACCAGTTCCCGCTTGAGTTGGCCAGGGAAATCCTCGGTGCGGACCGCGTCGGCATTCTTGAATCAACACGTTGCTGCCCCTTCGGCAATCTGAACATGACTTACCTCGCTCTGCGTTGCTCGCGCTACATCAACGGCGTGGCCATGCGGCACGGAGAAATCTCGCACGACATGTTTCCGAACTATCCTATCCACGCCATCACCAATGGAGTTCACGCGGCAACCTGGGTTTCTAGTCCCTTTCAAGAACTTTACGACCGCCACATTCCCGAGTGGCGCCACGACAATCTCTACATACGCTATGCCATCGGGATCGATGTCGCAGAGATTCAGCAGGCTCATGCTCGAGCAAAACGCGAGATGATTGAGGCGATCGCAACGGCGACAGGAGTGCAGTTCTCTGAAACCGTGGCCACCATTGGCTTTGCTCGCCGAGCCGCTGCCTATAAGCGGGCGGATCTATTCTTCACGGACCTAGAAAGACTTCGCGCCATCCGCCAGCAAGTAGGTCCACTGCAGATCGTCTATGGTGGAAAGGGGCATCCCCGGGATCTGGACGGAAAGGCTGTCATCCGCAAAGTATTCGAAGCCGCGGCCGCCCTGCGCGACTCCATCCCGGTGGTCTATCTGGAGAACTACGATATGCGCTGGGCAAGGCTCCTAACGAGCGGCGTGGATCTTTGGCTTAACACCCCGCACCGCCCCTTCGAAGCATCCGGAACGAGTGGAATGAAGGCCACCATGAACGGCGTGCCAAGTCTCAGCGTGCGCGACGGTTGGTGGGTTGAAGGACACTTGGAAGGCGTAACGGGATGGTCCATTGGCTTCGACCAAGACGGAAACCAGCAGTCGGTCGAAGTCGACTCCATGTACGAAAAGCTGCAATATGTCATCCTGCCAATGTTTTATGAACGCCCCCGGAAATATGCGGAAGTCATGCGCTCCGCTATCGCTGTGAACGGATCCTTTTTTAACACGCAGCGCATGGTGGCCCAATACCTCCTGAATGCCTATCTTCTCGACGCCGGAGACAAGAAACTGACAGCGGAACAGGCAAGAACTCCGGGCAACGCCGCAGCGCGTTCCGCTTAGCCGTTTGTAGTGCGCTGAAATCCGTTGTCGGGACGTATCGCGGTGGCGCTGATGGTTCGGATTACAGGAAGCCCGTCAAGTCCAAAACACCAATGTTCCTGCCGGCTCGATCAGTTCCTCAGGGCGAATACAAACAGGCCACGCCCTGCCGCGACTGAGATGTATTGCCTGCCGTCTACCTCGTAGGTAATTGGTCCCGCGATAATGTCACCTCCGAGGCTGGCCTTCCACAGCAGCTCGCCCGTGCGGGCATTCAGCGCCTGGAAATAGCCTTCGCGCCCGCCGGTGAAGAGCAAATCCGTGGCGGTAGTCAGAATCCCGCTGGTAGTAACATCGTGCATTTCGAAGCTCCACTTTCTGTCGCCGGTGTGGGGATCGAGCGCAATCACGGCACCGTGACCGGCCGCCTCCGTGTATGTGTTGATGGGCCCTCGCTGAGGCCCCCCGGGCGTGTCTCCACCCGGGATCGGACCGGTGTTGGCCCCAGCCGTGTAGCGTTGGCCTTCCTTGTACTGGGCTGGCACACCGATGAAGATCGTCGGGTAGTCTTCCCACGTGGAAAGGTAGAACAGCCCAGTATGCGGGCTATAGGACGGCGAATACCAGTTTGTCCCGCCCTGCTGGCCCGGATAGGTTGGCGTACCCGACGGCTGGGGAGTGACCATCGGCCGCCCCGCGTCGTCCAAGCCACGCGCCCAATTGACCTTCACGAAAGGACGCCCAAATAGAAACTTCCCTGTCGTTCTATCCAGCACATAGAAGAAACCGTTTCGATTGCCCCACAGCAGCACTTTGCGCGGACTTCCGTTCCAATTCATATTGGCCAGCACGGGAATCTGTACCGAGTCATAATCGTACGCGTCATTCGGCGTGAATTGAAAAAACCACTTGAGCTTTCCCGTGTCGGGATCCAGCGCGATGACAGAATCCGAGTAAAGGTTGTCGCCCGGTCGCTCGTCGATGTTGAAATCGGGACCCGGATTGCCGGTGCCCCAATAAGTGATATTCAGATCGGGGTCGTAGGAACCCGTGAGCCAGGCAGAGGCCCCGCCATGCATCCAATCATCGCCCCGCCACGTTTCGTGCCCAGGCTCGCCGGGGCCCGG
>Ga0209526_10001694_pt1 | contig 14816 bp, 8 predicted proteins | sample JacPinW_OM2H0_M1_FD_188566 | JGI IMG/M metagenome (GOLD analysis project Ga0209526, IMG submission 188566) | Forest soil microbial communities from Algoma, Ontario, Canada - Jack Pine, Ontario site 1_JW_OM2H0_M1 (SPAdes) (version 2) | ecosystem: Environmental > Terrestrial > Soil > Boreal... | reverse complement strand
GGCGAGCTTCTGATGAATGTGGGTGCGCTCGCCACCATCGCGGTGGTTGATCCTGCCAATCTCGCTATCCTTTGCGTCGATAACGGCCATTACGGGGAAACCGGCTGGCAGAAGAGTCACACCAGCCTGGGCGTTGATCTCGAAAAGGTCGCAATCGGGTGCGGCATCAAACACGCCTGCACGGTCGCCAGCAAAGCAGATCTTGCAGGTGGTGCGCGCCTTCTGCGCGAGGCCAACGGAACCTCTTTCGTCGTGCTGAGGGTAAAGCCGACCGACCCTGCGCCCTTCAAACGCAATTTCGATGCGTCGCTCTTGCGCGATCGTTTTCGCGCCGCGCTGCGGCAGGCGTGACAACGGCAGCAGCCGACTCGTCGCGCGGCTAAATTATCGTTTTTTTTCAACTACTTAATCCGCTGAATGGCAGACCTCCTGCCGGCGCGAGCCGGGCACAGGAAAAATTTTTCGCCAGCGCGGAACAAAAAAACCCGATCTGCGTTAGAGGCGTCAGGTGGTGCTGCACGCTCGTTGCAGGAGGGGTGGTTTATGGCCGGAGCAGGCCCAGAGGGGGCTCTTCATGTCATTGCGGTCAAGTTCCGGCGCCGCCATGCGGGGATGAAACAGTCCGTGCCGCCGCCGGCGCTGTCCATCCTGCCCTGCCGGCTGCTTCTACTTGCCAAACAGCACAAGTTTTCATTTGGCGTGCTCGCGTCAGCAAGTTTCTTACCCTACACAACAAAGCCCACAGCCACATCGCGCTCTGGTCGTGACATGGAAAGCAAGCTCATGGCACCTTGCGCCGATTCGCCTTGGAGGATCTGATGCAGCCCGATAACCAGACTGCTGGCGAACTCGCGACCAATGGGGCGTCTCCAGCCACAGCTCCCGAGACGACGGAAGGTCGCCTTAATGGCGGCTCGTCGTCCGAGCTGCATGATCTTCTCAACGCGCTCCAGGCGATGCGCGTCGGCGACTTTTCAGTTCGCATGCCAGGCAGCCAGGTGGGGCTGCTCGGAAAGATTGCGGATACCTTCAACGAGATCGTGGCCGCCAACGAGCGCATGGCCCAGCAGCTCGAGCACGTGGGTCATGTGGTTGGCCGTGAAGGCAAGACCCGCCAGCGGGTGAAATTCGGCCTCACCCACGGTGCCTGGGGCGAGATGGAGACTTCGGTCAATACGCTGATCGACGACCTGTTGTGGCCGACCACGGAAGTGACCCGCGCCATTTCCGCCGTTGCAAAAGGCGATCTCCTGCAGACCGTGCGCCTTGACGTCGATGGCCGTCCGCTCGAAGGCGAGTTCCTGCGCTCCGCCAATATCGTAAACACCATGATCAAGCAGCTCAGCGTGTTCACTTCCGAGGTGACGCGCGTGGCGCGCGAAGTGGGAACGGAAGGCAAGCTCGGCGGCCAGGCGCAGGTGCGCGAGGTGACCGGCGTCTGGAAGGACCTGACCGAGAACGTCAATTCCATGGCGTCGAACCTTACCGCCCAGGTGCGCAACATCGCCGAGGTGACGATTGCGGTCGCCAACGGCGACCTCTCAAAGAAGATTACGGTCGACGTGCGGGGCGAGATCCTGCAGCTCAAGGAAGCCATCAACACCATGGTGGATCAGCTGCGCTCGTTTGCTTCCGAGGTCACCCGCGTGGCGCGCGAGGTCGGCACCGACGGCAAGCTCGGCGGCCAGGCGATCGTGCCGGGCGTTGCCGGCACCTGGAAGGATTTGACCGACTCGGTGAACGCCATGTGCGGCAACCTCACCGACCAGGTCCGCAACATCGCGCAGGTGACGACTGCCGTCGCGCGCGGCGACCTTTCGCGCAAGATCACCGTCGATGTGCGCGGCGAAATTCTCGAGCTCAAGGACACCATCAACACCATGGTGGACCAGCTCAATTCGTTCGCCTCGGAAGTCACCCGCGTGGCGCGCGAAGTCGGCACGGAAGGCAAGCTCGGCGGTCAGGCGCAGGTCCCGGGGGTTGCGGGCACGTGGAAGGATTTGACCGACAGCGTCAACTTCATGGCGTCGAACCTCACCGCCCAGGTGCGCAACATTGCCGACGTGGCGACGGCGATCGCCGGTGGCGACCTTTCCAAGAAAATCACCGTGAACGTGAGCGGCGAGATCCTGCAGCTCAAGGAAACCATCAACACGATGGTCGATCAGCTCAACGCGTTCGCAGGCGAAGTGACGCGCGTCGCGCGTGAGGTAGGCACCGAAGGCCGGCTCGGCGGACAGGCGAACGTGCTCGGCGTCGCCGGCACGTGGAAGGACCTCACCGACAGCGTGAACTCCATGGCCTCGAACCTGACCGCCCAGGTGCGCAACATCGCCGAGGTTTCGACCGCCATCGCCAACGGCGACCTGTCGAAGAAGATCACCGTCGACGTGCGCGGCGAAATTCTGGAGCTCAAGGACACCATCAATACCATGGTGGATCAGCTCAACGCGTTTGCGGGCGAGGTGACACGCGTGGCGCGCGAGGTCGGTACCGAGGGCAAGCTCGGCGGCCAGGCCATGGTGCGCGGCGTGGCCGGCACCTGGAAGGACCTCACCGACAGCGTCAACTCCATGGCCTCGAACCTAACCGGGCAGGTTCGCAACATCGCCGAGGTCGCGACCGCGGTTGCGCAAGGAGACCTTTCGAAAAAGATCACCGTGAACGTGAGCGGCGAGATCCTGCAGCTCAAGGAAACGCTCAACACCATGGTCGATCAGCTCAACGCGTTCGCGGCGGAAGTCACCCGCGTGGCGCGCGAGGTCGGTACCGAAGGAAAGCTCGGTGGCCAGGCCGAGGTGCCCGGCGTCGCCGGCACCTGGAAAGACCTGACCGACAGCGTCAACTCCATGGCCGGCAACCTCACCGCGCAGGTCCGCAACATCGTCGACGTGACCATCGCGGTCGCCAACGGCGACCTGTCGAAAAAGATCACCGTCGACGTGCGTGGCGAAATCCTTCAGCTGAAGGAAACGCTCAACACCATGGTCGACCAGCTCAACCGTTTCGCCGGCGAGGTGACGCGCGTGGCACGCGAGGTCGGCACCGAAGGGCGCCTGGGCGGACAGGCGAACGTGCCGGGCGTCGCAGGCACCTGGAAGGACCTCACCGACAGCGTCAACTCAATGGCCGGCAATCTCACCGCGCAGGTGCGCAACATCGCGGAGGTGACGACCGCGGTGGCGCGCGGCGACCTCTCGCGCAAGATCACTGTCGACGTGAAAGGCGAGATTCTCGAGCTCAAGAACACCATCAACACCATGGTGGATCAGCTCAACTCGTTTGCCTCGGAGGTGACGCGCGTGGCGCGCGAGGTCGGTACCGAAGGCAAGCTCGGCGGCCAGGCGCAGGTGCCGGGCGTCGCGGGCACATGGAAAGACCTCACCGACAACGTGAACTTCATGGCCTCGAACCTCACCGCCCAGGTCCGCAACATCGCTGAGGTGGCAACCGCGATTGCCGGCGGCGACCTGTCCAAGAAGATCACCGTCGACGTGCGCGGAGAGATTCTGCTGCTCAAGGAAACCCTCAACACCATGGTCGAGCAGCTGCGTTCGTTCGCCGCCGAGGTGACGCGCGTGGCGCGCGAGGTCGGCACCGACGGGCGGCTCGGCGGCCAGGCGGTGGTGCCGGGCGTCGCCGGGACCTGGAAGGATCTCACCGACAACGTGAACCTGCTGGCGGCCAACCTCACCACTCAGGTGCGCAACATCGCCGAGGTGACCACCGCGGTCGCGCGCGGCGACCTCTCGCGCAAGATCACCGTGGATGTGAAGGGCGAAATCCTCGAGCTCAAGAACACCATCAATACCATGGTGGATCAGCTCAATGCCTTTGCCTCGGAGGTCACCCGCGTGGCGCGCGAGGTCGGCACCGAAGGCAAGCTCGGCGGCCAGGCGACGGTGCCCGGCGTCGCCGGCACCTGGAAGGACCTCACCGACACGGTGAACGTCATGGCCGCCAACCTCACCGAGCAGGTGCGCGGTATCGTGAAGGTGGTGACCGCCGTCGCCAACGGCGACCTCAAGCAGAACCTGACCGTGAAATCGAAAGGCGAGGTGGCCGCGCTCGCGGAGACCATCAACAACATGACGGACACGCTCGCGATCTTCGCGGATCAGGTCACCAGCGTGGCGCGCGAAGTGGGGGTGGAGGGTCGGCTCGGCGGCCAGGCCAACGTGCCCGGCGCCGCCGGAACGTGGAAGGACCTCACCGGCAACGTGAACCTGCTCGCCGCCAATCTCACCACGCAGGTGCGCGCCATCGCCGAGGTCGCCACTGCCGTGACCAAGGGCGACCTGACACGCTCGATCCAGGTGGATGCGCGCGGCGAAGTGGCCGAGCTTAAAGACAACATCAACACCATGATCGACAATTTGCGGCTCACCACTGACCGCAACACCGAGCAGGACTGGCTCAAGACCAACCTCGCCAGATTCACCAACATGCTGCAGGGACAGCGCGACCTTGATAGTGTGGGCCGGCTGCTGCTCTCGGAGCTCACGCCTCTCGTCAACGCGCAGCTCGGCGTCATTTATCAGGCCACCAGCGAGGATATCCCGACACTGCTCCTGCTCGCGTCCTACGCCGATGACGGTTCTAACGGCCACCCGAGCGAGCTTCGTATCGGCGAAGGCCTGATCGGCCAGTGCGCCGCCGACAAGCGCAGAATCCTGATCACCGAGATGCCGCAGCACGCGGCTCCCATCGGCTCGGCGCTGTTCAAGGCGGTTCCGCGCAACATCGTGGTGCTGCCGGTGCTGTTCGAAAGCCAGGTCAAAGCCGTCATCGAGCTTGCCTCCTTGAGCGAGTTCACTGCGCTGCAGATAACCTTCCTTGATCAGCTCACCACCAACATCGGCATCGTGCTCAACAGCATTGAGGCGACCATGCAGACCGAAGGTCTGCTCAAGCAGTCCCAGCAGCTCGCGGGCCAACTGCAGGCGCAGCAGAAGGACCTGCAGCAGACCAATGAGCAGCTCGAGCAGAAGGCCGAGCAGCTTGCCGAGAAGAATCAGGAGATCGAACAGGCTCGGGGCGCGCTGGAAGAAAAGGCCACCGAGCTCGCGCTCACTTCGAAATACAAGTCCGAGTTCCTCGCCAACATGTCGCACGAGCTGCGCACGCCGCTCAACAGCATTCTGATTCTGGGCCAGCAACTCAGCGACAATCCCGAAGGCAACCTGACGCTGAGGCAGGTCGAATTCGCCCGCACCATTCATGGCGCCGGCACCGACCTCCTCAATCTGATCAGCGACATTCTTGACCTCTCCAAGATTGAATCCGGCACCGTCACGGTCGATGCCGAAGAGATCGCGTTCAGCAATCTCGTCGACATGGTGGCGCGGCCGTTCCGGCACGAGGCCGAGACGCGGCAATTGTCATTCGACATCACGGTCGACCCGAAGCTCGAACGCACGATCACCACCGATTCGAAACGCCTGCAGCAGGTGCTCAAGAACCTCTTGTCGAACGCGTTCAAGTTTACCGGGCAAGGCGGCGTGCGGCTGAACATCTCGGCTGTTCGGCAAGGCTGGTCAGGCGAGCACCCTGTCCTCAATCAGGTGCCGGCGGTGGTCGCGTTCGAAGTTTCCGATACCGGTATCGGCATTCCCCTGGAGAAGCAGAAGATCATCTTCGAGGCGTTCCAGCAGGCGGATGCCAGCACCAGCCGAAAATACGGGGGCACCGGTCTAGGGCTTGCGATCAGCCGCGAGCTGTCAAACCTGCTCGGCGGTGAAATCCACCTGCGCAGCTTGCCCTCGGTCGGCAGTACCTTCACGCTCTACCTGCCGCTCAAGTACGTGGGCCCATCCTATGCGCCCAAGTCTTTGCCGGCGGCCTCGGCTGCGACCGTGCACGCGCCCGGGCTGCATGCGAGCGGATTGCCGGAGCATCCCATCGAGCAGATCCCGGACGACCGGCTCGCCGTCCAACCCGGCGATTCCATCCTGCTGATCGTGGAGGACGACCCGCGTTACGCCCGCATCATGGTCGATCTCGCCCGCGCCAAGGGCTTCAAGGTCCTGGTCGCGGCGCGCGGCGCCGATGCTCTCGATCTCGCCAAGCAATACCAGCCCACGGCGGTGTCCCTCGATGTATTCCTGCCCGACATGCTCGGCTGGAACGTGCTCAGCCAGCTCAAGCAGAACCCGCTGACACGGCACATTCCGGTGCAGATCATAACGCTCGACGAAGACCGCCAGCACGGGCTTGCCCGCGGCGCGTTCTCGTTCGTCACCAAGGCTGCCTCTACCGAGGGGGTCGAGGCGGCGCTCACGCGCATCAAGGAATACGCCAAGCGTCAACGCAAGCGCCTGCTGGTGGTGGAAGACGACAAGGCCGAGCAGCTAAGCATCACGGAGCTCCTGGGCTCGGCCGACATCGACATCATCACCACGGGCACCGGCGCCGGGGCGCTCAAGCTGTTGCGGGAGGAACCGTGCGACTGCGTGGTGCTGGACCTGCGGCTGCCGGACATGTCCGGCTTCGAGGTGCTGGAGGAGCTGCGTGCCGATGAGAAATTGTCGGACGTGCCGGTCGTTGTGTTCACCGGCCGCGAGCTCTCGGCCGAGGAGGACGCGACGCTGCATACCATGGCGCGCAGCATCGTGGTGAAGGGGGTGGAATCGCCCGAGCGTCTGCTCGACGAAACCGCGCTCTTCCTGCACCGCATCGTCGCCGACTTGCCGCCGGAGAGGCAGCGGATGCTCGAGCGGCTCAACAGCTCGGACGAGGATCTGGTAGGCCGCACCGTGCTGCTGGTGGACGATGATGCGCGGAACATTTTTGCCCTCTCGAGCGTACTGGAGCGACGCGGCATGCGCGTGCTCACCGCCACGACCGGAAGCGAGGCGATCGAGCTCGTCGAGTCCACCCCCGATCTCGCCATCGTGCTCATGGACATCATGATGCCCGAAATGGACGGCTATCAGACGATGCAGGTGATCAGGGCAAAGCCCAGGTTCCGGCGCTTGCCCATCGTTGCGCTCACGGCCAAGGCCATGAAGGGGGATCGCGAGAAATGCCTGGAGGCGGGCGCATCCGACTATCTCGCCAAGCCCGTGAACACCGAGCAGCTGCTCTCGGCGCTGCGCATATGGCTGCACCGGTGATTTGTAGGGTGGGCAAATCGCCGACGTGCGGTTGCCGCGTGGGCTCAGCGCGCGCGATTTGCCCACGCGGAGAAAGAGAACGGGCGCGCCTTAGCCCACCCTACTCGAGCAGCGGAGAACACGGATGAACTCGAACTGTAGAGTAAACATCCTGTTGGTCGACGATCAGCCGGCCAAGCTCCTGAGCTACGAGACGATACTCTCCGAACTCGGCGAGAATCTGATCAAGGCCGCATCCGCCCGGGAGGCGCTGGAACTGCTCCTCAAGCATGAGATCGCGGTCATCCTGGTCGACGTCTGCATGCCGGAGCTCGACGGCTTTCAGCTGGCCGCGATGATCCGCGAGCATCCCCGGTTCCAGAAAACCGCGATCATTTTCATCTCCGCAATTCATCTCGCCGAGGTCGATCGCTTGCGCGCCTTCGAGATGGGCGCGGTCGACTACGTTCCGGTGCCGGTAACCCCCGAAGTGCTGCGCGCGAAGGTGCGCATCTTCGCCGAGCTCTACCGCAAGACCCGGCAGCTCGAAACGCTCAACGCGGAGCTCGAGCGCCGGGTGGCCGAGCGCACGACGGAATTGGAGAACTCAGCCGCGCGCCTGGTGCAGAGCGAGCAGCGCCGCAGCCTCGCGCTGGCCGCCGGCCAGATGGGATCCTGGGAGTGGGACCCGCTCGACGGCCGGTTCATCTGGGATGATGGGCAATATCGAATTTTCGGAGTGAGTCCCGCAACCTTCGATCTGACAGTTGAGAATGTCCGGGCGCTCGTTCATCCCGATGATTGGAAACATCTGCAGAATGCGATCAAACCGGCGGTGCCGAGCGCGCCCGCGCTGCAGAGCGAGTTTCGCGTCATTCGTCCCAGCGGGGAGACGCGCTGGTGCATCGGCACGGCGGTTGCCAGCATGGATGCGACCGATCACATCGTGCGCATCAGTGGCGTGACGGTGGACATCACCGAGCGCAAGGAAGCCGAGGAGCGGCAAGCGCTGCTGGCGCGCGAGGTCGATCATCGCGCGCGCAACGCGCTTGCGCTCGTGCAATCCATCGTGCGGCTAACGCGCGCCGATAACATCAAGTCCTACACCGCGGCCGTCGACGGGCGGATCGCCGCGCTCTCCCGCGCGCATACGCTGCTTGCCCAGAGCCGCTGGCAGGGCGCTGACCTTGCCCGCCTCGTGGACGAGGAGCTTGCCGCCTATCGCATCGGCGAGGCGGAAAAAGTCACCGCTTGCGGACCGGACGTATCGCTCGATCCGCGCACCGCACAGACACTTGCGCTCGCTTTGCATGAGCTTTCCACCAACGCCGCCAAATATGGCGCATTGTCCGTCATGCCCGGACGCGTGCGGCTCGCTTGGGAACTCGGTGGAGACAATCTCATTCTGCGCTGGGTGGAGACCGGCGGGCCGGCCACGGCCCCTCCGGCCACACCCGGCTTTGGCATCAACGTGATTAGCGCCAGCATCGAGCGCCAGCTCGAGGGGGAGGCTCGGTTCGAATGGCATCCGGAAGGCCTCCACTGCACCCTTGCGGTTCCCCGCGGTGACAGAAGCGATTCCGCGGTCCATTACGCCCATCGCATGATTGCGGACGACAAGTCCGTGCTGCCCATCAAGCTCGCGAACGGCAACCGCATCCTTCTGGTCGAGGATGAAATCCTGGTCGCGATGATGATGCGCGATATCCTCGCCGATCTGGGCTTCTCCGTCGTAGGGCCATTCAGCCGGCTTTCGGACGCAATGGTTGCGGCCGTACACGATGAGATCGACGGCGGCATCATCGACATAAATTTAGGCGGAGAGTTCGTCTATCCCGTTGCCGACGTTCTGCTTGCTCGCAGCATTCCGTTTGTGTTCGTCACCGGCTATGGGGTGGAGAGCGTGGAGGCGCGCTTCCGCGCGGTGCCGATCATAAAGAAGCCGGTGCAAAAACAGGCGTTGCAGAACCTGTTTATTGCGCCCGCCGGCGGCCAGGCATTCGAAGGCGCGCAATATGGGGCGGGGCGAAACCGGCTGCAGCGCGCGCTGGCACATTCGTAGGCCGCGCGCTCATTTGAATTTCAACTCGTTGCTCACGCTGGGCGCGGGGATCTCAAACCGGCTGTGCGCCGGTGAGGGGTGATTGACCTTTGAGGTCCTTCCCTCGTGCTGGAGCCGCTGATGGGCTTCATCCCACGCCGGCGGTTCGAGGGCATCCTGATTCCAGTGGGCGACTGCCGCCTCGTCGCACCATTCCAACAGACGCGGCATAACCTTACGATGCATGCCCGCGAGCATGAAGGCGCGCATGGCCGCCTCTTCGCTCCACACGGTTCGCGTCCAGAAGGTCAGATTGGCGTCGCGCAGGAGTGTAACGGCGAGATTTCCCGGAGCAAGGCTCGCTTGCCGTGCCGAACGAAACGCCTGGATGATAAAAGCCGGCAGATAACGCCACGCCCGCACGCGAAGTCGCGTAATGGATACGAACGGCATGATCAAGATGATAGGCCGCCAACCGCAATCTTGGCCACTGGCGCCGATCCGGTGGTGCATCGCGCCTATCTGCTGCCTGCTCCACTCATTGACTGTGTGAGAAAACGCCCGGCCGCCGCCGTCTGATCGAGGTGACGCGCTGGACAGCGTTTATTCCCGCATTCATATTCATGTGCATGGCCACCATGATCTCCGAACTCTATGACGCACTCAAGGCCGCCGGCGCGCCGGAGGACAAGGCCCGCAAGGCCGCCGAAGTCGTCGCCGGTCATGAAAACCGCTTTGTCCGCGTGGAGGCCGATCTGACGTTGGTAAAGTGGATGCTTGCGTTCAACCTCGCGATGACAATCGTCATACTGACGCTCTTGCTGCGCCATTAGAGCATGATCCCGAAAAGTGGGAGCCGGTTTTCGGAAAAAGATCATGCTCAAACAAAGAAGTAGAGCGGGATGATGATTCGAAGAAAAATCATCCCGCTCTAGACGGGACTTGATGGTGCCACTCGCCGCCGCGGCAACGGGGCCGAAGACCTGGCTGCTCTATGCCTTCGCGACCACGATTCTCTGGGGTGTATGGGGCGCGTTCACCCCGCTTTCGGCGGAGCGCGGGTTTCCCGACACGCTTGTCTATTGCGTGTGGTCCCTCACCATGATCGCGCCCGCGCTCTATGCGCTCGCGCGCCAGGACTGGCGGCTCGATCACGACTGGCGGGCCCTGGCCCATGGCATGATCATCGGCTTGCTCGGGGCTGGCGGACAGATGGTGCTGTTCTATGCGCTCACCAAGGGTCCGGCCTACCTGATCTTCCCCGTGATTTCGCTCTCGCCCATCGTGACGATTGTGATGTCTTTCCTGCTGCTCGGAGAACGAACCAACGTTATAGGCATGGCCGGCATTCTGCTCGCGCTCCTCTCGCTTCCCTTGTTTGATTTCTCCCTGGAAGGCTTGAGCGAAGGCACAGGACTGGGCTGGTTCCTGCTCTCGCTGATTGTGATGGGATGCTGGGGCGTGCAGGCCTTCTTCATGAAGCTTGCCAACCGGACCATGCGCGCGGAGAGCATCTTCTTCTACATGATGGTGACGGGACTGATGCTTGCGCCGGTCGCTTGGGGCATGACCGATTTCAGCGCGCCGGTGAACTGGGGCGCCGACGGCCCTTACCTTGCCGCCGCGATCCAGATCCTCAACGCCATCGGGGCGCTCACGCTCGTCTATGCCTTTCGCTACGGGCAGGCCATTGTGGTCTCGCCGCTTACCAATGCAGGCGCACCGCTGATGACCGCGGTCATCTCGTTGATTGTGATCGGCACGTTGCCCGGACGGCTCAAGCTCGTCGCGCTCGGGCTCGCGTGCGCTGCCGCGGTTCTGCTTGCACTCGCGCCGGAAGAGAAATGAAGGCGATGATCGAACGCATCGCGCGGCACAAGGCCGGAGAGCCGTGCGGCATCTTTTCCGTGTGTTCCGCGCATCCGCTTGTGATTGAAGCAGCCCTCGTTCACGCCGCCCGGCACGACGCCCCGTTCGCGCTGATCGAGGCGACGTCGAACCAGGTCAATCAGGACGGCGGCTATACCGGCATGAAGCCCGCGGAGTTCTGCGATTTTGTCACTCGCATTGCAAATCGGACAGGCCTTTCGCCGGACCAGGTTGTCTTTGGCGGAGATCACCTTGGTCCGAATCCATGGCAGACGCTGCCGGCAGACGAAGCGATGGCGCGCGCTGACGTGATGATCGAAGAGTATGTCAGCGCCGGCTTCCGCAAGATCCATCTCGACTGCTCCATGGCGTGCGCGGACGACAAGCCGCCGCTGAACGACGAGATCATCGCATCGCGCGCAGCGCGGCTGTGCGCTGTGGCCGAACGTGTCAATGGCCGCGCCGGAGGGGAGCCTCCGGTCTATGTCATCGGAACCGAGGTGCCGGAGCCGGGCGGGGCTGCGGAAGAGCTCGCAAGCCTTGTAATCACCGCACCGCAAGCAGCGCGCGCAACGATCGAGACCCATCGCAAGGTCTTTGCGCAATCCGGCCTCGCTGCGGCGTGGCCGCGGGTGATTGCCGCCGTCGTTCAGCCCGGCGTCGAGTTCGATCACCGCAAGGTCGTCGCTTACGAGCCCGAAAAGACCCGTGCGCTCAGCCGCATGATCGAGCAGTATGACCGCCTGATCTTCGAAGCTCATTCCACGGACTACCAGACACGAGCGGCGCTCGGATCATTGGTGCGGGATCATTTCGCGATCCTCAAAGTCGGCCCCGCTCTCACCTTTGCACTGCGCGAGGCGCTCTGGGCGCTGGATGCCATCGAGCGCGAATGGATCGAACCTTCATGCCTTTCCGATTTCCGCAGGATCGTCATTGCACGCATGAAAGAGGAGCCGCGGCACTGGGTGAAATACTATCACGCGCGCGGCGCTGAGCTCGATTACGACCTGCAATACAGTCTCAGTGACCGCATCCGCTATTATTGGCCCGATCCGCAGATCGTCCGGGCGCAGAACATCATGTTCCGCAACCTCAACGAAAACCCGCCCCCGCTTGCATTGATCGGCCAGTATCTGCCCGTCGCCTGTAGGGCCGTGCAAGCCGGTGAGATCGGATCGAGCCCCGCCGAGCTGGCCATGGCGCATGTTGGTGCCGTGCTGCATGATTATTGGGCCGCGACCAATGGCTAAGCTCGGCCGCGATGAAGGGGAATTGCGCGCGCTCGGCGCGCTCTGGACGGCAACGGAGATCGCGCAGCAAGGCGCGATGCTGCGCAAGACCCAGGCGGGGCTCGTCGCGCGCAAGGCGGCGCTCGAGCGCTTTGTTCTTCCGTTGATCCATCGCACGGACATGCGTGTGATCTTGGCGGGCGCGGGCACCTCCTCCTTTATCGGCGAGTGCCTCGCACCCTATCTCGCATGCAAGCTCCCATGCAGGGTCGAGGCGATTGCCACCACAGACCTCGTATGCGCGCCCACTCTCTATTTTGCGGCCGACAAGCCAACCCTGCTCATTTCGTTTGGCCGCTCCGGCAACAGCCCCGAAAGCGTCGCAGCGCTTGATCTTGCGGACCAGCTCGTGCGTGAGATCCACCAGGCCGCGATCACATGCAACTCCGACGGCGAGCTTGCCCGCCGGATTGCGCGGACCGGCAAGGGCGTGATCATCCTGCTGCCGGAAGAAACCAACGACCGAAGCTTTGCGATGACCTCAAGCTTCAGCTCCATGACCTGGGCGGGCCTTGCCTCGCTTTCCGGCATTGACGGCATGGGAGCAAGGGTCGATTCCGTTGCTAGCGCGATGGACTGCGTCATCGCAGCGCAGGCAGCAGCGATGAAGTCGCTCGCCGCGCGCAGGTATGAGCGTGTCGTCTATCTCGGGAGTCATATTTTCAAGGGGCTTGCGCGCGAGGCTGCGCTTAAGCTGCTTGAATTAACCGACGGGGGAGTGGTTGCGCTCCACGACTCCCCGATGGGATTTCGGCACGGCCCCAAGACCATCGTGAACGGGCGAACGCTGGTTGTGATCTTTCTTTCCAACCATGCCTATACCCGCCGCTATGACCTTGACCTGCTGCAGGAGATTGCGCGGGACGGCAAAGCCGGCGGCGTGCTCGCAATTTGCGCCTGCGATAAAGGCCTGCCCCCCGGCGTCGATAAAATCACTATCCCCGGCATGACGGAGGCTGCGGACATCGAGCTCTTGCTTCCCTTCATTGCCGCGCCGCAGATGTTTGCGTTCGAGGCTGCCATCGACCGTGGCCTCACGCCGGATAGTCCCAACACATCAGGCACCGTGCACCGGGTCGTGCAGGGGGTGCGCATTCACCCGCTGCGCGCATGAGCCTCTTTCTCGGCGTCGACGGCGGCGGCACCAAAACACAGTTCGTGCTGGTCGATGGCGAGGGCGGCCTCGTCGCGTCGTGCGAGGGGCCGAGCTCCTATCACATCGAGATCGGCATGGAGGGCCTGCGCAGCGTGCTCGCAAACGGACTTGGCGCGCTCTTCGGGCAGGCAGCCATCGAGGCGAGTGCCGTCGCCTATGCGTTCTTTGGTCTGCCCGCCTATGGCGAAGACAGCACGGCGCAAAGCGTGCTCGATGCAATGCCGCAGCCGCTGCTCGGCCATAACCGCTACCGCTGCGGCAACGATATGGTCTGCGCCTGGGCAGGCTCGCTGGCTGGTGAAGACGGCATCAATGTCGTCGCCGGAACGGGCTCCATCGCCTATGGCGAGCGCAAGGGGAGGGCGGCGCGCGCGGGCGGCTGGGGCGAAGTTTTCAGCGATGAAGGCTCCGCCTATTGGATCGCGGTGAAGGGGCTCAACATCTTCACGCGCATGAGCGATGGCCGCCTTCCCAGGGGGCCGCTCTATGCGGCAGTGCGCGCCGCGCTCGATCTCGTTTCCGATCTTGATCTCTTTGCCAAGCTCCCCAACGCGCGTGCGCGAGAACGCATCGCCGCGCTCTCTTCGCTTGTCGCCCGCGCGGCACAGGAGGGCGATCCGTCTGCGATTGAAATCTTCGAGCATGCCGCGCGCGAACTTGTCTGCATCGTGGATGCGGTGCGCCAGGCGCTTGGATTTCCGGCGGGCGAATCCGTTCCGCTCTCCTATTCGGGTGGCGTGTTCAACGCGGGTGACCTGATCCTGGGTCCGTTCCGGCGCCATGTTAAGGCACGCTCCGCGCGCTATGACTTGCGGGCACCGATGCTGGCGCCAGGCCTTGGAGCAGCGCTTTATGCTGCGAGGCTCGCCGGAGTGTCTCTTTCGCCCGCGGCCATCGAGCGGCTGGCCGCCTCGTAGCCCGGGCTTGCACTTGCCGGGCTACGAGCTACGAACGGCGGCGTAGACACCGCGCTCGAACTCACGATAGACTCGCAACACGCGCCGATCGGCAAACGGCAAGACCTGGGTCATGAAAACCGCGGCGATGCGTCTGGCGGGATCGATCCAGTAATAGGTGTTCAACAGGCCGCCCCAGGTCAGGCTCCCCGCACTGCGGCCGTCCGGAACCGGGTCCATGTTGATCATGTGACCGAAGCCCCATCGCAGACTGATGCCGGGAAAGAAATCGACATCGTTTGAGGCCCCCGGCACGGTGGTTTTCAGAATGCCGGCTTCGATGTTGCCGATCTGATTGCGGCCCATGAGCGCGACGGTCTCAGCACCGAGGATGCGAGCGCCGTTGAGCGTGCCGCCTTGCAGCAGCATGCGGACGAGCGTCAAGTAATCGGGTGCGGTCGAATAAAT
>Ga0209526_10001693_pt1 | contig 14826 bp, 11 predicted proteins | sample JacPinW_OM2H0_M1_FD_188566 | JGI IMG/M metagenome (GOLD analysis project Ga0209526, IMG submission 188566) | Forest soil microbial communities from Algoma, Ontario, Canada - Jack Pine, Ontario site 1_JW_OM2H0_M1 (SPAdes) (version 2) | ecosystem: Environmental > Terrestrial > Soil > Boreal... | reverse complement strand
TTCACCTGCATCGCATCATGCAGAAGCTAGGCGTCAAAAACAGAACGGTACTTGCTGCGATAATCCTTGGCCCGGCGGCTCGCCCTGCAACTCACGAGGAGGCATAGAGCGACGGCGACCCGAACTCAGTGTGCGGACAACCTTATAAGGATGGAAGCGACGGTGGCCGAAGCCATGTCCCCACCCACGGGCCGTAGGCCGCTTTCTGACCGCCGAGCCCAGCACCAACTCCACCGGATCGAGAACGCCTCGAGCGTGGAGCGTGACAATCCAGCATGCTGTGCCAAAGTCGTGAGTATCGCTCACGTCGTTTGATGATCTCGGCTTTGCGCGGCAAACGACGGCATAGCGCCTCATGCCGGTGCGCCTCTGGAGCGCTTTTCTCGCCAGGGACGAGCGCGGCCTCATCGGTGCCCGTAATGATCGCCCCGACAAAAAAACGAACGACGTGCGGTAGCGCCCGGCGCAAGTTGCTGTTGCGGCTCGGAGCCGCACCTCCTGGCCAGGCGGCTCACCTCAAAGGTTAGATGTCGCGCCCAACGACTTGGCTCTCGTCGCGCGGCGGGCCGCAGCTGTATTGCGTTCCGCCCTTGGCTGGAGCGCGCAGCTTCGCTATTTGCCCTAATTCAAATACTGAGTGCGAGTACGGCAACTGCGGCGAGACAGGCGACCAGCACTACAAGTGCGACTGCATCGTATTCGAGCCAACGCAAACTTTTTGCAAACATCACGTTCTTTCGTCGGCGGGTCTGCGTCAAATTGCCGGAAAAGGAAGCTCGCAGTCCATATATCTAACGATCTACCGCAGGCAACGGATTCGCCTCGCCTACTCTACCAATGCAATCTCGGACGATTGCCGGTCATATATCGCCTGATATATCGACTGAACGATAACTTTCGTTCAAGGCTTCTCGTCGTCGGAAAAGTGAAAAGTTATCCTCGTGTGTTAAGAGCGATCCACCGCACGATGGTCTCAAAAAGCACATCTACGACACCGACTAAAGGGACTGGTGCCCGCGTTCCTCAGGTCGGAAAATCAAAGGAGGTCGCGGCAACGCGATAACAGTTACGTGGTGAGGCAGAATCATCACATCCGTCCGGTGCCTAGCATCGGAATGAGAAAATCCATTCTAGTTGTAGCGCAGCAGATGGAGGTACGTGCTAGGATAGCGCGGATGCTGCAGTCGGCTGGCTACCCGGTTGAGCTCGCCGAAGGCCAAAAGCGAGCGCTCGAACTGGCCGCGGGCGGACAAATCGAAGCCGCAATCGTATTCGACCTCGCCGACCTGGCACAGGAGTTACGCCGTAAGGTACGAAAGACAATTGTCCTCGGGCGAACGGACCAAACACAGGCGCATGCACTCCCAGTTGAAGCATTGGATGCGCAGAAGCTTCTGGAGCAACTTCGAGCGACCTCATCTGCCCGCAGCGCAGCCGGCGAGACCGGCCTGGCGCCGATAATCTTAACGATTAACACCTGCAAGCTCGACCTCGCCGGCCGCACCTTTGTTGATAGAAACGGCCGCGAGGTGCAGCTGACCCGCTGCGAGACCGCACTGCTGGCCGCATTCGTAGAAAGCCCTTGCCGGGTGCTTGCGCGCAATCAACTGCGCCACGCCGTTGCTGGGCATGGCGCTCAGCCCTATGATCGCAACATCGATATGCTCGTCGCTCGGCTGCGGCGTAAGATTGAGGCGGACCCAAAGACGCCTGCATTCATCATCACAGTACCTGGACTTGGGTACAAATTCGCCGTTCGGCCGCACAGCGCCGCGGATGCTAAGTCGCAGCCAGGCATCGAGCCGGAATTGCAGACGGAGGCTCGAGACGCGTGGGTCAGCCAGTCGGCACTTGATAAGGTCACACCGACAAATCTGCCCGATCGAATCGGCTTGACACATTTCGAGCCAGCAAGACGCCAGGTCAGTGTATTGTCTTGTAGGCTCGTTGGCGCGGCCGCGCTAGCAGCCAATTTGGATCCTGAGGACTTTGGCAGCACCGTCCGCCATTTCCAGGGTATTTGCAGCTCAGTCATCTCGCAGTGGGGCGGAGCTGTCACCCATTCCGTAGCGGATGAAATTCTTGCACTGTTCGGATATCCCAACGGCCACGAGAATGATGCTGAGAGGGCCGTGCACGCCGGCCTCGATCTAATTGCGAAAATAGGCGAGGCCTTCTCTCCGTCCGGTGAACCGCTGCAGGCGTGCATTGCCATCGCGACCAGCTTAGTCCTCATTGGAGATAATCAGAGTGTTGCCGGAGAAGCCATCATCACAGCTGCGCGATTGTTGAACGCAACGAACCCGAGTTCAGTCATGGTCACCTCGAGCACGCGCAAACTTCTTAGCGGCGCGTTCGTTTGTGATGATCCTCAGTTCTGCGACCTGCAGGGAGCTTCCAAGCCCGTGATCGCTTGCCGAGTCACCGGGAAACGTGCGATTGGGAGTCGATTCGATGCCGGAAGGGCTAGGAAGCGGCTACAGCTTGTCGGTCGGCAACATGAACTGCAGCAGATGTCGAACCTCTGGAAGCGGGTTAAGAGTGGCAAAGGTCAAGTCGTGCTTGTTTGCGGGGAGACCGGCATCGGTAAGTCCAGTTTATGCCGGGCCTGGTTAGATGGCATCGCAGACGAGCCGCATATCGTTCTTCGCAATCAGTGCTCGCCATACCACACCAACAGGCCATTTTATCCGGTAGCTACCCAGCTCGAGCATGCAGCTCGTTTTGAGCGAGGGGATAGCTCGGAAGTAAAGCTCAAGAAACTGGAAATTCTGCTCTCTGCGGCCGGCTCAGCAGCACTGGTGGATATACCACTTCTCGCTGCCTTGCTGTCACTTCCTACGGAGCGATTTTACGCCTCCCCAGTTCTCACACCGCAGCGTCAGAGAGATCTCACCATTGCTGCGCTGCTCCGACAAATTCTAAGCCTCGCACGTACGCGACCCGTGGTCCTTAAAGTCGCGGACGTCCACTGGGCGGACTCCAGCACGCTCGAGCTGCTCGATCGATGCATCTCGTCGATCAAGGCTGCTCGGGTTTTCGTCCTATGCACGTTTCGGCCAGAGTTCTCCCCGCACTGGTTGGACGAGTCGCACGTTACCATGCTGCGCCTCGATCGATTGTCACGCGAGCAAATCGGAAACATCATTTCTGATGTAGCTGGGGGGAAGGAGTTGTCCTGTGGAGTGCAGGAGCAGATCATTACGAAGGCCGATGGTGTTCCATTGTTTGCCGAAGAACTCACGAAGGCAGCACTAGAGCCTGCGCCGGTCAAAGATGCAGGAGATCGGTACCATTGCACTGGTTCGCTCCCAGCTATCGCCATGCCGACGACTCTGCTAGGCTTGTTGACCGCGCGTCTTGATAAGCTTGGTCCGAGTAAGGAGATCGCCCAGACCGCTGCAACCATCGGTCGCGAGTTCTCCTATCGCCTGCTCGCTGCGGTCGCCCCGCTGTCTGGCGCTTCGCTGCAGAGCACTCTCGATCACATAGGCTCTTGCGGTCTGATCTCCATCCGCGGGGAACCACCACATGCAACCTACGCGTTCAAGCATGCGCTGGTCCAGGATGCGGCCTATGCCACAATGGTGCGTAGCAAGCGCGAACAACTCCACAGTCGGATTGCCAATGCCCTTATGACAGAGTTCCCCGAGGAGGTCGAAGCGCAACCCGAGTTAATAGTCTATCACCTCGCACGAGCAGGGCTGAACGAGAAGGCGATCGAATTTTTGCGAAAAGCTGGACAAGCGATCGAACGTTCAGCCAATGCGGAGGCCATTGGACGCCTGAAGCGTATACGCGAATTGTTGCTTTTGCTTTCCGAGAAATCACTTTCCGAGGATCAGGCACCTCATCATGCGGCGTTTGGGCTGAACATGACGGGCGGTGCGTGGTCCGAGCTGGCCTTTCGCCCTGCGTCGGGCTGTCAGGTCGTCGAAGCCGGGTTGTAAAGACTAGGACGCATCCTAATTGGCGGCGCTGGCTTAATGGGGGTTGGGGGCCTCCGTTATGTCCCCGTTCGTCAACAAACTCCGGAAGCGAACCATCCAATCTTCGTTTGTGACGATTTTGTTACAATTTAGAGACATCGTGGTGACAGCCATGCGGTAGGTCAGTACCGAAGAAAAAACCTACAGAGGAATCGGTGCATGAAGGATACCCCTGTTTCCATCGTAGTAGCAAGCAATCAGCCTGCGTTCCTGCATCACATTACGGCTATACTAAAATCAAATTCCGACATGACCGTTTTTGCGGGTTGCAGCGACGGCACAGCGGCTATGCAAGCAATTTCCCTATTGACGCCGACGGTGGCTGTACTCGATTTTTTAATGCCAGGTTTAACTGGCCTGGACGTGTTGGCGAGGGTTTTTGCGGATCGCTGCGCCACGAAAGTGGTGCTTCTGACTACAAACAACCAGCAAGCCCTAGTCGCCTTCACTCGAGGCGCAAAAGGGGTAGTGCTCAAAGAGGCAACGCCTCCCGAACTTCTTCAGTGTATACGGCGCGTTGCCACGGGCGGTCACTGGTTGCCATCGGGTCTGGTCGATTCGAGACTTGAGCAGGACGCCCGGTCCGGATCGGCGAGCCAGCTTGTGTTCGAGTCGCTTACAAAACGCGAGCAGCAAATCGTTGTGATGGTATCGAATGGCCTTTCGAACAAAGATGTTGGTCGCCGGCTTGATCTTTCAGAAGGGACTGTGAAGGTTCATCTCCATAATATTTATCGAAAGCTAGGCGTCAATAATCGAACAGCATTAGCTGCCATGGCTGTGACATGCCGCGAGCACCTGCAACGTCCAGTATACGCACCTCATCGAGAGCCGTATCCGTCACGCCGGGGGGCCGAAAATTGGCCTATTTTTCGGATAGCGGCTGACTTGGATTACGAGGTGCTCTCGTGAGACCGACGGGGGCGTATTCTGCCTCCACTCGGAGAGCGCCTCAGTAAGGATTTCGGGGGTCGTTGCGCGGGCAGTTACCTCCCATTTGCCTCGGCGCGTCAAGGTCGCTTCTTCGATTTCTTCCAAGCGCACTCATTACTTGCACGCCTCTGAGACTTTCCATTAGGGCTTTGGCATCCCGCAAGTCCGTCGTGTCAAACCCTTCTGTGAATTGACCATAGACGGATTGCAACAGCTTTAGCGCCTTTCCCTGTCGACGTTGACCTTGCCACAGGCGTGCAAGGTCACACGAGACGCGCAGTTCCCAGCTGCGCGCATGCTGGCTTCGCGCAATCTCAAGAGCGCTGACAAGCAGAGTCTCAATTTCCTGGACTTTGGTTCGGCCCCCAGCTTGCAAGAGACGTGCCTTGACGCGCAGCACCTCGGCCATCTCCCAGCACTCACCGGTATTCTTGGAAATGGCGAGGGCCTGCTCGATCGCCTGTAACGCGGCCTCACCGCGATCAGCTTCGAAGCAAGCTTCGGCTTCCAGGGTTAGAAAAAACGGCAACCACAGCCGAGCGCCCTCCTTCTGCCATTCAAGTATACCCGCCCGAAGTACTTTGATGCCGTGGTCCACGTTGCCCTGGCGTATCTCGGCCCAGCCTTCGAAAATCAGGCCAAAGTTTATCCAATGCAAAAATGCATTTTCGGTGCAGAGCGAGACAACTAACCCTGCATACAATTGTGTGTCCTCGCAGCGGCGCCGAAAGAGATCCAAAAACCCGCCAAGGCAAATAGCGAAAACGAGGCTCTGCGGATGCGACAGCTCTTCGGCATGTTTTTTCGCCTCGGCCGCAACCTGCAAGGCTTGCTCAACGTATCCTACATGCCATAGTGCCAAACTTAAGTAGCTCAGTGCGGTTACCCCGATATCCTGGCCGTACTGGAACCGGTACGGGCCATGATGCTCCGAATCATACAGCGCTCGTGCTCGCTGGAGGTGGCGCAGTGCGTCGACAAATTCCCCCGTCCTCACGCATGTGGCACCCAGGATGCGATGGGCAATACACAGCGCCGCCACGTCGTTATGCCGTTCGGCCTCGGCGAAGAACTCAGCAGCTGCATCCTTCTGCTTGGCGACATCGCCTCCGACATGGTGACATGCCCATATCCCGGAGAGGATCGCAAATTTCTGTGATGGATCAGTCGAATCGTCAATGTTCGCCCTCGCCCGTAACAAGATCGCTCTGGTCTCGGGCGCGGTGTAGCCGCGGCTGGCTATCATTGCTTGACTGAGCGGCACCTCCACCGCAAGCACCGCATGTTTGCGTTCCGGATGCTCGGGAAGTGACCGCAGCAGTTCGAGCGCACGCGTCAGCTGCGCAATAGCCTCTACATTGGCAGAGCGTTCGATCGCGCGCTCTCCAGCCTTTCGCAAATATTCAATAGCCTTCTCGTTCAGCCCCGCCTGTGCGAGGTGATAGCCCATTAACTCGGGTTGCGTTTCGACCGTTTCGGGGAATTCCGCCATGAGGGCATCGGCGATCCGACTGTGAAGTTGTTGGCGCTTGCTCCGCGGCATCGTGGAATAGGCCGCTTCCTGGACCAGCGCATGCTTGAAGATGTAGGTCGCATCTGGCGGTTCCCCGCGCGCGAAGACCAACCCGCAAGTAGCTAGCTCCTCAATAACTCTCTGCAGCAAGGGGCCAGAGGCCGGGACAACTGCGGCGAGCAGACGATATGAAAATTCGCGACCTATGGCAGCACCAATCTGCGCGATCTCCTTGCTTAAGCCAAGCCTATCGACACGCGCGGTCAACGAGCCTAGCAGGGTCGTCGGAATGACTAGAGATGATAGAAGCCCAGTTGTGATGTACCGGTCACCTGCATCCCGGAGTGACCCAGATTCCACCACAGCCTTGGTGAGTTCCTCGGCAAATAATGGAACGCCATCGGCCTTGGCCGTGATCTGTTCTTGCATCCCGCACGGCAACTCCTTGCCGCCAGTTACCTCGGAAATGATTTGCCCAGTTTGCTCGCGCGACAATCGATCGAGACGAAGTAAGGTTACGTGCGACTCGTCGAGCCCGGGTGGGAAGAATTCCGGCCTAAAACTGCACAAAACGAAAACCCGAGCCGTCTTGATCAATGCGATGCATCGACCGAGCAGCTCAAGCGTACTGGAATCACTCCAGTGCGCATCCGCGAACTCAATAACTACCGGTCGGGTAAGCGCGAGATCGAGAACCTGTCGAACCAACGCAGCTATCGTGAGATCTCTTTGCCGCGGTGGCGTCACAGTTGGTGATGGATAGTCCGTAGCGATTGACAGCAGGGCAGCGAAAAATGGGAGATCCGTCAGTGTTGCAGCGCCAGCCTGAGAGAGCACAGTCTCCAGCTTTCCGAGCTTTACATCCGGTGGATCCTCTCGCTTAAAACGAGCTGCATACTCAAGCTGCTGGATTATTGGATAAAATGGGGTGTTGGTGTGGTGCGGACAGCATTGATTCCGGATGATGATGTGCGGTTCATCAGCGATGCGATTTAGCCAATTCTCGCAGAGTCGTGACTTGCCGATGCCAGCCTCGCCGCAAATGAACACGACTTGCCCTTTGCCAGCTTTGGCCCGCTCCCACAGCCTCGACAGCTGCTGCAATTCATGCTGCCGGCCCACAAACTCGGCAAGTTTTCCTATTCTGCTGGCTTTAAATCGGCTCTCAATGGCTTGTTTCCCCGTGACTCGGTATGCAGTCACTGGCTCGGAAACCCCCTCAAGTTTGCACAACTGAGGATCGTCGCAAATGAACATGTTGCCGAGGAGTTTGCGGGTGCTCGCAGTGATGTTGACCGAATTCGGGAGCGTTAAGTTCCGCAATTGTCTGGCTATGACGATGGCTTCTCCGATGGCAACCTGGTCACCGCCGACAAGCACCAATCCGGTCGCAACGGCGGCCCGCAGTTTCACTGGCTCACCCAAGGCCGATTGGAGATCGCGGACCTTTTCCACGAGGTCCAGGCCTGCGTATACGGCGCGCTCAGCATCATGCTCATGTCCCTTGGGGTACCCAAACAACGCAAGAATGTTGCCACTGCCACTCAAAGAAGTGACAACAACTCCTCCCCACTGGGTAACGACCGTCGTGCAAAGTTGTTGGAAGCGCTGGACAATGCTGAAAACTTCCTCCAGGTCCAGCCGAATTGCCATCGGCAAGTCAACGAGCATGCAAGACAATGCGGTCAACTGCCGCATTTCTGGCGCGGAATGCCGCGAGGTAACGTCCGGAGCTAGAGGTTTGCCCTTTTCCTGGTCAACGACCGGCGGTGGATCGCCATTCTCGACAGTTTGCGGCTTTACAGCGAATTTGTACCCGACGCCGGGGACGGAGAGGATGAATCGTGGCCTCCTCGGATCCTGCTCTATTTTGTGCCGCAGCCGAGCCACGATCATGTCGATGCTGCGACCATGGGGTTCTGCCTCATGCCCGATCACGGCGTGCCGCAGCTGGTCGCGCGAGAGCACCCGGCAAGGATTGCGTACGAATGCGGTTAGCACGGCTGTCTCGGCGCGGGTCAATCCTACCTCGCGGCCGCAGCCAGCGACAAAGGTGTGGGCGGCCAAGTCCAGCCGGCCGTTGTCGATCTTTAGACTTACCGATGTTGGCCGAGCTCCCTCGCCCACGTTCCCTGGCGCCGCTGTCAGTCGTTGGACCCGATCTAAAAGCTTCTGCTCATCCAATGCTTGCGTGGAAAATGTACCTGCCTCACGAAGTGAACGCTGCGGCCCAAGGATATCGTCCGTTTGGTCCAGGACGATCATTCTCGGGATATACCGGCCTATCTCGAGCTCTAGTCGGCCGAGGTCTTTACCATTGACAAGAAGCGCCACTTCGATCCGCTCGCCCGCAGCTACCTCTAGCGCCCGCTTCCGGCTTCCGGCGAGCTCGACGGCATATCCAGCCGACTGCATCAAGCAGGCAATTCTGGCCCGGAGCTCAATTTCCTGCGCTATGATCAAGACTCTTTTCATACGGGCTTGTTAGATTTCTGTTACAAGGACGGCACTGTTTTTCCGACCTGCTTTGACGGTTGTTACGTTTCTGTTACAGGGTTCGTCTGGCAGCGCAGAGCCAGTGCCCTGTTCCCCGCGGCAGAATTTCTCCCCACAGACGTTGAACCGCACCGCAGACATAGCATGGTAATGATATAGCGTGGTAATGATATACCATGGTAATGATATAGTATGGTAACGAATTGTTACATGTCTGTTACATGGCCGACCGTTTTTTTGGCCGCCCGATGTACTACCCCTAAGCCATGTCGTATTGGTCCTGCAGGCTTCTTAGCCAATCCCTCAAGGAGGCATTCTTCGCGATGACGGTAGATTCCGCCAACGCCTTTCCGGAGGAGGAAAGCGAATTCCATGAGACTGGGTTGACGGAGATGCCGGCCGTGAAGATCAAAGTGCCGCGCGTCGCCGAGGTGCCGATTCATCTGGAGTGCAAGCTCAACCAGGTGATTGAGCTCGGCCCAACACCGCCACCCGCTTGTAACTAGGCGAGGTCGTGTACTTCCACGTCGACCCCGCCTGCGCATAACCAACGGCTACATCGACATGAGGAAGCTCGCTCCAATCGGACGCCTCAGCGGCTTCCAATATGTCACACTTGGCGACATTCTCGATCGCAGATTCGAGGACGGCCAGCCGCGATAACTGACATGACGCACGATACATTAAGCGTTTCGTTGGACCGGTTCTGCAGATTCATGCCACCTCCGAAGGACGGCACGGGAGTGCCACAGCAACATGAGCACCCGATTAGCGCAGTGAGAAATTCCTCTACCACCCCATAACACGAGAGTGCTTCGATGCCACGGCAAATCCGATACCGCTTGCCGCTAAATTTGGTGCTTCACCCCCCACTTACGCCGACGAGTGCGTGCGATCGTTTGCCGGCACCGTTGGCGCCGATGATGCCCACCGTCTGCAAATATGGTACCTCGACGTTAATATCGCGGGCGACGACCACCGAACCAAAGCTCTTTTCCAGACCGCGGATGCTGAGGATCGCGCTCATGATAGCCTCATACAATCGCGCTCACCCGTGGATGTCGGTGGGAGCCTCTGCTGTTGATAATTCTATTCCTGCCAGAGGGGATCGGCTCGCTGTTTCAGCGCGTGCCGCTCCCACCGACATCCAAGGTATAACGTGGTGCCGGTCAGGCCGGATGGCCGTTCCAAGGCGGAGCGCTTGCAACAGCACATGCGCACGATTCGCGAGGGGTCACATTCACCTTCGCCAGGGTGCGTCATGGCTTGACGAGTTCGTCACCGAGCTCGTGGGATTCCCGTCTGCGCCCTTCAATGATCAAGTCGATGCGCTGTCGCAATGCCTCGACTATGTCGGTCAAAACCCGCCCTTGACTATACCCGCTTCGGCGGGGGTGAGCGCAATCTCGACACGGTGGGGGACGTTTGCCGATTTCAAAGGAGCACCGGACATGCAGGCCCCCGGGATAGCCCTGCGCATGGGCAGCCGTCGCAACGTCTGGACGTGATCATGCCGGCGTGCGCGCAAGCTCGTTCGCAAAAGCCGCAAAAATTCCCTGTATTTTTCCCTGATGCAGGGAATTCCCGGCCCCGCTCGTTGGCTGAAGTACGAGTGGATGGCGAACCGAGGGGCCGAAAAGGACATCGCGATGACCCCATCCGCTCCAGCAAACGAGACTAATAGCACGCGCTCCAGTGCCGCGGGCGCGCTGCAACCTACGACAACCGTGCGCCAGGTCGACCTGGTGCTCGGGGCTTTACGGCCATTTCCGAGAGCTACAAGGATAATCCCCAGGGGCTCACGGCCCTGGCGGAGGCCGCCCCTGCATTAATCAGAGGCAATAAGGACACGTGACCTTTCGCTCGCAACGTTTTTGAGATCGGCGTCGACCATTTCTGCTACCAGCTCTTCGAACGAGACTTTATGCCGCCAGCCAAGCTTTGATCTGGCCTTCGATGGATCGCCTATGAGCAGGTCAACCTCCGTCGGACGGAAGTAGCGGGGATCGACCCGGACCAAGACGCGGCCCGAGATCTGGGCAAACGTCTTCTCGACGAATTCGCGCACCGAATGCATCTCACCAGTTGCGAGGACGTAATCATCCGGCTCAGGGTGCTGTAGAATTCGCCACATGCCCTCAACATAGTCGCGCGCATGCCCCCAATCACGCTTGGCATCCAAATTACCGAGAAAAAGTGTCTCCTGACGACCTAACTTGATTGCCGCCACCGCACGGGTAATCTTTCGGGTCACGAAAGTTTCTCCTCGGATCGGACTTTCATGATTGAACAGAATTCCGTTTGAAGCATGAATACCATAGGCCTCTCGGTAATTTACGGTGATCCAGTAGGCATATAATTTTGCTGCCGCATACGGTGAGCGCGGATAGAAGGGCGTGGTCTCGCGCTGGGGAATTTCCTGAACGGTCCCGTACAACTCTGATGTCGAGGCCTTGTAAAATCATACGCGTTTTTCCATCCCGAGAATTCGAATAGCCTCAAGCAGCCGTAAGGTCCCAAGGCCATCAGCATTCGCAGTATATTCCGGTGTTTCAAACGAGACCTGCACATGGCTCTGGGCCGCAAGATTGTAAATCTCTTCAGGTTGCGTGTCTTGCACGATGCGTATGAGGTTTGTCGCATCAGTCATGTCGCCGTAATGGAGAACGAAGCGCAGCCCGGTGTCGTGTGGGTCCTGATAAAGATGGTCGACGCGGCCGGTATTGAAAGATGACGATCGACGCTTTAAACCGTGGACGACGTATCCTTTGTTGAGCAAGAATTCGGCAAGGTATGCGCCATCTTGCCCAGTGGCGCCGGTAACCAAAGCCACGCGTTTTGCCATGAATGTCCTGTTCGTAAGCCGGTGAGTTTCACAATTGCGTTTGCGGAAGTTGCCGCCGCAATCTCATTTGTGTACACCAAGACGTAACGAAAAAGGAAGCCTGCGAAGTCAAGAGCAGACCCGAGCGGATGTGCTTGCGGCCGGGTGTGGTAACCCTTGTGCTGGAGTTCGGGCATGTGCTTCTCGGCTGCTGCCTCTTTCGATCAGGACAGCATGAATTTTGCCTCGAACACCGCGCCATTCCCTTCGACGATGCCGTCCAACGTCGCGGCCATCCAGCGGATCACCGGTGACTGTAGGTAACCCAAGAGGTTCATTATGCCGAGCACAATCATTCCGGTCATCATGTGCGGCGGAGCTGGAACGCGACTGTGGCCAGTCTCGCGCGAGAGCATGCCGAAACAGTTTGTTCCGCTGATCGGTCAGGGCTCGACCTTCCAGCAGGTGGTGGCGCGCATCTCCGATCCGGAACTATTCGCCCGCCCGATTGTCATCACCAATGCGGAATTCCGCTTTGTCGTGGCTGAGCAGTTGCGCGAGTGCGGCATCAGTGCGGATATCGTGCTTGAGCCGTCGCGCCGAGATTCGGGTCCGGCAGTGGCGGTCGCCACTGTGCTTGCATCCGAACGCGATCCGGAAGCGCTGGTGTTGGTGCTTGCGGCGGACCATGTCATTCGTAAGCTTGCCGACTTTCGCGACGCCTGTCAGTGCGCCGCCCAGACAGCGGCGCTTGGCCGGATCGTCACGTTCGGCATCTATCCAACCTATGCTGCGACGAATTACGGCTATATTCGTGTCGGAGCACCACTCAATGGCGCTTTTGTGCATGGGGTCGAAGCATTTGTCGAAAAACCCGATGCCGAGACGGCTGCGAAATACGTTGCAGACCATTATCTCTGGAACAGCGGCAATTTCCTTTTCTCGGCTGCAACGATGTGGGAGGAGATTGAACGACTGGAACCGCTCATAGCCGAGACCGCGAAAGCATCGGTCGCAACCTCGACGCGCGACCTCGAATTCTTGCGGCTTGCGCCTGAGCCTTTCGCGCGTGCCCCGAAGAAATCAATTGATTATGCGGTGATGGAGCGCACCAGGCGTGCGGCGGTCGTGCCGGCTGATCTCGGCTGGTCGGACATCGGTAGCTGGAGCACGGTTTGGGACATCCTCGATCACGACGCGGCGGGCAACGCCACCGACGGTCCCGTCGTCCTGTCGGACACGCGCAACAGTCTCGTGCGCTCCGAGGAATCCATGCTGACCACTGTGGTCGGGCTCGACGATGTCATCGTCATATCCACGGCGGATGCGGTGCTGGTCACCAACCGCGCCAAGGCGGAAGACGTCAAAGGACTTGTCGAGCGGCTCAAGGCCCAGAACTATCGCGCGGCGACCGAGCACCGGCGCATCTATCGGCCATGGGGATATTACCAGGACGTCGATATCGCCTCGCGCTATCGGGTCAAACGCATCATGGTGAAGCCCGGCAGCAAGCTTTCGCTGCAAAAGCACTTCCATCGATCGGAGCACTGGGTCGTCGTGCAAGGAACCGCGGAGGTCACCGTGCAGAACGAAGTGCGCCTGGTGCACGAGAACGAATCCATCTATATCCCGATCGGCAGCGTGCATCGGCTCGCCAATCCTGGAAAAATCCCGTTGGAGCTGATCGAGGTGCAGGTCGGCAGCTATCTCGGCGAGGACGATATCGTGCGCCTTGATGATGTCTATGGGCGGCAATAACAGGACGGCGATGATCGCCTCGACGGGGAGTCTAGCAGCAATCTTGTGCCCGCACGCGAATATGCCCGCTACGCAGGACACATCATAACCGCCGAGGCGAGGAACATACAGAATTTTAAAGTACGCGTCGTCTGACGACCGGCGAAGTCGCCCCGCCACATTAACAAGCCGTTGCGCGCGCCGAGGCTGGTGGAAGCAGCTTGCCGGATCCCGTATACCATGGGGGTCGAGAATAAATTGAAAGTCGTAGTCGACGTGCTAGGTAACGCAGAAGAGTGGCATAAGGAGCCAGCAGCTCGGTATGCCCCGCAAGACTCCACGTGTGCCGAGTCTAGGCCGCAAGTTTGACAGCACGAACGAGAGCGTGAGAAAGGCAGCAATCATCGGATGGATTATTTCTCTGGTAGGAATGGGCGTCTGGCTTTACGGATATTTTGTGACCGGCCATCCGTCGCTTCTTGACTGGCGTACCATCACCCCCTGGTGGATTGCCGACTTCTTACCGAATTTCGAATCTGAGCTTGGATTTATGCTGATGATAATTGGCACCGGGTATGTCTACTGGCCCTCGCGGCAGTAGCTGAGATTCCTCGGTATCAAATGTCATTCCAACCTAAGACTGAGGCGAGATTTGCGCCGCCCGGACTGCAGCCCCGAATTGGAGTGGCCTTCGCCGAACGCCGACAGTCTCTCCCCAAAACGCTGCTCAATTAATCGGGCGTCGATCGCCGAGAGCGTGTTCTTGGCGCCAAGGCTGCGATGCGCCCACGCGGTTGCCTCATCTACCGACTTGAGGTTATCGAGCTCCGCCAGCAGCCGATCTCGCAAGGCCGCTGACTGATCGGCAGCGAGAGCAGGCTTCGGCTCTCGAACCAAGGATTTCCGATCGCCGCGCGACCCGGTCGATGCCGCTCTCGTTTCCAGCGCAACGAGCTGCTCATAGTCAGTGGCGGTGGTTGTCTTGCCGGCCTGGCGCCCGGTCAGCTCATGATCTCACGCTCGGGGAGATGGCCGTGGCGCACCAGGCGTCAGCGGCCATCGTCGGTTACGTCGTCGGCGTGTTTCTCGCGGCGTCGGACAAAATACCTGCGCGCCGCTCCGCGGGATGGTTGATGTCAATCGGAACGTAGGCTGCGCCTGCACTATTCCAACGATCGTGAAAGACAAAGTCGACCTGTGGGCTAACAGGCAGCCCGACAAACCGTCTCGCTCGGAAGCGCTGCGACGGCTGGTTGAAATGGCCCTAAAGTTGAAGCGAAATTGAGAAGCCGCGAATAAACCCCGCGCCACCCGCGTGGCAGGTGCACATCGCG
>Ga0209526_10001692_pt1 | contig 14826 bp, 17 predicted proteins | sample JacPinW_OM2H0_M1_FD_188566 | JGI IMG/M metagenome (GOLD analysis project Ga0209526, IMG submission 188566) | Forest soil microbial communities from Algoma, Ontario, Canada - Jack Pine, Ontario site 1_JW_OM2H0_M1 (SPAdes) (version 2) | ecosystem: Environmental > Terrestrial > Soil > Boreal... | reverse complement strand
CCCCACCCCTTCGCAGACGATCGGGCCGTTCTTCGGCTTTGCGCTTCCTTTCGCGGACGGCGGCCAGGCGGTCGACCCGTCCGATCCAGGGGCGCTCCGGATCGAGGGCCAGCTCCTCGACGCCGAGGGAGCGCTGGTGTCCGACGGGCTCCTCGAGCTCTGGCAGGAAGACCAGTTTGCCCGCTGCCCGACCGACGCCGAGGGCGCCTTCCACGCCGTTGTCCGCAAACCCGCTCCGCTGCCGGGGCCAGATGGCCGCACCCAGGCGCCTCATCTCAACGTCACCGTTTTCGCACGCGGTCTGCTGCGCTACCTGGCGACCCGACTCTATTTTCCGGATGAGGACGCCGCGAACTCGTCGGACCCCGTGCTCGAGAGAATCCAGCCGGAGAGGAGGCAGACACTGATCGCCCAAGAGGACCGCGGCCTACTCCGATTCGACGTGCGTTTGGGAGGTGACGGTGAGACTGTTTTCTTCCAGCTCTAGCGGCTCTCTGGACTTGCGAAGTCGACCACATGACGGATCAAGAGCGCCCGATGCCTGAGCCACGGGTCCCTCTCGTGGACCTGCCGGCCGATGTGGTGGACCGTTTGACCCAGATGAGCGAGCCGCCGATAAACCTCTACAGATCCCTGGGGAACCATCCGCCGCTGCTGAGGGCGTGGATCGATTTCGCCTGGACGCTCCGAGAAGGCATCACACCGCGAACGCTCCGCGAGTTGATGATCCTTCGCGTAGCACAGCTAATGAATGCGGAGTATGAGTGGCATCATCACCGGCGAATGGCAACCGTGGCAGGCGTGCCGGCGGAGAAGCTGGAGCAGCTCGCCAACTGGCGGGGATCCGATCTGTTCGACGAACGCGAGAGGGCGGCGCTCGCCTACGCGGAGGAGATCAACGCCGGAAAGGTCTCGGACGAGGCGGCGGCCGCCATTGCCAGGCATTTCGCGCCGGCGGAGATGGTCGAGCTGACCCTGACCGCCGCGTTCTATGCGATGGTGCCTCGCGTGCTGGACGCTCTCCGAGTGCCTGTGGAGAGCTGAGGGCGCTCGAATGCCGTTCGATCGATCCTCTCAATTGATCGCCGCGAACTTTGCCGTCTGACCGGCTGTTCGGGCCCAGCCTGACCACTGATGACATGGCCGCCGCCGTGTCGGACACGGCCTGGCTGGCCGCGATGCTTCGGTTCGAGGCCGCGCTGGCGACCGTGCAGGGCCGTCAGGGGCTCATCTCCGGTGACGCCGTCGCCGGAATCGTCGCGGCCTGCAACCCGGCTCGCTTCGATGTCGCGGCCCTGGGACGCGAGGCGGTGGCTTCAGCGTCGCCGGTCGTGCCGCTGGTGGCGGCGCTCCGCAAGGCTGTGGGACAGGAGATGGCTCCGTCGGTCCACCGTGATGCGACCAGCCAGGACGTGATGGACACCGCCATGATGCTGATCTCGCGCGACGGGCTCGACATACTGCTCGCCGATCTGGCTGCGCTCGCGGCGGAATGCGCCAACCTGGCCGAGCGCCACCGCGACACACCGATCGCCGGCCGCACGCTCTTGCAGGCGGCCTTGCCTACGACCTTCGGTTGCAAAGCCGCGATCTGGCTCGAGGGCATCCTCGAGGCCCGCCGCGGACTTGCCGGGTTCCGCCGCGACCGGGTCGCGGTCCAGCTGGGAGGCCCGGTGGGAACCTTCGGCGGAAGCGAGCTGGTCGCGGATCTCGCCCAGGAGCTGGACCTGGCGCGGCCCGACCTACCCTGGCAGGCGGCACGCAACAGGGTGGCAGAGCTGGGGGCCATGCTGGCGATCACGGCCGGGGCTGCCGCCAAGATCGCCCTCGACGTGGCGCTGCTGGCTCAGAGCGAAGTGGCCGAAGTGGTGGTCGCCGCGCCCGGCCGCTCCTCGAGCATGGCCCACAAACGTAATCCAGCCCAGGCAATTGAGGCACGGGCCGCTTCTGCCCTGGCTACAGCGCAGGCGGGCGTCCTGTTGGGGGCGATGGCCGGCGAACATGAGCGCGCAGCAGGCGCCTGGCAGTCGGAATGGCCGGCCCTCACCGAGCTGTTCCGCGTCACCGCCGGCGCCGTGGCGCGCACCCTGGAAATGCTCACGGGGCTGCAGGTCGACGCGGTTCGGATGAGGGCCAACCTTGGGCCCGCGCACATCGCGCCCGACACGGGCGGCGCCGCTGCTCTGGTCGACCGGGCGATTGGGATCTACCGCAAGGAGATGGAGGAATGAGCGACGAACTGCGTGAGCACGGAATGAGGGTCCGGCGAGAGGTCCTGGGCGACGCCCATGTCGACCGTGCGGAAGCCGGCCGAACACCGCTCACCGAGGAGTTCCAGGAGTTCCTCACGCGCTATGCGTGGGGTGAGATCTGGAACCGGCCGGGTCTCGACCGTAGGACGCGAAGCTGCATCACGATCGGGATGTTGGTCGCCCTGGGTCACGACGAGGAACTGGTGCTGCACCTGCGCGGGGCGCTGAACAACGGGGTGACCAGGGATCAGATCAAGGAGATTCTGCTGCAGTCGGCCGTCTACTGCGGAGTGCCCGCCGCCAACTCGGCCTTTCGAATCGCCTCCGAGGTCCTGGGCTGACCGTCCGGTGAGGCTGCTCCTGTTCGGCGCACCGGCGAGCGGAAAAGGCACGCAGGCCGACCGGCTGAGCGAGCGCCTGGGAGTCCCACAGGTAGCGACTGGCAACATCCTCAGGGCACAGGTCGCCCTGCGGACCGAGTTGGGCGTCAGGGCCGCCGCGCTGATGGAGCGGGGGGATCTGCTTTCGGACGAGCTGATGATCGAGATCATCCGTGTCCGTCTGCGTCAGCCGGACTGCGCAGAAGGGTTTCTGCTGGACGGATTCCCCAGGACGGTAGCCCAGGCGAAGGCGCTGGACAGGCTGGCCCAGGCTATGGCGATCCGCATCCATCGCGTCCTCTACCTGAAGGTCCCGGACGACGAGCTGGTCCGTCGCATCAGCGGAAGGCTGACCTGCGCAATCTGCAATCGAAGCTATTTCTTCGACCCCGCGCCGCCGCACCCAGAGGCCTGCGAGGAAGACGGTGGGCTGCTCCTCGTGCGAGAGGACGATCGGCCGGAGACCGCTCGTCGCCGAATCTCGGTGTATGTCGAAAATACGCTGCCAATCCTCGACCACTATCGCGGACAGGGCCTGGTGACAGAGATCGACGGCCTTGCCAGCGTCGATGAAGTGACCGATCGCATCTTGAGCTCCCTGCGATCCCCATTCCCTCCATCACGCTCCTGACCGAACGAATGAAGCAGCCCGCGGCGCCAGCCGCGTAGGATGGCGTGCCGTGCTCACCTCAGAACAACTCAACCACTTCCGTGCGCTGCTGGAGCGTGAACGGGCGGAGATTCAATCCCGCCTGACTGCTCGGAGCCGAGAGCTCGAGGAAACGATTCCGCGCGACGAGGACATCCGCGATGAGGGGGACGAGGCGAAGGTGGTGACCGATATGGAACCGATACTCGCTGAGACCGAGCTCGATCGGGACACACTGGAGAAGATAGATCGAGCGCTTCAACGCATCGAGGATGGCACATACGGAATCAGCGAAGTGTCAGGAAAGCCGATCCCATTGGAACGTCTGGAAGCAGTTCCGTGGGCCACGACACTCGTCGACGAACAACCGCCAGAGCCGACCTGACCAACTGCGCACCTATGTAAAGCGCCTGCGACACAAGCTGGAGGCACTCCACCTGCCCTGCCATCTGATGAGTCAGCACGGGCCAGGCTACTGCCTGAGCTTCGACTGAAGGAACGCGGCTCGGCCCGCCACCAGGACCGAGGCGGAATTGGTCGGCGGCCACCAGAATGGTCCCAGCACCTCGTGTTGATCTGACGGAGACTGGCGCCCCCGCGTCGCCGTACTGTCTCGGCATGGTGACGAGCACACGGCCAAGGACCGCGAGAGCAGTTGTGACGAAAGACCTGCGCTTGGGCCGCACGAGCCGCCGGCGTGGTGAGGGTGCATAGACGGGAGGGGCGACGACCACCGGTGTCCCCATGTGTCTGCGGACACTCGATAGTCACGCACCGGAGTTACGCGCGCTTCCAGGCGTGTACGGACAGGACGGTGGGAAGTCAGTGTCAGTGCCGGAAGTACCGGCAGGTGTCAGATGAGCTGCGTGAAGCGCTCGCCGACCTGCACACGTGCGTCGTCCAATGCGAGGACGACTGGGCACTGCAGGACCGGATCGATCGAGCGACGGAGCGCTGGCAAGCTCCGTAAAAAGCCTGTACGCGACCCTATTCGCCCCCTGCCATCGCGGTGGCGCTTCCCTCGGCACCTAGCCCCGTGTTAGCCCGGACGTCGATCTCGTGGAATTTCTGCTCGGCCAGGCGATCCACGCTGACCAGCTCGCCCAGGTAAGTGAAAACGATGGCGCAGATGAACCCGAACGGGATCGTGACGATCCCGACATTGGCCAGCGGGAAGATCGGGTTCTTGGGTGGGTTTACGCTGAAACCGGGGCCCAGGATGTAGCAGACGATGGTGGCGATCGTTCCGCCGAGGAGACCGGCGACTGCTCCCCAGGTGTTGAAGCGCTTCCAGAAGAGCGTGAAGAGGATCACCGGCAGGGCAGCCGAAGATGCGACAACGAAGGCAAGGCCGGCCACCAGGGCCGCCGCGTTGGTACTGGCACCGGTGGCTGAAGCCAGGAAGATGGCGAGCACCCCCACGAGAGCCGCGGTGATTCGCGCGACCAGCACCTGCTCGCGCTCGCTGACCTTGCCGTGGAACAGGTGCGTCCGGATGACATTGACGTAGAAATCGTGAGAGAAAGCGCCCGACGCGGCCAGCGTCAGCCCCGCCACGACGGCGAGGATGGTGGCGAAGGCCACCGCGGCGATGAAGGCGAGCAGGAATTCGCCGCCGATGGTGCCGAAGAAATGGTTGCCGAGGAAGTCGGCCAGGCGCGGCACCGAAAGGTTGTTGTTGGGAGCGCTTGCGCACTTGCCGTTGACGACCTTGGCGCAGATATTGGCTTTGCCGACCAGCACCGCGGCCCCGAAGCCCAAGAACGTCGTCATTATGTAGAAGGTTCCTATCAGCCCCATCGCCCAGCCCACGGAATTCCGCGCGGCTTTCCCGTCGGGGACGGTGAAGAAGCGCATGAGGATGTGAGGCAGGCCGGCCGTGCCGAGGATCAGCGCCATGCCGAGCGAGACGTTCTCCAGCAGCGCCTTGTCGGCGCCCCAGACTCGTGTTTTCCCGTACTGATAGAGGATCCCGGGATCGGTGAAGGGCAGTCCAGTGGCCTTGTCCTTGACGCCTGCGACGGAGTCGAAGAACGCGCCGAGATTGAAGCTGAAGAAGATCAGGACCATCAGGGTCAGGATCACGGCCCCGGTCATCAGCATCACGGCTTTGACGATTTGCACCCAGGTGGTGGCCACCATCCCCCCGACGATGACGTAGATCATCATCAGGAGACCGACCATGGTGATCGAGGGATCCAGCTTGACCCCGAACAGTGACCAGGCGAAGAACGGCTTGAGCGCCGCGTCCAGGCCGGGGATCAGGATCTTGATCAGGCTGCCCGCGCCCACCATCTGAGCCATCATGTAAGAGGCGCTGATCGCAATCGTGGCCACCGCGGCGGCGGAGCGGACGGGCGCCGGCCGCATCCGGTAGGCCAGCACGTCGGCCATTGTGAAGTTGCCGGTGTTGCGCATCGGCTCCGCAATCACGAAGAGCACGAGCAGGTACGCGACCAGCCAGCCGACCGAGTACATGAAGCCGTCGTAGCCGTTGAACGCGATGAGCCCGGCTATGCCGAGGAAGGAGGCCGCGCTCATGTAGTCACCGGCGATCGCGAGCCCGTTCTGCCAGCCTTTGATGGAGCGTCCTGCGGCCCAGAACTGCACGGTTGTGCGTGCCCTCCGGGCCGCCCACCCGGTGATCCCGAGCGTGATCGCTACGACTATGAGGAAGAGGACGAGGGTGAGGTTCATCGCTGCCCTCGCCGGAATGCCGCGCCGCCGCGCCGCCGCACCGCCTCCGCGAGCCTGTCAAAGACGGTGTTGGCTCGCCGGATGTAGAGCCAGGCCAGGATCCAGGCCATGAAGAACTCGGACAGAGCGAAGAGGTATGCGATGTTGACGCTGCCGATGACCCTGGTCCGCATCAGATCGGGGGCGACACCGTTCAAGATCGGCAGAGCGAAGTAGTAAGCGAGAAAGAAGATCGTCGCCGGCAGGACGAACCGCCACCTTGCCGCCATGAGCTCCCGGAACTCCCTGGTTTCCTCCAGTCCCTCCCACCTCGAGCCGTCCGTCCTCAGCTCCGATGACGCGGCCGGTTCTGGACCGGCGGGTGCGCCTCGGGCGGCCCCCTTTTCGACGAACTTCGACCCCATTCCTTCCCTCCTCTCCCTCCCCGGGTTCGCACGAAGGATCGTTCTGCAGCCATTTTGCAGATGTCGCGTTCCGCATGCAAACTGCCGGCGCGCAGTGGCAACGTCGGCTGTCGGTTCTATTTATCGACTTGGAAGTTGAAGCTGGTTCTCGCGCCGACCTCTTGCACGCGGATCTTCTCGAGTTCGACTCCCGCGCCACAGGTGTTCTCGAAGAACCGGAGGCCACCCACGGAGGCCGCCGCAGCCCGTTGGCCTCGAGAGCCGTCCCGGAGTGCCAGCCAGGCACCGCCTGCCGTCCATCCGACCCCCTTCGCGAGGTCGGAGAGGAGTGAGATCTGCTCGTCGAGATACTTCGTGTGCGGAAGGCGGTTGATGGCGCCGAACAGTTTCCGGTCGAGCGTCTGCCTGGGACGGCGGCGTAGTTTCATGCCGACGTCATGGTGAAGGAACGCACAGCGTCGAGTGTGGTTTTGGTAAGCAGTGCGGCGGGCTCAGTCACCGAGGAGATCGAGCATTACCGTTCGATAGTGAGGAGACCTGCCCATCCCCCAAAACGCAGGTGAACGCAGGTCAAAGGAGACGAACGCGATGACCGAGCTCAAGCCAGAAACGGAGCTCCCGGAGGGGGTGACCGTCGGACACTGGACTGACGCGAAGGGTCGCACGGGATGCACCGTCGTCCTTGCGCCGGAGGGCGCGGTTGGCGGCGTGGATGTTCGCGGCGGGGCTCCCGGGACGCTTGGCACCGACACCCTTCGCCCGGGCACGCTCGTCGAGCGCGCGCACGCTGTCCTCCTGACCGGCGGCAGCGCCTTCGGCCTCGATGCGGCCGGCGGAATCATGCGCTACCTGGAGGAGGGGGGCGTCGGGTACCCACTCGGCCCGGTCAGGGTCCCGATCGTTGTCGGAGCGGTCATCTTCGACCTTCTGGTGGGTGATCCGAGGGCGCGACCAAGCGGCGACGCCGGCTATGCCGCCTGCCAGGCGGCGACGCGCCAGCCCGAGATCGGAGCCGTCGGGGCTGGCACCGGCGCCATGGTGGCCAAGGCCGGCGGCGGTAAGCAGGCCCTGCCAGGTGGGTTCGGGGTGGCGAGCGCCCGCGCGGACCGCGCGATCGTTGCGGCGGTGATGGTCGCGAACAGCGTGGGTGGCATCTGGGACGACGAGCGCCACGAGTGGGTGGCGCCGCTGACGCAGTGGGACCGCGCCTCGAGCCTGGTGGCCGGCGCGAACACCACGATCGGGGTCGTCGTCACCGACGCGGGGCTGACCAGGGAGCAGGCAAATCGCGTGGCGACCGTGGCGCACGACGGGATCGCGCGGGCCGTGCGTCCGGCACACACCATGTACGACGGCGACACGGTCTTTTGTCTTGCCACGGGCAGGGTTGCCGCGCCATACGATGCGGTCGAGGCCGTCGCGGCGGATGTCGTGGCGCGCGCCATCGCTGCCGGCGTACGAGCGGCGTGGTGAGCCCCGGTTGTCTGGCTGCAGCGGCGTTCCCGGCTCAGTGAGCTGACGGTTGTTTGACGACCGGCCCCGAGGGGAACAAACAATAAAAGGCCGGGATCGCTCCGTTGCCCTCCTAGTGGTCCACCTCGTGTAGGGACGGCCGGCATTGCTCCGGCGGATCCGATGGGCGAAGAGGATTGAACCCGTGAGAATCCCCCATTTGAGCGATGCCCGCGACAGCTTGTACTTCTGGCCAATACTGACCCTGTCAGCGATCGCAGTCTTCTTCTTCGGTTGGGCAGTCCAGATTTCGGCTGAGAACTGGGTAGGGCAGGTGGTCTGGGGAGGGCTGTCGACGCTCGTTGCCCTGGTTCTGGTGGCCATGGCGGTTCGCGATTCGCATCGCACGTCGCTGAGCCGTGTCTCAGCCCGCAGGCTCGTCGGGCGAGCCCCGAGGTAGGCATCCAGGGGCAGCTCAGCCGACGGTGCTCCCAGCCAAGCTCAGTCCCAAGAAGGGATGCAGGTTGGCGCTGGGTTGCGGCTGCCCCTCCTTCCCGGATCCGCCACGGCGGGCTCACGCGAGTTCATCCGGCCTCGACGGCAAGGCCGCCCGGGTAAGCTCGTCACGCGGCCGTCACGCGGCGGTCACGGCCAGGTGATGTCCAGGCGGCCAGGCTGTACGTTGATCGGGGTGGTGCATTCTTTCCGCCTCTGAACCAACAGCACACCCCGGGGAGAAGGGCAGATGACATTGGATCCGACGACGGCAATGGCGCGCGAGTCAATGGTCGGCTGTGACTGAATCGCACGTCGCCGCCGGACCGCAGCCCCTTGGGGCCGCCCCCTCCGACTACGCGGTGCTCAAGCGGCGCGTTCGCGAGGCGGGTCTCCTGAAGAAGGAGCCGGCCTACTACGTACGCCTCATCGTCCTGAACACAATCGCCCTGGCTGCCTGCTGCGCGGTCCTGGTCTTGTTCCGCAACCCCTGGATACAGGCAGGGGACGCGATAATCCTGGGCCTGGTCTCCGGCCAGCTCGGCTTCCAGCTGCACGACGCAGGTCATCACCAGATGTTCGAGCGGAAGTGGAAGAACGTGCTCGTCGGCTTCCTGACGGCAGACGTCGTGCTCGGTATGAGCTACGGCTGGTGGATCGACAAGCACAACCGCCACCACGCCAACCCCAATCACACCGACCTGGATCCGGACATCAACAGTCCGGCCATCGTGTACAGCACTGAGCAGGCACTGCAGCGCCGTGGAGTTCGCCGATTCATAGCGAAGTACCAGGCCTGGTTCTTCTTTCCCCTCATCTGCCTGCAGGGGTGGAGCATGCACGTGGCAGGAGCCACTTTTCTGGTCCGGCGGTCGTCGCGGTTCCGCCGGGCTGAGGTCGTCACTCTACTGGCACACGCGCTGCTTTACCTGGGCATTCTGACCTGGCTTCTGGGCCCGTGGTCGGCGCTTCTGGTAATGGTGCTGCAGAAGGCGGCAGGCGGCTTTTACCTAGCCACTGTGTTTGCCCCTAACCACAAGGGGATGCTGGAAGTTGACGAGGACAGCGACCTGGATTTCTTGCGGGCGCAGGTCCTGACTTCCCGAAACGTCCGTGCCAATCGGCTGACCGACTTCTGGTACGGGTCGCTGAACTACCAGGTCGAGCATCACCTGTTCCCTACGATGGCACGGAAGAACGTGCCCAGGGCGCACGGCATCGTCCGCCAGTACTGCGCTGAGATTGGCGTGCCATACCACGAGACGTCTCTGCTGCAGTCATATCGTGAGCTGCTCGGCTTCCTTCATGATGTAGGGGCTCCGCTGCGCCGCCCAAGCCGCCTCTCAGCATCCGGGCAAGCGAGCCGGCCTGCGCCGTCCGCCGCAGCCGGCTTAGAGGGTCGCGCACAGGCGGAGAGGACTTAGCCCAGGAGGTCGACTCTGCGAGCCCGCTCTGCTTACCCGGCGCATCCTCCATACTCGACCCAATGCAACTTCGGCACCTGTTGAGGCGCCTGTGGCCCAAGGGCGCCGGTCGATCGGGGTCGGCACAGACGCGCTACGACGACGCCTCCCGTCTGGAGGAAACCACCCAGTCGCACTATCGCTCCATCACCGGATCGGACGCGAGAGGGCGACCGACGAAAGCTGACGGCACCGGCGACCGGCCTCCGAAACAGTAAGGATCGAGCCCCGGACCAGGCTGTACATCCTCTCCGGCTGGCCTTGGCCACCGCATCGCCTCCGTCCGGGTGCACCATTACACGTATGGCGAGCCAGTCAGGACGGCGTCCGTCAGAGTTGGGACTCGAGGAGCGCGTGCGCAGAGGTGGGATCCCTTGCGCCCGCTCGGGATGCCGTCGCATGGCGGTTGCAACGGTGATGGTCACTGTCTCGGGCATTGGCTACAGCGTGCCCCTGTGTGCGGAGCACAGCCGCGAGCGAGCCACCGACGTGGCCGACGAGGCTACCAGGATCGGACGGCCCGAGCCCGCCTGACCAGTAGGGGCCGGCAGCATCGCTGCCCGGCCGAGTCTCAGGACACCGGGTTGGCAGGAAGTGCGGATACCCCGAGATTCGTTCCGTAGGCGGCGATCGGAACGCTGCTAGAGTACGTAGCAGCCCCGGATTCGAGGTGCACTCGAGTGGCTTCCGCCTTCTCCCATGCCACTTGTTGCTGAGCAGCTGCTTAGAGAAGGAAAAGGAGACGGCCGGACGACGTGGCCAAACGCCAGCCTTTCTCGGACTTGAGCGCGGCACGATCCGCTTCGTTGGCGGATGACTCTCAGAGGGGTGGGAAGAGTTCTGTGCCGGAGCTCGAGAGCATTGCCGAAGCTCTGATCGTCAAGGGCAGGGAACAGGGGAGCCTCACCCTCGACGACCTCCAGCAGGGATTCCTTGACGTGCCTCTCGAGCCACAAGATTTTGCTCGGGTCACTGCGGCCTTCGCAGAGATGGGGATCAACGTCATCGCGGACGCGTCGGAACTGGAGATGGACGCGTTCGGTGACGAGGTAACGCCCGAGATGGAGATCTTTCGTTCAGACGAGCTCGACGATCCGCTCCGGATGTATCTCCGCGAGATCGGCGCGGTATCGCTCCTCAGCAAAGAAGAGGAGGTCGCCCTTGCCAAAGCCATCGAGGCCGGCGACGCGCGAGCCGCCACGCGGATGGCGGAGGCGAACCTGCGGCTGGTGGTATCCATCGCAAAGAAGTACATCAACCGGGGACTTCCCTTCCTGGATCTCATCCAGGAGGGCAATGTCGGGCTGCTTCGTGCGGTACAGAAGTTCGACTACCACAGGGGATACAAGTTCTCGACCTACGCCCATTGGTGGATACGACAGGCGATCACCAGAGGATTAGCCGATCAGTCGCGAACGATCCGGCTCCCGGTGCACATCGGCGAGTCTCTCAACCGCATCGTGCGTCTCTCTCGCCGCCTGGCTCAAGACCTGGGTCGGGAGCCGAAGGTCGATGAGCTCGCGCTGGAGTCGGGGATGACTCCGGAGATCGTGAGCACGCTGATGAAGGTCTCAGAGCTGCCGATTTCCCTCGAGACCCCGCTGGGCGAGGAGGGTGACTCGGCGCTGAGTGACCTGATCGAAGACAAAGACGCGATCTCACCGCTGGACGCGGCCTTTGCTTCAACGCTGCGCCTCGCCCTCGATGAGACGCTCGACACGCTGAGTGGTCGCGAGAGGAGGGTGATGCTCCTTCGCTACGGCACCATCGATGGGCAGGAGCGAACTCTGGAGGAGGTCGGCCGTCGCCTCGGAGTTACCCGTGAACGGATTCGGCAGATCGAGGCGAAAGCCTTGCGAAAGCTTCGGGAGCCGAGACGGTCTGCGAAACTGCGCTCCTATCTGAGCTAGGACACTGGGCTCGACATAACCCGTCACCGATCGGCTTGGGGCTTTCTCCGATTGCGGACCGGCTTCCGGAGGGAATGGCGTGTCCCTGCGGAGGACCGCTCACTGTTGATTCGGACTCGCATATCCGCTTCTGTACGAGTGCGGGCTGCGGACTTCGGCGGCCGGCCGGGGGGGCGGCGCAGGCGCCGGAAGCTTTCCAGATCCTCGGGGTAGATGGCCCAGACCGGGCCGATCTTGACGCCATAGAGCCGCCGGCTGATAAGTAGCCGCCGGACATAGGCCTCTGAGGACTGCAGCACGGCCGCCGCCTCTGGCACGGAGAACGGGCGAGGGCGATCGATTGCCATATATTAGCACGATGCCGCAACTATTTCTCCGCCGGGCTGCTATGCTGACAGCTGTCCTAAGACTGAGGCGAGAGCCGTCAAGGCTGGGGTCGGGCAAGCCCTTCGGGATCCTTCCGGCCGGCCGCGGCAGCCCCCAACAGGGAGATGCAGAATGAGCCCGACCAGCGTCACTAGACCAGCTACCGCTCTGATTCTGAACGATGATCCCGCCACCACCGCAGCGCATGCCCGCCGGCTGGAGGAGGAGGGGTATCGAGTGACAAAGGCGTCTGACGCCGCCACGGCTCTGACCCTCGCCAAGCAGTCGCCACCCAATGTCATTTTCGTCCACGTCGGCCGGGGTGGCTCTGGCGGTTCGTCATTCATACAGGCGCTGCGTTCCAACGACCTCACACGCCACATCCGGGTGGTGCTCCTGTCGAACTACTACGACCGATCGCTGGAGCGTCTCGGACTAACTGCCCATGAGTCCTGGTAGTACCGTCGGCGGCGCAACCCGGGGCGCACAATAGCCCGCATGAGCGATCAGCAGTTCACCGACAAGGAGATCCAGATCATCACCTCGGCCTTCCAGGACGCTGCAGCTGCTACCAACCGGCTTCAGTCGGGCGTCTGGGACCTGCACCTGATCAACGAGTCCATAACCAAGAGTGGGATCGCCATGGGCACGCTTAATGCCATCCTGCGGCTGCGCGACCTGGACCCCACAGAATGGGAGGCACGCCTAACCCCGGGAGCCGCCTCCATCACCGTCCGCCGCAAGCACTAAAGAGGTGAGATCCCTTCCCTTGCGGGAGCCAGGGAGGCGGTCCTTGTAAGAGCGAGCCCAGCATCGTCGCCTACTTTCGAGGTGGCTCATCCTTTTGGCGGGCGCGAAACACCACAACCCAGACCGTCACGAAGAAGACCAGGCCGATGACCGCGAACGCGATCATCGCCGCGAGCTGGAGAGTCATGGCGCCGGCATTTCCCTGCCTCCAGCCACGCTACTTCCAGGCGACAGACTTACCGGACGCGCCGGAAGCCCAAGCCGGAGCTCTGCAGAACCGGCGGCAAGGACCATCGTGGGGTGCGTCATTAGATAGCCTGCTCCCTGGTAATGTAGGGCGCCCAGGCTCACAGCGGCGCCTTCGGCCCCAGTGGTCGGAATGGCACAGGGGATTGCAGTGGACAGGATGAGCCCGCAGGACGCGACATTCCTCTATGTCGAGGATGCCAATAATCCGATGCATGTCGGGTCTGTCTTGATCCTCGAAGGGCCTCCACCGAAATACGGCGACGTCGTCCGCATGGTTGCCCGCAAGCTGCACATGGTGCCGCGCTACCGGCAGAAGGTGCGCTTCCCGCCGATGCAGCTGGGTCGCCCCGTGTGGGTCGACGATCCCCATTTCCAGATCCTCTACCACATCCGGCGCACGGCAGTCCCCCGGCCGGGCGGCGAAGAGGAGCTGCGAAATCTGGCTGGGCGGGTGCTGGCCCAGCAGCTCGACCGGAGCAAACCGCTGTGGGAGCTGTGGATCGTCGAGGGCCTGAAGGATGACCAGTGGGCGCTCGTCAACAAGGTCCATCACTGCATGGTCGACGGGATCGCCGGCGCGGATCTGATGAGCGTCATCTTCGACGCCAGCCCGGACGCCCGGCTCCCAGCCCACGTGCCATGGGCTCCCGAGCCAGAACCATCCGGCATTCAGCTGACCGCTGACGCGGTCGCCGACGGCATCGCGTCGCCTTTGTCCGGCCTGCAGCGCATCCCATGGCTGAGGCGTGCCCAGATTCTGAGTCCGCGGGAGATGGCCGAGCTGCTGCGGGGCCTCACCCGGGCCTGGCCAGCATTCCGGCCCACTCCCGCCTCGTTGAACGGCCCCATCGGCCCGCACCGGCGCTGGAGCTGGGTCAGGACCTCGCTGGACGACGTGAGAGAGATAAAGAGCAACCTGGGCGGCAGCGTCAACGACGTTGTCCTCGCGACTATCACCCGCGGTTTTCGCGAGCTCTTGATGAAGCGTGGAGAGCCGGTCGAGGGCAAGGTCGTGCGCACGCTGGTGCCGGTCTCGGTGAGAAGCCCCGACGAGCGTGGATCCCTGAACAACCGGGTCTCGGGAGTGTTCCCTGAGCTGCCCATTGGGCTGGCTGATCCGCTGGAGCGTCTGGAGGAGATCCGGCGGCAGATGGACGGCCTCAAGGAGTCCAGGCAGGCGGTCGCGGGCGACGTCCTCACGCGGCTGTCCGGCTTCGCGCCTCCGATGTGGTTGGCGCTGGGGGCCAGACTGGGTGCTCGAGTCCCTCAGCGGCTGGTGCAGACGGTCACCACCAACGTGCCGGGGCCCCAGCAGCCGCTCTACGTCTGCGGCCGTCAGATGGTCCAGTGCTATCCCTACGTCCCCATCGCGGGCCAGGTGCGGATCGGCATCGCCATCTTCTCTTACGTGGGCACCCTGGCAATCGCAGTGACCGCCGACTACAACACGGTGCCGGACGTGCAGGTCCTCTGCGAGGGGATCGAAGCCGGCACTGCGGAGCTGCTGAGCCTGGCGCGGGGTCGGGGCTCCGAACAGCGTGGCCGGCGGACGGGGAGCCGGCCTGGCCGGAGGGCGACCCGGAGACGCCCGGCCGGGCGGCAGGCCCAGGGGGGACCGGGCTAGAGGTGCGGCCGAAAAGCCCAGCCGGTGATTTGGCGCTCATGCGACCCATCTCCCGCGTCGCCTTCTGCGCTCCTCGCTGCGCGTATGTTGAATACGCTCACTGCGGTGCTCGGCGGCTCCTTGGACCTGGGCCAC
>Ga0209526_10001691_pt1 | contig 14839 bp, 12 predicted proteins | sample JacPinW_OM2H0_M1_FD_188566 | JGI IMG/M metagenome (GOLD analysis project Ga0209526, IMG submission 188566) | Forest soil microbial communities from Algoma, Ontario, Canada - Jack Pine, Ontario site 1_JW_OM2H0_M1 (SPAdes) (version 2) | ecosystem: Environmental > Terrestrial > Soil > Boreal... | reverse complement strand
CCATCCGCGCCGCCCTCGATGACCGCGATTCCGACGGTGGAAGGCGCTCCGCCGGCGGCCAACCCCTGGCCTTCGGTGGATATCGTCGCCGAAAGTTTTCTCCATAAGGATCGCGACCTGGGCAAGCTCGAGTTGATCGCGCATCCGAGCGAAAGCGACTGGCGCATCGAGAGCCTCAAGCTCAGCAGCGACGACGGCACTCTGGTTGCATCGGGGTGGTGGCGTGGCGCGGGTCGTGCGCCTAGAACGCAGCTCGATACCGACCTCGAAGTGCGCGACGCTGGAAAATATCTCGCCCGTTTCGGAATGCCCGATGCGGTCCGCGGCGGTCGAACGCACATTCACGGACAGCTCGAATGGTCGGGCAGTCCACAGGCATTCGATTATCCAACGCTTAACGGCATGTTCAGGGTGGAGACGGGCAGCGGTCAGTTCGTCAAGCTGGATCCGGGCTTGGGAAAATTGCTCGGAGTGCTTTCGCTGCAGGCGCTCAAGCGCCGCTTTACCTTCGATTTTCAGGATCTGTTCGGCGAGGGTTTCGCCTTCGACGAGATCACCGGCGACGTGCGCATTCAGGACGGGGTGATGAAGAGCGATAACCTGAGAATCGTCGGCCCCTCGGCGCGCGTGGCCATCGCCGGCGAGACCAATATCGCCAACGAAACGCAAAAGCTGCGGGTGCGGGTACAGCCGACGCTTTCGGGCACCTTGTCGGTCGGCGCAGCCGCGTTGCTGCTTGCCAACCCGATTCTGGGCGCGGCGGTCGGCGCCGGCACGCTGCTAGCCCAAACTGCGTTGAAGGACCCGATCGAGCAGATGTTCGCCTATGAGTACGCGGTGACCGGCAACTGGTCCGATCCCATCGTCGAGCGGACCGGGCGCCCGGCGACTGCCGCGGTTCCTGCACAGACAACAAAGCAATGAGCGCGGAGCACTTTCGGGTTGCCGCGGTGCAGACCGTTTCCGGCGGCGACGTTGGCGAGAATCTTGCCGCGATCGAACCGAGGGTCGCCGAAGCTGTGGGTCGCGGCGCACAGCTTGTGCTGCTGCCGGAGTATTTCGGAATATTCGGCGCGCGCAGCACCGACAAGGTCGCCGCACGGGAAGCGGACGGCGCCGGGCCGCAGCAGGACTTTCTGGCACGTGTCGCCCGCGAGCACGGCGTGTGGGTCGTCGGGGGCGCGTCGCCGATCGCGATTGCCGACCCGGCGCGCGTTCGCAGCGCGTCGCTGGTCTTCGATCCGAGCGGCAAGCGCGTCGCGCGTTACGACAAGATGCACCTGTTCACCTTCAACCAGGGTGACGAGCGATACGACGAGGGAAAGACCATCGAGCCGGGGCAGAAACCGGTTGCGTTCGAGGCGCCGTGCGGCCGCGTGGCGCTTTCGATTTGTTACGACATGCGATTTCCGGAGCTCTATCGGCAGTTCACCGACCTTTCGCTGATCCTCGTGCCGTCGGCATTCACGGTGGTAACCGGGGCCGCGCATTGGCATGTGCTGCTTCGCGCGCGTGCCATCGAGAACCAGTGCTATGTGCTTGCCGCGGCGCAGGGCGGAATGCATCCCAACGGTCGCCGTACCTTCGGCCACAGCATTTTCATCGATCCATGGGGCTTGGTTGTCGCCGAGCTGGAGACCGGACCCGGCATCATCGTCGGCGACGTGGATGCCTCGCGTCTGGAGCAGGTGCGGCGCGAGCTGCCCGCGTTTTCGCACCGCCGCTCCTCGCTATGAGCTCTGTGACAGAGGAACAGAAGGACGGCCAGGTCTCACTTGGCGGACAGTTCTCGTTCTCGGACGGTTGACGCCCTTCGGCGCCTCAGGCAGAGCTCAGGAAGAAGAAGGAGAAGGTGCCATCAGCAATACCACTACGGCTCCGCTTCCGCCGCCTTGTCGAGTCGGCTCGCAATAGGCCAGCACCTCGTTGCGGTGCGTCAGCCAGCGCCTGACCTTGCCCTTCAGCACCGGCTCTCGATTGGGCGAGGAGAGGCCCTTACCGTGGATGACTCGGACGCAGCGCAAGCCATGCGATCGCGCTTCTGCGAGAAATAGCACCAGCGCGGCATGCGCTTGGTCACTCGTGTGCCAATGCAGGTCGAGCTCCGCTTGCACGGCCCAGTGTCCGCGCCGTAGCTTCGAGACGACGTCGGCACCGAGCCCGGCCCGGCGAAAGGTCTGCTCCGGCTCGATCTCCTGACCGACATCCCACACTCCGGGCGACGCATCGAGGCCATGCCTGCTTGCGGCAAGCGCATCGGCTTCGTCGGCGAGCCGTTTCGCGGGCGATGTGGAGGCAGGCACTTTGGCGTGTCGTGCCCGATTGCCGGAGGCGAGCGGCGCCACATCGGCAAACGCATGCGCCAGATCGAGATCCGCCGCAGCCGTTTTCGGCGCCCGCACCGCGCTGTCGATCGTCCCGCTAGCCGGCCCCGCATCGTCGGGGGTGGCGACACGCTTCGCCCGTGGCACACCGGCAAGTAGCGTCTTGAGATCGGATAGTTTGGCCATCGTATTCTCCGCAACGACAGAGCGTTGTGCGTGCCCCCCGTCGCGCTGCCCGCGGGTTGCGCTCTTTAGCTCAGGGTTTCCAGATACGCCTCGGCGTCCAATGCCGCCATGCATCCGGTGCCGGCGCTGGTGACCGCCTGCCGATAGACATGATCGGCTACATCTCCGGCGGCAAACACACCCGCAACGCTGGTAGAGGTTGCGTTGCCCTCGTTGCCGCTTTTGACGCGAATGTAACCGCCGGCCATGACCAACTGACCTTCGAACAACTGCGTGTTGGGCGTGTGGCCGATGGCGACAAACACACCCTGGACATCCAGTTGCCGTGTCGCTCCGCTGCCGACGTGCTTGACCCGCACACCGGTGACGCCGGACTGATCGCCGGTCACTTCGTCGAGCGTGTGATCCCACAGCACGCTCACGTTGCCGCCATTTTTCGTCTTCGCCATCAGCTTGTCGATGAGAATAGCTTCGGCCCGGAATTTGTCCCGACGGTGAACGACGTCAACACGTTTGGCGATGTTCGACAGGTATAGCGCCTCCTCGACCGCGGTGTTGCCGCCGCCGATGACCACGACGTCCTGTCCCTTGTAGAAAAACCCGTCACAGGTCGCGCAGGCAGAAACACCTTTTCCCATAAACGCCTGCTCCGAGGCGATGCCAAGATATTTCGCCGAGGCGCCAGTAGCGATGATCAGCGCGTCGCAGGTGTATACGCCCGTGTCGCCCGTCAGGCGGAATGGCCGGCGCCCGAGCTCCGCGGTATGGATGTGATCGAAGATGATTTCGGTCTCGAAGCGTTCGGCGTGTTTCTGAAAGCGCATCATCAAATCCGGGCCCTGCACGCCATCTGCGTCCGCTGGCCAATTGTCGACGTCGGTGGTCGTCATCAACTGGCCGCCTTGCGCGAGGCCGGTGATCAGCACCGGCTTAAGATTCGCTCTCGCGGCGTATACTGCGGCCGAGAATCCGGCCGGCCCGGAGCCGAGAATCAACAATCGGTGATGCCTGGTGCTCATGTCGTTGCGTTCCTGGAAAGATGGTCGGGATTCTAATGGAAACGCGAGGCTGCCTCGTTTCAATGCTCGGGACCGGCACTATTCGTCATGTGCTATCGCCGGGCCGCTTATGCAAGCTGCAGCCAAGCTCCGCGACACGAGTGAATGGGCGGGCTTGGCGGTGCACGATCCGCGCCTGAATCGCGGGGCGCCGCGTCGCCGGAGACAGTAGACTCGCGCGGTTCCTTCGTTCCGCGTGCTTTTGCGTTGACCCGAACGACGGCGTATCATAATTCGGAATTAGTTTAAATGTGCCTTCTAAGTTGATGCTTTTCAATAGTAAAACGCAGCGGGTCGTCAGTCGCCGGCAGACCGCGGCGCCACCTCGATCGCGCCCGGCCGGATCCTCACTCTCACCGCGCTTCGCGCGGCTGCTGCACGAATCCTGGTGGCTGCTGATCGTGGTCGCGCTCATCTACCTCGCATTGGTGCTAGCGACGTATCACAAGACCGACGCGAGCTGGTCGTTCACGGGTTCCGGCGCGCCGCTCCAGAACAAGGGCGGTGTGGTTGGCGCTTGGGTTGCCGACCTGTTGCTCTACCTATTCGGACTCTCGGCGTGGTGGTGGGTTATTGCCGGCGTGGTAGTTGTCGTCTCGGGTTACCGCCGGCTTACCCGCGAAGCGGTGGAACGTCACCATCCCTTGATGGCTATCCCGGGTTTCGCGCTGGTGCTGCTGGCCAGCGCATCACTGGAAGCGCTGCGTCTCTACCGGCTGCCGGTCCTGCTGCCCAACACGCCGGGCGGAGCCTTGGGGGACGTGATCGGACAAGGGCTATCGCGCGCACTCGGTTTCAATGGCGCGACGCTGCTGCTCATCGCGCTGTTCGGGATTGGCTGGTCGCTTCTCACCGGCATGTCTTGGCTAAGGCTGATGGAACGTGTCGGTGGGCGCATTGAAAATATGCTGGCCTGGGCTCGGCGAAGGCGTGACGAGCAGCGCGACCGCGTCATCGGTGAAGCGGCGTTCGAGGAGCGCGAGCAAGTCGTCGGCGCCACACGCGAGACCATGGACGACCGGGAACCGGTGGTGGTCGTGCCGGCGGCGCTGGAGGTAATGAAGTCGGAGCGCGTGATCAAGGAAAAGCAGAAGCCTTTATTCAAGGATCTTCCCGATTCGCCACTCCCACCGCTTGCATTGCTCGAAGACGCGCCGTCTTCGCTGGAAGTGGTCAGCGCCGAGACGCTAGACTTCACTTCGCGGGTGATAGAACGCAAGCTCGCCGACTTCGGCGTTGCCGTAAAAGTGCTGGCCGCGTATCCGGGTCCGGTGATCACGCGTTTCGAGATCGAGCCGGCGATCGGCGTCAAGGGTGCGCAGATCGTCAACCTGATGAAGGACCTGGCGCGCGCGCTGTCGGTGGTCAGCATTCGCGTGGTCGAAACTATTCCCGGAAAATCATGCATGGGCCTGGAGTTGCCTAATGCCAAGCGCCAGATCGTGCGTCTGGTCGAATTGCTGTCGTCGACGACCTACAACGATACCGCCAGTCCGTTATCGCTGGCGCTGGGGAAAGACATCGCCGGCAAGCCGGTGATCGTCGACCTCGCCCGGATGCCGCACCTGCTGGTCGCAGGCACCACCGGGTCGGGGAAATCGGTGGCGGTCAACGCCATGATTCTGTCGCTCCTCTACAAGGCCGAGCCGCGGCAGGTGCGATTGATTCTGATCGACCCGAAGATGCTCGAACTTTCGGTCTACGAAGGCATCGCACATCTATTGGCGCCGGTGGTCACCGACATGAAACTGGCCGCCAACGCGCTCAACTGGTGTGTCGGCGAGATGGAGCGCCGCTATCGACTGATGTCGACCCTGGGCGTGCGCAATCTCTCCGGCTATAACGCGCGGGTCGCTGACGCAAAAAGAGCAGGCAAGCCGCTGACCAATCCCTTTTCGCTGACCCCGGACGTACCGGAGCCGATCGAAGAGATGCCGCTGATCGTGGTCGTGATCGATGAGCTGGCCGATCTGATGATGGTCACCGGCCGCAAGATCGAGGAACTCATTGCGCGCATTGCGCAAAAGGCGCGTGCCGCAGGGATTCACCTGATCCTGGCCACGCAGCGCCCTTCGGTCGACGTGATCACCGGGCTCATCAAGGCCAATATTCCCTCGCGCATTGCGTTTCAGGTGGCGAGCAAGATCGACTCGCGGACGATCCTCGATCAGATGGGCGCCGAGACGCTGTTAGGCCAGGGTGACATGCTCTACCTTCCGCCGGGCACCGGCCACCCGCAGCGAGTGCACGGAGCGTTTGTCTCCGACGCCGAAGTCCACCGCGTGGTCGAACACCTTCAGGCGCAGAGCGGTCCCCAGTATCTGGACGGCATCCTCGAATCGAGCGTGGACGGCGCCGGCGAAGATGGCATCAGCATCGACGCGGGTGGCGCCGAGGCTGACCCGATGTATGACCAGGCGGTCGCGGTGGTGCTGAAGACGCGGCGGCCATCGATTTCGCTGGTGCAACGCCATCTGCGCATCGGCTATAACCGCGCAGCGCGCTTGATCGAGCAGATGGAGCGCGCCGGAATGGTCTCGCCCATGCAGACCAACGGCAATCGCGAAGTTCTGGTGCCGGCAGGCAAGGGCGAAGCGGCGTGAGGTCCCGGTGTGTTGGCGCGGTCGTTGCCACAATGGCACTGGCAATTGCGTTTGCGAGCGCGGCCGCAGCCTCCGGCATCGACCAGCTGAGGGCGTTCGTCGACGGCGCGCGCACCGGCAAGGCGACATTCCGGCAAGTCGTCGCGGGCAAGTCGGGACGTGTGCCGCAGGCTTCCAGCGGCACATTCGCGTTTGCGCGGCCGGGCAAGTTCCGGTGGAGCTATGACAAGCCATACGCGCAACTCCTCGTCGGCGATGGCGACAAACTCTGGATTTATGATCGCGACCTCAATCAGGTGATCATCAAGAAGCTGGATCGCGCGCTTGGCGCGACGCCGGCTTCGCTGCTGGCCGGCAGCAACGCGTTCGAGACAAACTTTGTTCTGATCGACGGCGGCAATAGCGACGGAATCGAATTTGTCAATGCAGAGCCCAAATTGCCAGACACCGGATTCGATCATATTCGCATCGGATTCAAGGAAAATCTGCCGCGTACGATGGAGCTGCATGACAGCTTCGGTCAGCTGACGCAGCTGACCTTCGATACGTTCGAGCGCAACCCGGCGATCGACCCTGCGCTTTTCCGATTTTCGCCGCCGCCCGGCGCGGATGTAATTGGCAAGTGAGCGGCAACTGAGCACAAGCTGAGTGGAAGCTGATCTTTTCACGGTCGCCAATCCGGCCGCGCCGCTGGCCGAACGGCTGAGACCGCGGACGGTAGGCGAAGTCATCGGACAGCGCCATCTCCTGGCGCCGGGAAAGCCGCTGGCCGTTGCATTCTCGACCGGTAAACCACACTCGATGATCCTGTGGGGCCCTCCCGGCGTTGGCAAGACGACCTTGGCGCGATTGATGGCCGACGCGTTCAACGCCGACTTCATCGCCCTGTCGGCGGTGCTGTCCGGGGTCAAGGATATTCGCGATTCGATCGCCCGCGCCGAGGCCACGCTTGCTCAATCGGGTCGCCATACCATCCTTTTCGTCGACGAAGTCCACCGCTTCAACAAAGCGCAGCAGGACGCGTTTCTTCCCTATGTCGAGCAGGGACTGGTCACCTTCATCGGCGCGACCACCGAGAACCCGTCGTTCGAGGTCAACAGCGCGCTGCTGTCCCGGGCAACGGTGTATGTGCTCGAGGCGCTTGACGCCGATGAGCTGGCGCAGCTCCTTGAGCGCGCGCTCGCGGTCGCGATGCCGGAGGCCACGCTCGCGGCGACAGCGCGCGACGCGATTATTTCCTACGCTGATGGTGACGGACGGCGCCTGCTCAATCTGGTGGAGCAGCTCGGCGTCGCCGCGCAGGACGCGGCCAGGAACGACATCGATCTGGCGTTCGCCGAGGCAACGATCACCCGCAGCATGCGCCGCTTCGACAAGGGCGGAGAAGCCTTTTATGATCAGATCTCGGCCCTGCACAAGTCGGTGCGCGGCTCCGACCCGGACGCATCGCTGTACTGGTTCTGCCGCATGCTCGATGGCGGCGCCGATCCTCTTTATGTCGGCCGGCGCATGATACGCATGGCAAGTGAGGATATCGGCCTCGCCGACCCGCGCGCCCTTCAGATCACGCTCGACGCGGTGGCGACCTTTGAGCGCCTGGGAACGCCCGAAGGCGAGCTCGCGCTGGCCGAGGCAGTTATCTACCTCGCCTGTGCGGCCAAGAGCAACGCGGTATACGTTGCCTACAACGCCGCCCGCGCCTTCATCGCCAACGATGGATCGCGGCCGGTGCCGCTGCGCCTGCGCAACGCGCCGACGCGGTTGATGAAGCATCTCGGTTACGGCAAGGACTACCGCTACGCGCACCACGAGGAAGACGCCTACGCCGCGGGCGAGCACTATTTTCCTGACGGCATGGAGGCAGCGCGGTGGTATCTCCCTACAGAGCGCGGGCTCGAAGCGAAGATCGGCGAGCGGCTTGCCGCGCTCCGCGATCGCGACGCAGCCGCCCGATCCGAGGACGAAGACAAGTCCTAGTGCGCAGGGCTGCGCGGTTCGCGGAGTGTGTAGAGCTCCGCGGTTCGCCTTTGCTAGAATCGGCCGATGCTCGACATCCAGCTTTTGCGCAACGATCCGGCCGCCGTCGCAGCGCGCCTGAAAACACGCGGCTACGTGCTCGACGTAGCCCGATTCGAATCGGCCGAGGCGCGTCGCAAGTCGGTCCAGACCCGCACCCAGGAGCTGCAGGCCAGGCGCAATGCCCTATCCAAGGAAATCGGTGCCGCCAAAGGCCGCGGCGCGGACGCGAAAGCCCTGATGGCCGAAGTCGCCGGTCTCGGCGAGGAGCTCAAGGCGCTCGAAACGGAGCTCAGCGTCATCCAGTCCGATTTGAGCGATTGGCTGCTCGAAGTACCGAACCTGCCGCACGCGAGCGTGCCGATCGGCGCGTCGGAGGCGCAGAACGTGGAGCTTCGACGCGTGGGGTCGCCAAGGGAACTTGGATTTGAAGCGCGCGACCACGTCGATGTCGGCGCTGCGGTCGGTGGCATCGAGTTCGATATTTCGGCCAAGCTTTCGGGGTCGCGGTTCCATACGCTGCGCGGCAACGTTGCGCGCCTTCACCGCGCGCTGACGCAGTGGATGCTCGACCTGCACGCGTCCGAACATGGCTACCTCGAGTGTTACGTGCCGTATATCGTCAAGCGCGCGGCTCTGATGGGCACCGGCCAGCTGCCAAAATTCGAGGATGACCTCTTCTGGGTGACCAAGGGTGGAGCGCCGGACGAAGATCGAATGTATTTGATCCCGACCGCCGAGGTTCCGCTGACCAACTTTGTGCGCGACGAGATCGTAGCCGCCGATAGGCTCCCGCTCAGGTTCACCGCGCATACACCGTGCTTTCGCTCCGAAGCGGGAGGCTACGGAAAGGACACACGGGGGATGTTCCGCGTTCACCAATTCGACAAGGTCGAGCTGGTGCAGATCGTTCATCCTGACGAGTCCTACAATGCGCTCGAGGAGCTGGTCGGTCACGCCGAGTTGGTTTTGCAACGACTCGAGCTGCCGTATCGCGTGGTTCTGCTGTGCACGGGCGACACCGGCTTTGCGTCGGCCAAGACCTACGACCTCGAAGTCTGGCTGCCGGGACAGGGCAAGTACCGCGAAATTTCCTCGTGTTCGAATTTCGAGGCCTTTCAGGCACGGCGCATGCAGGCGCGATTTCGCAGCGCGCAGGGCAAACCGGAGCTGGTGCATACGCTCAACGGCTCCGCGCTCGCGGTAGGCCGAACCCTGATTGCCGTGCTGGAAAATTATCAGCGCGCCGACGGCGGGGTCGACATACCGGCAGTGCTGCAAACTTACATGGCAGGGATGACCTTCATTCCCGCCACGCGGTGAGCAGGATAGCCTTGCCGCGGACGCTGGATCATCTATTGCCCAGCGCGGATTCCTCGGTACGCGTGGGAGGATTGTCGATCTCCGAGAACATGCGCAGGCGAGGCTTACGCGATGGCTGTTGCGCGAGCAGGATGTCGTAGTAAGCCCGCACCCGATCGACGAAGGCCACCGGCATGCCGCCACGCGCGTAGCCGAATTTCGCGTCCTCGTAGTATTCGGGCAATGCCAGCAGCGGCAGCGTCTTTTTCACGGCCGACCACGCGTCCGGATTGAGCTGTTGCTTTTGTGCGAGCACCCGTGCGTCTTCCAGGTGTGCGATCCCGATGTTGTACGCTGCCAGCGCGAGCCAGGTGCGATCGGGCTCCTGAATGCGTGCCGGCAGCTTGTCCTTGAGATTGCCGACGTAGCGTGCCGCCGCGGTGATGCTTGCCTGAGCATCGAGACGGTCGACCGCACCCAGATGGCGGGCGGTTTCTTCGGTCAGCTGCATCAGGCCGCGGACACCGGTCTCGCTCGTCGCCTGCACATCCCATTGCGATTCCTGATACGAGATTGCTGCGAGGAGGCGCCACTCGACCCCGGTCTCATCTTGTGCGCGCTCGAAGTTTTGCCGGAACTGCGGCAACAGCGACTTGACCCGATCCTGAAAGATTCCGGCGTCCAGACGCGTAACCTGACCGCGCGAATAATATCGCTCGATCAATTTTGGGAGCGTGCCGTCGCGCCGGCAGCGGGCGAAAAAACTGTCGACCTGATCGCGCAGCCGCGTCTCCGCCTTGGAGAATGCCCAAGCCAACTCCTGTTTGCCACCGACAATGAAGGCTGTATCGAATGTCAGGTAGACGCTGCGCGTTGCATTGGCCTCGCTCGAGGCGACGATAGCGTAGTTCAATGTCCCATCGGATACCTGGCTGATCAGCGCTTCGGTCGACGGCAGCGCCAGCGATTGCCAGCCCACCTCCGGATGCTCATTGCGCACTTTGACCAGTGCCGACTCGATGCCGCTGCCTTCGAGAATGCCGACGGTCTCGCCGGCAAGATCCTTCCAGGTTCCGGGCCTGAAGCCGTCGATGTTGTAGATCAGCACCGGCTCGATTGCGTAATAGGCCGACGAGTACACCATCGCATCTCCGTCTGTGGCGGGCGAACGCGGTGGCGGCCGATAAATCCCGCCGGCGCCGATCATCGCTCCGCTTGGCGCCTCGGCCAGCCGTTGCACCGGGTTGTTGGTGGCGATGATCTTGAGGGTCAGGCCGTGCTCGGCCGCGAACATGCGTGCCAGATCGTAGTCGAGGCCGGTTCCCTGATCATCCGTGCCGCGAAACCAGGTAACCGCGCCCTGACGCAGGAACACGACCAGATCGTTACCGGGCGCGGGCGGCGGCGGCGGAGGCGGTGGCGCGGGCGAGGGACCGCACGCGGACAATGCGACCGAAGCGACGATGCAATTTCGCAGAAGGCGTAGTCTGATCAAACCGATCGCCTGCGTGATGCGCTACAGACGATTATACGACTGTCATTGTGCAGGGCTTCCCAGTGGCTCCGCAATCGCGGGCGTAGTCAATCGAATATCGCGTGACCCGCTGCGCGGCAACAGGAGCGGTCGACGATAGCGCGACGTCCGGCGAATCGGCGATCGTCGCTTGCCGCGTCGGGTCACATCGTCGATAATGATGGCGCCGCGATAGACAGTCGCGCAACGATCAATGGCGGGCCGCCCCGCATCGCATAGGTGGTAAAACTGGTCAGGTCCGGAAGGAAGCAGCCATAGCTATTCTCTGCAAGTGCCGGGGGTACGGCTCGCCACCCCTTCGATGAGCTATCAGGTTCTCGCCCGCAAATGGCGGCCGAAGCGGTTCAGCGAACTGGCCGGGCAGGAGCACGTCGTGCAGGCGCTGACCAACGCGATCGAACGCGGGCGCTTGCATCATGCGTACCTGCTCACCGGCACCCGCGGCGTCGGCAAGACCACGATCGCCCGCATCCTCGCCAAGAGTCTCAATTGCGTCAACGGCGTCACCGCGTCTCCTTGTGGCGTCTGCCCCGCGTGTGTCGACATCGACGCGGGGCGCTTTGTCGATCTCCTCGAGCTCGACGCCGCATCGAATACCGGTATCGACAACATGCGCGAGATTCTGGACAACGCGCGCTACGCTCCGACAGTCGGACGCTACAAGGTCTATCTGATCGACGAAGTGCATATGCTGTCCAAAGCGGCGTTCAACTCGATGCTGAAGACGCTGGAAGAGCCGCCGGAGCACGTCAAATTCGTGCTCGCGACGACCGATCCCCAAAAGATCCCGGTCACGGTATTGTCACGCTGTCTGCAATTCAATCTCAAAGCGCTGCCGCAGCCGACGATTGCTGCGCGCCTCGCCGAGATCCTTCGTGCCGAGGACATCGCATTTGACGATGCGGCGCTGCTGTTGGTCGCCCATGCTGCCCGCGGATCGATGCGCGACGCATTGTCGCTGCTCGACCAGGCGATCGCCTACGGTGCCGGTGAGGTGCGCGCCGAGGTCGTGCGCACGATGCTGGGCACCGTCGAAACCGAATACATCTATCGAATCGCCGACGCGCTGATCGCCGCGGACGGTCCCGCTCTCCTGGCGGAAGCCCGCGCGCTCACCGAGCGCAGCCTGTCGCTGCCATCCGCGCTGGATGAGCTCGCCGCGCTGTTTCATCGCATAGCCATCGCCCAGACGGTGCCGGAAACCGTCGACGCGCTTGCCGACGCGGACCGTGTGGCCACTTACGCGAAGGCTTTTTCGGCCGAAAGTGTTCAGCTTGCCTACCAGATCTGCGTTCAGGGACGTGCCGATCTCGCCCTGGCGCCGGATGAGCCCACGGGTTTTGCGATGACGCTGCTGCGGCTGCTTGCGTTCGAGCCCGCGACATCCCTTGAAGCCAGCGGGGCCGCGCGTTCCGGCACTGGCGCACCGGTCAGGGCGGTCAGGCAGAACGCCGCGCCCTCGGAATCGACGAGCGTGCGGGCGGAATCGCCGGCTTCGTCGGTGTCGAAATCGGAATCACCACCGGCCGGCGCGCTTGCAAGCCCTGCGCCACGTTCAGATCCTGCGCCGGCCCCCATCCCCTCGACCGCTCCCATCGCGGAAATTGCTGACTGGCCTGCGTTCGTCGCCGGCATGAAGCTCTCCGGCATCGCGCTGCAACTTGCGGCGCAGACCGAGCTCAAAGCCATCGCCGGCAATGAGCTGGTCCTGGCGGTGCCCGAGGCATCGCGTCACCTGACCGATAAGGCATACGCCGACAAGCTCAAGGCGGCGCTCGATGAAGCGTTCGGGCGTCGCATGCGTTTGCGCTTCGACGTTGGCGGAGCGGCGACCGCGAGCCTCGCGGTGGCCGAAAAACGCGAGCGCGCCGAGGCGCAATCGAAAACCGAAGCGGCATTTCGCGACGATCCCTTCGTGCAGGACGTGCTCGCGCGTTTCGACGCCAGGATCAAGCCCGACTCGATCAAACCGGTTTCCTGATCCACCAGAGAGGATTCGGACGATGATGAAGAACCAGCTTGCGGGTCTGATGAAGCAGGCCCAGGCCATGCAGGAAAACATGAAGCAGGCGCAGGACGCGATTGCCGCCCTGGAAGTCGAAGGCGAGGCGGGTGGCGGCATGGTCAAGGTTGTCATGACCGGCCGCCATGACGTCAAACGAGTCACCATCGCTCCGTCGCTGCTGTCGGAAGACAAGGACATGCTCGAGGACCTGGTCGCGGCGGCGATGAACGACGCGGTGCGCAAGGTCGAGACAGCGTCACAGCAGAAAATGGCAGGCTTGACCGCGGGTATGCCTTTGCCTCCCGGATTCAAGCTGCCGTTCTAGTGGAACCGTTAAGCAGCCTCGAGGAGCTGACCCAAGCGCTGCGCTGCCTTCCCAGCGTCGGACCCAAGGCGGCGCAACGCATGGCGCTGCATCTTCTGCAACACGACCGCGAAGGCGCGCAACGGCTGGCGTTGGCGCTCGAAGCTGCGACGCGAGCCATCCGCCATTGTCAGCGCTGCAACACCTTTACAGAGGATGAAATCTGCACCCTCTGCCGCTCGTCGAAGCGAGATGCGACGCTCCTGTGCGTGGTGGAAACGCCCGCCGATCTGATGATGGTAGAGCACACGCAGGCTTACGCAGGCTTGTATTTTGTGCTCATGGGGCGCCTTTCGCCGCTCGATGGCATCGGTCCCAAGGAGATTCGCCTCGATCGGCTGCTCAAGCGAGCGCTCGATGGAGCAGTGCGCGAAGTGGTGCTGGCGACCAACTTTACCAACGAGGGCGAGGCGACCGCACATTACATCGCCGAGTTGCTCGCCGCACGCAAGCTCAAGGTCACGCGGCTCGCGCGCGGCGTACCGGTCGGCGGCGAGCTCGAGTACGTCGACAGCGGCACGCTGGCGCAGGCGCTGCGCGAGAGGCGTCTCCTGGCCAACTAGGTGTCACGCCACTGAGGACCGGCGCCCGGTTGCGCGTGGCCATCGAGCCGGAGTAATCTGCAACAGAGGCCACGCGAGGAGGCGAAATGCTTGTCAGCGAAATTCTGCGTATCAAGGGAAACGCGCTCTTCACGACCCCTCCGCACGGGACGGTGCTGGATGCGGTGAACGTCATGGCTCAGCATGACATCGGTTCACTGGTCGTGATGGATCACGGCCACATGGTCGGAATGCTTACATTCTCGGAAGTGCTGCAGGCGCTTGCGAAGCGAAATGGCCAACTCGGCGATCTCAAGGTGAGCGACATCCAGGTGAGCGATCCGTTGACCGCCACTACCGGTCTCGACGTGATGGAGTTGCGGCGCGGGATGCTGGAACGGCACGCACGATATGTTCCGGTAATCGACGGTCCTATACTGCTCGGCGTGGTGTCGTTCCACGACGTGGCCAAAGCGGTCTACGAAGAGCAGAGCTTCGAGAACCGGATGCTCAGGAGCTACATCAAGAACTCACCCGACGACGAGGGCCAGTAGGCAAAGTCGCGAGGCGCCTCCGCCAGCGGGGCCGTCGGCGGCCGACCCGGTTTATGCCGGCGGTCGCTTCAGAGCGCTCCAAGCAGGAAAATCGCAGGGCGGCGGCCGAACTCAGTGTGCGTGGCGATGCGCCATTGCGCAATCGACCGTCGGATCACCTGCTCGGTCGGCAGCGTCAGATCGGCCGCGACGCAGAGCTCAGTTGTCCCGCGGCATGCCGCCAATGTCGCGGCCAGCAGCGCATCGTTGCGGTATGGCGTTTCGATATAGATCTGGGTAGCACCGCTGCGCGCGACGGCTTCGTCGAGCGCCTTGAGCGCTTTGCTTCGCGCTGCGGCTGCTACCGGCAGG